>Ga0207122_1112_pt1 | contig 13840 bp, 19 predicted proteins | sample Alteio_BWMinHeat_38_FD_153504 | JGI IMG/M metagenome (GOLD analysis project Ga0207122, IMG submission 153504) | Enriched cells from forest soil in Barre Woods Harvard Forest LTER site, Petersham, Massachusetts, United States -... | ecosystem: Environmental > Terrestrial > Soil > Temperate forest >... | reverse complement strand
GCAATACTGTTGTGGGTTCCGCGTGGAACACATTGGCTGACAATGGGCAAAACATCAATGCCGCTGCGGCGCAGGCATACAATTATTTTGGCCAACGCGGACAGCAAAAGCGCTGGACACTTGCGCGCCCCTTAATCATGGCGAACGGCACGCCGGCAATCCAATCCGGGATGGATGTCGATTATCAAGATCAAATGATTTCACCGATCTCGAGCGCCTCAGTGCCTTCCAGCGCCTGGGATACCGCCATATGGGATAGCAATCTTTGGGGTGGCGGCCTAAGCACTTATCAATCCTGGCAAGGTATTAACGGACTCGGATTTGCCGACTCTTACCGCATTCAGGGGGCGACGCTTGGTATTGAAACTCGTTGGGCCGCAACCGATTTCGTAGCCGAGATAGGGGGCACGCTGTGAGCCGCTATCGCATTTTCGTCGATGAGCCGCGGCGCGTGGCCGAATACGTGGCGTCCCGCAATGGCGGCATTGTCGATAACGACAGTAGCACCGGAATTGGGCTAGAACGCGATGGGGAAATGGTCGCTGGCGTGATGTATGACGGTTATCTCGAACGATCGATCTGCATTCATGTGGCTGCCCAATATCTAACGCGTGCCTTCGTTCAGTTCTGCTTTCAATATGCCTTCGGGCAGCTGGGCGTGCTGAAATTAATCGGCCTCGTCGACAGCGACAATACAGCCGCGATGCTCTTCAACTGGCATCTTGGATTTGAGATCGAGGCAGTTATCAAAGATGCTGCAAAACAGGGGGATTTGTGTATTTTCACAATGACCCGCGAACAATGTAAATGGCTGAACGTCGGGAGACGTACAGGAGTAAATCATGGGTGGCAAGAGCAGCGCGCCGTCAACGCCGGACTACACTGGCGCGGCGCAACAAACAGCGCAAGGCAATATTGATGCAGCGCGGGAAATAGAGGAGCTCCCATCCGAAATTAGCGCTATATGCGCTAATAGCAGCCGACGTCGCATACTGGATTTTATTGGTCAGCGCCACTTTGGGATTGAGCCGGGATGACTGTAGCGCTGAGGCCATTGGCAATAAACCGTCTTGGCAAATCAGCAGCAGATCGCCAGCATATTTCATGAAGCAGCGACGCCCAATTGGGGATCCGAGCTCCCACACTCCCACGAGTGCCCAAGTGGTGGCGCTCGCTGGATCAGTGCCTTTGTAAACGATAATCTCGCCCATGCTAGTCGCGAAGACCAGAAGATCATCGACGCCATAACCGGCATCGATAGTCCATGAGGCAATGGCCATTAGATAGCCGCCTTTCGTAGCGACGCCTTGCAGCGAGAATGAAGTCGCAGCGCCACCAATTGCATCCGTAGGCAAATACCACGCATTTAAAGTGCCATTCTGCGTGAACCAAATACGATGCTTGAAGAGGAATACATTGCTTAGCGTCGTTGTGGTGACGCCAGTAATGGCGGGCGTGCTTGCACCATCAATAGCAGTCCAAGTCGTGCCGTCGTAAAGACGTGGCTTGTCAACGCCATTCACCGCATAAAGATAGTTGCCGCCCGAGTTTGCCATATTGGTGGTTTCCCACCGCGCATTGGTCAGACCAGTCACAGCGGGTGCGCCGACAGCGCCGCCAGCCGTGACGTCATAAATTCCCGAGCCAGACCATGCAAAAAGTTTGCTCTGGGTGCCACTCGAATAATTGGCCAGCGTTTCGACTTGGCCTGGCAGTCCAGTGGCGAAAGCGGTATAGCCACTGCGGATCACGACATCGGAGGTCGAAGGAAACCAGTTTTCAAGAAAGCGGGCGTCGGTTGGTGGCATATCGGCCAGCGAGTCGAGCGCGTTCCATCCCCCTGTCGGCGCAGGGAGAGAGGCAGTTACTGTGCGCTTGCGGCTGGCATTTCGCATGCTATGTTCCGTATCCGCTATCGGGTATGTTAGCCGGCGTAATCAAAACATCTGGATAGCCTGGGGCAAACGAGAGCAATCGGTTGCCGCCATCATTCGCCTTGGCAATGGAAAGCTGGCGCGCGAAGTCAGCACCGAACTCGGTGGCATCGAAACCCTTCACGCTAAAATAGGCAGCCTTGAGGCCGGCAATCATAAGCTCGTCGGGATAAATCGTCGTATCGTTGTCTGCTGATAGCGCATATTTATCCGGCGCAAATACACCAGCGCTTATGGCCCAGTACTTGGAGATATACTCCATGCCGAGATATTCGTTGGTGCTGATCGGCGGCCATGTCTGGAAGTAGCCGCCGAGCTCACGGAAGCGAATGCGCGGCCCCGTAGCAATATAGCCCGATTTCAGCCACTGCCATTCCTGTGCGGTTTCAGGCCCCATCATTTCCCAATGCTTGGATTTGTCCCACTGAGTGCGGCTGATGATGCGATCGTAATCCGCTGGCCATATGTATTTGGTCTGGCAGAAATTGAAGTCGAATGTGCCCGATGCTGTCACGGGTTGGTTTAGCGTGACCTGTGTTGCCGAGTCCACGCTCTGGATATAGCAATCCGTATTAATGCCAGTGCCGATGACCTGGAAGGTAGTATTCAGCATGCTGGTATCGGTAATTCCAGTGATCATAGAAAGCCCGGTGACAATCGTTCCCCGCTGCTCGGAATAAACGGTGTTGAATCGATATTCGACGATCGATTTTTGCCAATCATAATCACGCTGGAGCTTGCGCCCGACCGAGTTGAGAAGTGCCAACTGCTGAATGGCATCCGCCGAAGTATTGCCGGCGATATAAGTCGGGACTGAAAGGCCCATCTCCCCAGTGGCCGCTTGAATTAGCTCCAGCATGTTCATTAGGCAGCCTCAAGAGCGGGCGATGCAAACCAAGGTAGTTCTAAGGATTCAACCTCCTTGGGCCACGGCGCAAGCACTGAGAGCGCGTAGAGGCTTGAGGCGCGTTGCCACCCGACCAGTTCATCGCCCGGATAAAGCCCCACGCGGATGAATTCGCCACATGGGGAGAAGCGCTCGGGATCAATCGTGACTTGATAAAACTCGCCGGGTCGCATCCCATCACTATTGAGCGGAGGGCCAAATTTCACGATTGCTACGACTCGCTCAGCGATATCGGCGACGCATGTCGCTTCAAGCGGCATCACTATGCTCCTCCGAGTCGGCATCCTCGGGCGCCGCATTGGGCTTGCGCCCCGGCTTGCCTTTCTGATTGGCGGCTAGTTGCGCCATCAGCGCGCGCATTTCTTCCATTTCCCGCTTCATGGCGACGCGCTCCTCTTCTAAGCGTTTTACGGCCTCAGCCTGCTCATTGGCATAGCTATCGTCAGCCGCTGCCTTGAGGAAGCGTGCCGCACGCTCACGGAAGGCGTGCGGGGCCATGCCGGCAATCATGCCAATGCGCTGCAACTGCTGGTCCGAAGCGGTGGCGACGGATTCGACTGTGAAGAATTTGAGTGCGCGCAGTTCTTCGGCCTGCGAAGGGGTCAGCAACGGCCATGCGATGAGCGGCGTGCCCGTGTCTTGGCCACCTACACGTACATTCTGGTAGTGTTGCCAGTGCAGCGGAAAACGCGCTTTATGACTATCATCGGCATAGGTATTAATGACAGTAGTGTTGTCGCCTGGGACATAGATTTTTACCATGTCGCAATCTTCGAAAATGGGGCGCCCTTCTTTAGCGGTTAGGAATTGATTCTGGATCGGCTTGGAATAGAACTCCACATACAACCGCGAATCGGGGTTTTGAACATCGGAATCGAGCATGATTTATGCCTCAAGTAGTCGAGGGTGAAAAGACCCGGCTTTCGCCGGGCAAATCGCTGCATGGATCAAAGGATCTGGCCTTGATGGAACGGGTTGTTGATTTCGATTACCGCGAGGCCGGTCGATGGTGTGCCGGTAGTAGTGGATACCTTGGCGTTCAGGATCTGTTCGCCGTTGACCGGTGCATCGTCCACGCTGCCAGGCGTTGCCGCGAGAGAGAAAACCTCCGCGCCAGCCACCATGGCATTCGGTGCCTTCACCACCGCGGAACCCTTGATTTGGTACCAGCCGTATTGATTCGCCACATTCGCAGACATGGCAATGGCCACAGGGCCAGTACCGCCGGTAGCGGGCGAAAGTGCAGTCGTGGCGAGGTACTGGTCATAATCGACCATACTGCCCACCACGGTGCTCGCAATGCCCTTCAGGTAGATGAACTCCCCACCGCCATAGACCGGATCGTTCGCGAAAACGACCGTGCCGAGGGGATGGTTTTGCACCGTATCGGTGACCGCAATCGGCTGGAAGCCGGACAACGGATTTTGGATTGTATAGGTCATATCGGTCCCCTTACGATTTCAGGACACCCTGGAACTGCGCGCCAGAGCAAGTGAGATTGCCCGCCCAACCCATCAGACGCACGATGGCATCCTGGTTGACGGATTGACGGTCGCCGCCGATAGGGACGAAGTTGCGGTCGCGGTGCGGACGGAAGTTGAGGTATTTGGTATTCAGGAACCACATGTGGTTGGTGGTCGCCGCGTTGCCGATACCGCCATCGAGCACCACATCCGCCGACTGGCCGCCGCCGAAGAATTTCAGCGATGCGAAGCCTGCCGCCGCAGAATCGTCTGTGGTGACACGCTGAATGGCCTGCATGGCATTGACGAAGTAGCTGTAGTAGTTGTTATCGGCCACGATCAAATCGGTCTTGTCGTTGCCGCGTACCATTTGAATGGCCAGCGCCGTCATGTATTGGATGATGTTGGCTGCGGAAACGGCTGCGCCACCATTGGTCAGACCCGAATACACCTTCGACTGCCAGAATGCCCAAGTGCCGCGGTCGATGCCGCCATAGACGCCAGAACCAGGCGCATCAGGAACAGCCGCTGCCAGCCCAGTGATATTCTTACCGCCATTGCCGGTACCATCGAGATAGATATCGCTGGCGATCCGGTTCATGAGCTCAGCTTCCGCCACCGCCATGCGACCATCGAGCAAATCAATGATCTGCTCCTCGCCGGCATTCTGCAGTTGCTCGAGGCCACTGATGGTCACTGCCGATGCGTATTGCGTGATGCTGAACTGCGCGGCGCTGATCGGGCTATTCGGGCTGATATTGAGCGCCTCATAGCCCGAATAGCTATTGGTGTTGTTGGTATTAGGATCGTTGTACATCAGCTCTTCGAGAATGACGTTACCGCCATTGAAGGGGCGCACATTGCCGCGCTTTTTCAGCCGTTGCAGTAGTGCGTTGTTGTTGGTCACGTTATCGGCCAATTGGCCAGAACGACTTTGAATCGTCGTGGCAATGATGTCCGACACCGCCGAATTAGCGAATGCCATGATGGTAGTCCTCAGTCAGAATTAAACCCGGCCCGCACCAGCGGAGGCGAAAGCCTCCTGTAGCTGTTCGCGCCGACCTTTGGTTGCCTCTGCACCCTGCGGAGCGGCGCTAGGGGTAGCACCTTTCACGCTGGATACCTTGGCGCGCGCTGCCTTCGCCGCTTCCGCTGCTGCACGTTGCCGTTCAGTCTCTGCATTCGCTCGCTGGGCTTCCTGTTGGGATTGCCAGAGATCATCATGCATGCGGATTGCTTTGTCGTAAGCGCTGGAAAGGTCCTGAGCTAACCCTGACTGAAGTAGTCCAGCCATTGTTTCTCGTACCGTTTCGAAATGCGGATATTTCGCCGTATCCGCACGGAACTTCTCAATTTCTGAAAGGAGCGATTGCTGCGACTGTTGGTCGCGTTCAGTTTTGAAATGGGCAAGCTCGCCTTGCATCTGACGCATTTGCTGCAACATCCATTGTGACTGTTGGTCGACAACGGAGGGTTGCGCGCGCGAGCCGTCCTCGTTAATCAGTCCACGCACATCCACGCCATAATCATGCGCGAGCTGTGCGAATAGCTGTAGTTTTTGCTGCGGCGAGCCTTGGGCTAGCATTTGGTGTGCGGTGCCGAGATTGCGGATCCACTGCGCGGGCTCAATGCCATGACGCTGTAGGTCGGGCATAAAAGGCTCGATCGCCTGTTGTAAATGGCGCGAGCGTTCAGCCTCTTGTCGATATGTCGAAACGCCGGTGGCATATTCGCGTTCGCGCTGATTGATGTAATCGGCCAGTTTGGGGTCGAGCGTATTCCACTGCTCCTCGTAATCCTTCTTCCAGCTGCTCGGGCGAGCAGGTCTTGAGAGGGCGCCCTCTTCCGCCAAAGGCGATGCCACAGGATCTGCGGTCTTTTCTGTGGCCTGTGGCTTCGCAAAGCGGCCTTGATTGTCGCGCGCGCGCGCCTCAGCTTCGGCGCTAGTATTGGCAACAGACTCTTCGTCCGGCTCGCGCACCTGCTCAACCGCAGCGGTCAATGCTTCACGAATCGTTGGGGCCTGTAGGGCCTCGTTTTCGAGTGCTTCGCTCATAATGTCCTCGACGCTTCACAGCGTTGAAAATATCCGGATTACGGGGTAATGATCATGCCCCATTGGGTGGCCGTGAACCGTTTGAAAATGGCCATTTTGTACTGCGCCACGGTTACACTAGCGGCGTTGTTGATTGTCTCACCGGTGCCGGCAAAGACGACTGCTGATGTCGAGGAGGTTGTGAAGACCTTTATCTCATCGCCGTTTTGACTGCCCTGCGCAGTGCTCGGCAGAAGATAGGCGTCCAGGCTTGCCGCAGCGGCAAGCGGGGTGCAGGAGCCGGAAATTTGGGTGGCATTGGCGATTGAGCCAGTCCCCGCAGAAGACAAAGCGGCACTTCCGCCACAGATTGCGCCTGCGAGATGTGCCGGTGCGCTCGCACCCATTAGATTACGTTTAATCGGCATTTCAGTATCCTCGATGCTGCTTGACCGCCCGGATAATTTGATCCTTCAAACCGGGAGGCGGCGCCGGTTTTTTGGATTTCAGATATTTGGTTTCATTACCCACTTCGATGAGGTTGTGCTCGCGAAGAATGGAGCGATGGCGACTGCGCGAGGTGACCATTTCGCCTGTAACCATGGACTGATAAGGCTGCAAATCGCCCATGACGAAAGGCGCATCACCATGTAAGGGTGCAGCTTTGGATTTCTCGATTAGTTCGCCATTGCGGATTACATAAGTGGTTCGAGTCACTCTTCACTACTCCCCGCATTTGCGGCACTAATTTGTGCTGCCTCAAGTGTTGTCTTGGCGGATATCTCTGCTACTTCGATTCTAGTAATGCGATCGAGTCGCGCCAGAATTTCCTGCATTTGTCTATCAGCATTCGCCTGTGCTGCATCGGACAATGCTTTTTGCTGTTCGATCTGCAACTCATATTGGCGCGCCTGGGCCTCACGCTGGGCCTCAAGTTCATTTCTATGCTGCTCTAATTGCGCTTCCATCTGTAGCTCTCTGCCACGCAGCTGGCTCTCCATGGCCATGCGTTGCTGCTCGAGCTGCGCATCCATTTGGCTTTGCTGCGCCTGAGCCTCTGCATCCATCTGCGCTTTCACAACAGCTGGGTCCGGTTGGGGTGGCGGTGGATTAGCGGCCTGTTGTTTCAGCTGCTCGACGGCTTGGTCAATAATGCCCTCCATTGTTTTGCCGACCTTATAAGCAGCGACGGCAAATTTGAGCATTTCGACGAGCATTGGTACGAGCGCGGGCGACTGCGAAGCCGCAGGGAGAGCTTCTTTGAGATAGCCGGAAACGGCGCCGAGGAATTCGTTACGCTCTTGGCGCTCCTTCTGTTCGTCCATCTGTACCAGCGAGTCCGCCGCAATCTCAATGCGGAAATTGCGCATGGGGCGGTCACGAAGTAGTTGGAGCGCCCGTGGAACGAGCTGTTGATCCACTGGTTGCAGCTGACCAGCGCCCGATATTTTCACAATCGTGGCATCGTCGTACTGGCTGCAAATGATCTGCGCTTTGATCTGCAGGAGTGTCTGCGCAAAGAGAGAAACATCACTCTGCATTTGCTTGAGCGGCATGGACGCGAACTGACTTTTCAGCTGTTGCGCACCGAGTGTTTCATTGGGATCCGTAGAGCCGCGCACGATGTCGGAAATGTGCGTTATTTCATAAATATCGTTCTTGATCTGGCCCATGGCCTGATAGGCAATGTTCAGGGCTTCAGCGATCGGCTTGATATCGACCAAATCGACCGCACCCTTGAGGCCGCTTTTCTCGGCAAAGGCTGCCCAATTTGAAACCGGGATAAGGGTGTTGTTGTCGCCCTCTGTGAATAGACGTCCGAGTTCCGGGGTGGCTGCATCATAAACGCCGCGCACTTTCAGGGCCTTAATAAGGCCATCAATACGTTGAGCAAGAATGTCCAATGAGCGCGCCTGATCCTGATACATCGAGAAATCGGGCACTGGAATTAGCGTATCGTTAGTGGTGGTAGCGAATAATGGCTTCGGACAGGGCCAGAACCCTTCGAGCTCGGGCAGGCTGTCATCAATACCTGGCGTGCGCTCGTCTAGGACCTTATTCATCGACTTCGAGAGCCAAACCGCTTTGTTCGCCGTTTTATCCCAAATTTCATAAACAACGGCCTGATGCGAGGCTGAGCCATCCGTCTTTTTCATTTCCGGCGGCTTTGTATCAAGCGGGATGGATGCACCAAGCTCCTCGCCAAAGCGCTCAATTAGCGCGGCGCGGCCCATATAAACACGGCGCCATACAACTGTCACCTCGTCCCAAGTGCGCGCGACTTCGTGGCCGAAGTCAGCCCATGCCACATAGTCGACTGGCGAACATTCCATATCGAGATATTCGCTCGACTGCGATTCTTCCGCGCCCTCGTTCTCCGCGTCCTCGGTAATCTGATAACCGTCATCAGTCGCCGGCGAATCCATTGGCTGGATATGCGGCTCGTAACGCACCCAAGCCATGCCGCGGCCGCCAAGGAAGCGATCCTGCACGCAGGCGCCCAGGGCATTCCGATAATCCGAGTATTGCGAAATCTCATATTCGAGGGCGCGCTCGAGCAGGAGACTAGCGACGCGGCCAACGGGGTCGTTATCCTTATGGCGGCGCGACACATCCGGCTGCGGTAGTCGAGCGAATACGGCAGGCACCAGAATCTGGACATTCGACCAGAGGATATTGAAGCGCGCGCCAGTCTGGCCGCTGGTCGTCGTGCGCTCATCACGAAAGCGTTTGATGATTGCCTTGACCCGCGTTTCCCATTTCTTGAATTCGTTGTCATACGCCCCGATTAGCCCGTTATAGCGCTGCTCTTCGGTTTGTGGCGTGATGACTTGGCGAACCATTAATAACGCTCCTCAGCAACGGGGCGCTCGGCATAGAGCTCTTCCAGGCTCACCTTGTTATTGCCCACAGTGATTCCGCGCATCGGCGCTGGCGGCGGAGGTGGGGGAAGCGTTTGCTGCATGATTAGCGCCCCATAGCTGAAGCCGTCGCCGTCATGGGATGCCCAATCATGCAAGGGTTCAGAGCTGAAAATCTTTTTCTCAGCATCGTATTCATAGGACCAGCCACGCAGACCATCAAGGCCGCGCTGGCAGTTCGTCTCATGAAAATCAATGCGGCTGATAAGGGTGCGCGCGGCATTGACTCGATCCGAGATGCGCGACGGCGGCGTGATTGCAACGCACTTCTCCCCAAAGTGCTCCAGAAAGATTTCGACGGTTGAGCGCTTGGCCGCAAATGTCTTGGCGCGCGCATCATGGGGGAGCCATATTTTGCCGAGGGCAGGCTGTTGCCCTGCGAGCACATATTTATCGATGCGTTCGCGCAGGCGGTAGCACCATTCCTCCGCGTCAATGCCCCAGCCCGAGTCATAATCGATGATCGAATAGCCGCCGAGTTTGGGTTGCCAAAACCACCACGTTGCGGTGTCGCGTCGGCCGATATCCGCGCTGATTTGAAGTGGCGCACCGTAGGGATCGAATTGCACATGGTCGCCGACGCGCCCTTCTTTTTCCGCGATGCCAATGGAGCGGGCGAGGATGGCGCCGAGATTTGCAGCCTCAAACGAGCACAGATATTCCTGCTCGAATTTGGCCCGACCATAATCCTCGCCGAATTCATCAATATAGGCTTGGAGTTCAACCGCCAAACGCTCAGCCGTCCAGATATCCGTTTGCGTAGCATCCAGAATCTGCGAGAAGCTGCCCGGAGTCTTCGCTGCGGCGCGCTGAGTCGTATACGCATGATTACGGCCGCGAGGCGTCGTGATAAATAGTTGCCAACCATGGTTCTCAGCGAGAATAGGACGCAAATAAGCGCGAGCATTCGGATTTGCCAGCGCCCATTCCGAGTACACAATACCGGCCGGCGTAGCGCCCACCAGGCTATTGAAATTGTCAGAACCGACGACTTGCCAGCTAGAGCCATTGATAAAATTGATCTGCATTTCTTGATCACGCGTACGACTGCGCAATTCTTGGGGAAATGCTTCATCAATGCGGCGCTTGCCAGTATGCGGATTGACCGCATCCCAGATTGCCTTACGTGCTTGAGAATATTCCGGCAGCATATGCCAATAGTTCGCAGTGCGCTCGAACGCGGCGCAGGCGGTACGATGAAGGGCAACTTCGTCCTTCCCCGATCTGCGATGCCAAATAAGCTCAGCATGTTTTCCGCCATTCTCCAGATAGTCCCATGCCGCCCGCTGATACTTGCGCGGCTGCCAGCCATTAGGAAGCTGAATCCGCAAAGCGTACTATCTCCACCGTCACAGAGGCATCGACTTGGGCCTCCACCACTTGTACAGCCTTGCCTTCAATACGATCAGCCAATTCGCGCAAGGCTCCTAGATCGCCCTCATCGCATAGCTGCAGCAACTTCTCAGCGAGCGAATCGAGCGCATCGCGCTTCGATTTGAGCGTACGCTTATCAAGCGCTCGCTGAATGGCTGCATTCCACGGCTTCTTGGAAGCTGCGTTTTTATTGCCTGCCTTACCACCTCCCGCCATTTAATTACCCATTGTATAGCTGCTGGTGGGAGTGGGCATTTGATTGGCATAAGCATAAATCGCGCTTGGCGTGCCACCCGTCAAACTGCAGCGGATATTGCAAGGCGGAAGAAATGCACCACCCCATCCATTCGCGTTTTTCGTCGTCTCTGCTCCTACTGCGATCCATGTGCCATTCGCTGTTTGCGCCTCGAGTGCCGCTGTAGTACCCCCAAAGGTCCCCTCGACGGAAAAAGCACAGTAACCACCAGCCCATGCAATCGGAGAACCTGTAGCGTTCGCATTAGTGAGGAGAGCCTGATTAAGAGTTGTCATTGCTAATCTCTCACTGCTTTAAAGGGGGAAAGACATAATCCCACCACCTCCGCCACCTAGATCGTTAGGCAATATAGTGGGAGTATTAGTGGGTGACTTGATCACGGTGACGTTACTGATATCGACGTTGCAGCCGCCCGCGCCGCTGAATTGGAATTCGATGTTCCAATAGCACTGGCGGACATCGGTGCGCTGGATAAAGCCCGTTTTGGGGGACAGCGGAGGAATTACGCTTGGCAGGTCAAAAGAGGTTTGACCGCTGTCGGCGCCCCACATCGAATACAGTGAAAAATTATTGACCGTTTGATACATGCGTATGCGGCGCAGGCCCACGGGATTGGTGATGTTGAGTTTGCAGGCCGCGCTCAGGTAATCGCCGACGCTGGTGTTGCCGCTAATGTCCACGCTGGACATCGTGAGTACATCGCCTGCCGCAGTCGCCGTCACTGCGAAGGATTGCTTGTTGTTTGCGACCGATCCGACCGCAGTAAGGCCCCCAGTGCGGGATGCTGAATAACTCGTCGCGACTTGCCCCGTGATCCCCGTATTGACCGTGCCAGCCGCACCGTTCATGAGTGGATTGAGATTAACCTGCACGGAATTCGGAGATACCGATGGTATGTCGTAAGGCGTATTGGCCAAACGCAGCGGACCAAACAATTCGGCGAAGGTATTTTTTAAATCATAATTACCTTCCAACAACGCGCCATAGTTAGTTTGGTGCAGGCCATCGTAGGAACCGTTGGCCACAAAAAACCCGGTCGATGGAATGGTCGTCGGCGTCATGAAGTCGACGATACGACCCTGCGTAGGATTGTTGCGAAAATAGTTAAAAACGAACCAATCTACTGATGCAAGGTTGTTTTTAACGAGTCCGGCCGCAAGGCTGTAGCCGGTATTGGAAAGGTAAACGCAATAAATTCCCGCAGTAGATAGCGTGGCAAACATCGTTTGGAGGTTACTACAGCATAGCGCGAAATTATCCACGCCGGCCGTAAAATCATTAACCCCACACATGATAAAACACACATCGGGTTGCTTGGCGAGAACGTTGCCGATGCGCGCCAAGACTTGAGTCGTCGTCTCACCTGCTACGCCATCGTTGCCGAGTTCCAGGGCATCGACGCCGGTAATGGCCTGGGCCCAGCCGAAGAACGAGTTGTCGTACTGGACTACCCCATCGCCGCACAGCGCAATCCGGCTGTCGCCGTAACCGCAAAAGGTACGCGCTCTCGTTTTTAAAAGCCGATTCATAAGGGCTCCGGATTTGCCAGGGAGCGACCCTGGACCGGGTATGGCGCCTCACGGCGCGATGAGCAAGATGGTTACCACATTTCCGGAATATCGACAATTCGCCAATCTAGGGAATGAGTCGTTTGGAGGTTAAGTTTCGTTATATTATAACGTTTGTTGCCCCCAAATCCTGTCGATATTCGCTCAACAGCGCTTCGAATTTCTCGCGCGCCGGTCCCGGAATATCCAGCTCGCGCCGACTCTCGACACCGAGTTGATCGCGCAACCACTCCGCAGCTTGGTTCGCATCCATCGAGTCGTACAGGCGGTGCAGCTTGCGCTCGACCCAGCGCTGGAACGAATCGGCGCGGCAGAGGAATGCGGCTTGTTGGCTAAGCGGCTGAGCGTTCATGCCGACTCCAGCAGCGACGGCTGCATCGGCGATTCGACAGCGCGCAGAGTCCGTGGCGATTTCACGCTCGCCGAGCCAAGGCCGAATCTGGCGATCAAGATGGCATCGGCACGGCCGACATGCTTTTTCCGCTCGAGCGAGGCATTTGGATACAGCTGTTGAGCGATCGTGCGCGAATAGTCCTTCTCGGATTTCGCGGGGATCCCGGCGCGTTTCTTCCAGCATTGCGGCGTGACGAATGTCACCGGGATCTGCAGCGCCCCGAGCACACCCTGCACGATGCCGTATGACATGCCGAATCCAAACATCGACGATACGCCCTGGCCCGGCATCGCAGACACCTGTTCGAGCAGCGCGGTCAATCCGGGCAGATCGGTCCATCGGCCGATGATCTTGCCCAGCTCAGCGGCGTTGACCTTCTGGCGCGTGCCCGTGAGCAGCATGGTCGGCATGTCGAGCAGATCATCCAGCTCGCCGGCGGGGCCCAGCAGCGCGATTGCGCCGGTGATACCTGGGTCGATTCCAATGCGGTAGGTCATTCTGGCAATTCTCCGAAGGGCAGCAGCTCGACGCCGCGGCAGCCGATGAATCCTCGATCGATGAGCCAGCGGCCGGAGACCTTGCGCAGCTCCGGATCCTCGGTGCGATCGAGGTAGCGGTCCTGGTGGAAGTCGGCCAGGTCGACCGGCTGCGGTGAAACGCGCGTGCGCGCGAGGGCTGAGGCGCTCACCACGAGAACCCCTGATGCGTGAGCGGCATCGGCTCGGAGCGGCGACGTATGCGTGCCGAATTCTTCGCGCCGCGCGCTCGACTCTGCGCATCGGCCTCGGCGCTGAATCCGATCACATCGCCGCGCTCGGGCTTGTACACCGCTGCGGAGACGCGATGGATACGGCCGCCGCGAGCCAAGTACTCGGCGATCTGCAGGTCGATTTCGGCTTGCTCGGAAGTGCGCGGTCGCGAGTTCAGCGGCTGGCTGTCGGCGAAGCGGGGTGCGCGATTGTTCATGGCTGGGCCTCCAAGTTCGTGT
>Ga0207122_1110_pt1 | contig 13933 bp, 14 predicted proteins | sample Alteio_BWMinHeat_38_FD_153504 | JGI IMG/M metagenome (GOLD analysis project Ga0207122, IMG submission 153504) | Enriched cells from forest soil in Barre Woods Harvard Forest LTER site, Petersham, Massachusetts, United States -... | ecosystem: Environmental > Terrestrial > Soil > Temperate forest >... | reverse complement strand
AATTTTCTGGGTTTTGGGCTTAGTGGGTTCCGCGACACTAAATGTCGTCAGGTTGTAGCTTCGCACCCACGGCGCTTACAGCGTCACGAAGAGATGTTTTTCTTTTTGGAATTTTCATCAAAACAGTTACTTACCGTTGAAACAACGGTTTCAAATACGTCACGTTTCTGTTTTACGAGCGGGTCTTCCAAATTTCCTCCCCCTGTGTGTAGCTCGGGTTGCAGCAACATTTGCCCATCACCCATGTTGATTAAAACGATCCTCCCAAGTTCTCCAAGGGTTTTGTGCTCCAGGTTGAGACAATGCCCTCGGTGATCATATCCTCTTGATGCGCTCACCCCCGAAGGTAAATCCTCTGGTAGCAACTGTTTCAAACCAGGTCTTATGTGCTTTCCTTCAGCGAACCATTGCAGTTCTGCTAAAAGGCTTTTTTCTTGTCCTAATGCCTCCAGCCCTTTTTTTATCTTCTTTGGACTTTGCGGCGGCTGTTTGAGGGATGGGCTAAGGTGTTTTCCTTTCTTCATGGCCTGTGTCGCTCTGTCCATCACGGCAGTTAGCAGGTCAGCAATTTTTTTGGCGTCCTGGAATAAATGCTGCTTCTCCTGCTCTGCAAAGTGCCTGCCTAACCCCTTACTGAGCATGACTTCAAAACCGCCATCGTTAAGGATATTGCCATCCATAATGATATTGCTAGTACACAAGTTTTTGTACCGCAATAGCGTTTCGCAGCACGCATGGACAAGAGGTTTAATTTTCTGATCAATATCGTGCGCCATGTCTTGAGCAATGGCCTCATTCAAAATAAAGCTAATGCCCTCACCGTGTATGACGAATTGAAACAGGAAGATGGAAACGGAATTTCCAGCTAAGTTTTTCATATTATTCATAGTATCCCCGTATTTTTTTGCACCATTATAAACTTGGTTGGAGGCTCGGTGCCGAAAGTACGTCTAGTTGATAGAACCTCACCCCTTACTGAACAAAAACACGGGTTTCGAGCCACCGTGCTTTGTGTCGGCTTAGGCCATTTGAGTTCAGGTTGTTAAGGGGTGGTGTTTGTCATAAGCCAAGCAAGGGTACTAATCATGCTTGCTCTTTGTACCCTTTGAGGGAAGGCCGAGTACTTAGCAAAAATGCAATGAGTGCATCTGTATCTTCAAGGGAGAGCTGGTAGAGGTGTGTACTCTTGGAAGCAGAGGGCAGAGCAGGCGGCGGCGCGGAATAAAGCACGACGTGTTGTCCGGTCACGGTGGCGGAAAGTTGCCAGAATGCGCCAGCTGGAGTGTAGGTTTTTTTCTCCCAAGAATGAACGACGGGGGGAGTGTCAGAAGCAACAGGGCGGGGCTTATCTAACTCGTGCTGAAGATCATTTATTTTCTGATGAATAGAGGGAATGGGGCGAAAGGCGTTTTTTAGAAAGGCAATGGCATCTAAGAGGCTCTGTTTTAACCGTCTGATTTCGATTTCATAGGCGAAGCGTTCGCCCGTGGTAAGCGGCGCGTTACCGCGCCGTCGGTAGGCATCCAGAAAATCGAGGATAGCGGAAGCCTGACTTTCGGGAATGCGCACAAGCTTGGTTTTTTCACCCTTGTAGGTTCTTGGACGGCCAGAACCGGGGCGAATCCCACCGTTTTTGTTGGTCATATTGCCTCGAAACTGGTTTTGTACAAAACCAGAATAGCAGAAGGTGAAGAGGTATTTCAAAGGGTTTTGTTCTTACCCTAAAAAACGGGTTTAGAAGCTCTTAGTGCCTAAGGGTCTATTTTTGGACACCCTAAGCGGGAACCGCCGAAAATTCGGTTGCATCGTAAACCGGAAAGGTTGCCGTGACGGAATTTTCTGGGATTCCGGCCCTTACACCCCTTGTTAGAGTTCTTCTGACGAGTAAAAGTGGAGCTGCAATGAAACCCTTTTTAACAAAAGGTGTGAGGCGCAGAGCGCCGATCTCGATTTAGATGTTTTCTAGTTGTTGTCGTGAGGGCGTAGCCCGATCACTTATTAAAATAGTACGCGGATGTTATCCACAAATAGAAACAATGACTTAAAAATAAGAGTTTGATTTAAATAAGCATTTTTATCCACACTTTTAACCTCCTATATAAGGTTCTTTAAAAAATATAGGTAAAGAAGATACAGGTACTACAGGTAGAAGGCTTGAAACCCACAGCCTGTAAGGGTTTCAAAGGGGTGTTGGTACGGAAATATGCGTGGATTGGTACGGAAATATGCGTGGATAACTGCTTTTTGGTACGGAAATATGCGTAGAAAATGGATTTTTGCGGTACGGAAATATGCGTGGATAACTTGTCTAACCCACAGGTTTATTCACAGCGATCTTTGTTTTTGGAACTGGTGGTGGAGAGGCATAAAATCGAAATCCATTTTCTTCTTCTGTCAGTCGAGCATCTGGATAAGCTATCTTGGCTGCATTCAATGCTATGCGAAATTCTTGCTTGAACTTTTTCATTGTTGCCAATGTGCCGCCAAACATTTCATAAAGCATCTGCCACGTCATAAAGAGCGGTTTATCTTTTGATAAACGGCATAACCTCTGGGTCATCCACAAGAAAATATCCTGTGCGCGAGGGTTGTTCTGAATTAGCTTTAATCCTCTAAAATCATACGGTATGGCATGTTCAACAAGGTTATTATAAAAATCATCTGTCAGCACAATTTCAGACGGCCACAACGTACGTTGTTCAGGTACATTCGAAAACCAAACATCAAAGCTCTTAAAAGGCTCCGCATTGATGTGCCTCATAGTATTTTTTACTCTGTCGGGTGCAATGATACGAAAATGACAAGCAGCCAAACGAGTAATCTGTTCTTTGAACCCCGCAATTGTGCCATTCTTTCCCCCAGTGGGCTGGATACCTAGCTCCCGCATCATCGCAGTCATTGAATCCTCTACCATGATGACAGGCGATTTTTTTAGAACCGCTTGCGTATTGATATAGGTAAGGAATAGCCGAGGGCGGACACCATACGGCAACCCAGCTTCATAAAAGCCTTTTTCAGGGCTTTTGACGATACCCGCAGTTAAGGCAATAGACACATCGCCATTCTCCTTCATCCAGTGCGTCGTTTTAGGATCACGGTAAGGAAGAAAGCATTGTGCTAGTACGGTGTGGATGTACCATGTATCGCGCTGCTCAGGAGCCATATAGTTTTCATGCATTCCATCCAGCCGCTTTCCATCTATCTTACGTAGCTCCTTTACAGGAGAAACGCCCGGTATAGCTGTAGGCTCAGGCGCTTCCAGTCCAGGTAAAAGCTGCTGTACGTTCTTTTTGGAATTCATCGAGCCTCTCTTTTAAACATCTGGCTTCATTACACTATGCTTTTATGATTCTTTTCTCAAGCGCTATGCTTCATATGGTCATAAAGTATGAGTGGTTATTCCCACATCCTTGCGGCAATCTCCCGCTCTTCCTCGCCAAGCGCATTGGCATAGATGGCCGTAGTCTTCATGTCGCTATGTCCCATCCATTTTTGCAGCATGTTGAGCTGAATCCCTACCCGTATCGCATTCACCCCAAAGCCGTGTCGTAGCCCCTTGGGGCTTTTATGCACCCCTTCGGCAATCGCGGCCTTATCCATGATGCCCTTCACCAACCGCCACGCATGAACGCGACTCCATGACCAGAGCAGTACATCGAGTTCCTTACGCTGGCCGCGTTTCTGCATTTCACGAATACCAAACACCATATCAAGGTTTTCAATCAGGGCAGGCGGTACAGGAATTTCACGAAAGACAATCTTACCGTCACGCTTTTTGAGGGTACGCACTCGCAAACACTGGCCGTTGAGATCCACACGAGCTGGGGTAAGTTCCAACGCCTCAGACAGCCTGCATCCGGCATGGTGCAGAACGTGACAAAAGCACTTTAAGCGGCGTTCTGCAGTACGGGATGCTTCGAGAAAAGCGGCGCGTTCCTCACTTGTGAGGTAGAGACGATTGCCTTGGGAATCGTACAGGGCATTTTCAGACATAAAGAAACACTACAATAGGGAAGTGTTACATTACTGGTAAATGCCGCAGTGTGCAAGGCGTTTGATAGCGTACCTGGCTACGTTGGCCAGCTCGCCGATCGACGAAAAAATGTAACAGAATCACCAATAGTGTTACACACGCTCCCAGGGTTCAACTACACCGGGAACAATTGCGAACAATGGATGTACATTTGGTTCAGAACAACGCAACGCATCATCGTAGCGCAACTGACTTCGCTGACGCAGTTTTCCTAGTAGATGTTCCCACTCATACTCAATCTGTCCGGTTGTAACGATAATGCTTGAATGTTTTACACCTAATGTAAACTTTGTTGAATCAAATGAGTAACCACGCTTGAGTGATTCTTGATAGACAACACGCAGATAAGCATCGATGGCCAATATGGGTGACTCCTGCTCTCGAAAGCGATCTAATTGCGGATGGGCTTTATATCCTTTTGTACTTCCATTGAGTACCGCCTTGGCTAACAATGCCTCGCGCCAAAGAGCCACGATTCCCTTTGAGTCTAGATGATACGGGTGAATAGTCCAAAGCCTCATTTATCGTTCCAAATTAAATGGGGATCGACAAAAATACTATAAAAAAGGGAAATCGTTCTGTTTTAAGAACGTAATGACCTTATAGTGTTACCAGAGTTTCCACCAACTCCTTTTGGGTGTTTCTCTCTGTTCCTGCTGTTCTTCCTTTCTTTTACTTTTATCTTCAAGTAGATAGGTTGCCTGTTGTCGCCAGTGGTCACGATCCTTCTGAATGTCTGCAACTTGCTCCTGAAGCATCGCTATCATCCGTTCTTTATCGGAAATACGTTCATGCAATTGTTGATTTTCTAGCTGGAACACTGTGTTTTTTATTGCGTTCCCCATGTTCTCTTTTTCGTCCGCCCCTTGTTCCTCATGTTCCTTTTCTGAAGTTAATAAGGCTTCATCACGACTAAGAGGAATAAAGTCACCTCCAAACACACGGGCTAATTCAGAAGCATTTATCAGCTTTTGCCCTTTACCACCAGAACAAGATATTTCGCCGTTTTTTATCATCTGATAAATCTTTCGGCGGTAGAGTCCTTTTACTGCTCTAATGGCCTGAGATGGGGTATATTCAATCAATTCATCCATGCTGTTCCTCATGTTCCAGAATGTATAAGAACATCAAAAAAATACGTTCCCGTCTTGTATATACCATTCCCAAAAAAACAACAAGAACATTAGAAAACATTCACGAGAATGTCCCTATTTTTTAGGTATCTCACCATAAATGAACAAGATTTTCCGGGCAATGGCGCACTCACACTTACTGAGTGCATTAAGCATAAGTTGGTCGTTTGGTTATCTCGAAAGAGAGAAGCAAAAAAGAAGGAGGCGAGAGCACAAAGAAGTAGCTCCAGCCGTTAAAAATCTCGTTACTACATAACTTATGCGTTTATAGCCTGGTCAGGCACATTGCACGGCAAAGACGGAGATATGGCCGACTTCACCTTGTGTAGCTCGTGGTCGGATCATAATTTCTACATCTTGATTAAGCGCCGTAAGGAACTCCATAAGGCGTTCAACTGAGAAAACATCCAGACTGTAATTTTTAAGTGCAGATACTTTCGGTTGAGAAATACCCAGAAGTACAGAAATCTCTCGCTGTTTTAGGTGACGAATTTTCAGAAGATCATTAACTGCAATCGCCAAGCGTGTTTTTATTTGTCGTTCACCGGCATCAGGTAAGCCAAGATCGGCAAAGACGTTTGTTGTACCGTAGGTAATTTCGTTATCGCTCATGATTTTCTTCCTTGATTCCTGCTTTCGTAGTCAGCCTGCGCTCGCTTGAGCCGCTCAGCAATCAATTCCACGTCTTCCTGTGGTGTTTTGATTCCAGTTTTCGACTTTTTCTGGAAGGCATGAAGTACATACACCGCCCCAACGAAGCGCACTGCATAAACAGCTCTATAGGTATCGCCACGATGATCTTCGACAATCTCCAAAACACCTGGGCCTTCTCCTTTCCACGGCTTAGCCTTGGGATGCTTTGCCCCAAGTTGAGCCACACCGAGCGCATAACCCATTTCGCTTTGCACTTCGATTGGAAAGCTGAGATAGTCTTTTTTTGCTGAAGATACCCAATGCAGCGGCTTTTCACGCGGAATATTAGGAATACGAGTCATCACTTATTTATACCAAGACAGGAATAAATTGTCAAACAAAATGGGAGCGAAAATACTTACTCTGTCGTTTTGTCCAATATCAGGCTTTTGTAATCACCCTGTAGGCCTTATGAAACCTGGACTCTTGGTTTGAGCAGTAGTCTTTTTGGCTTATTTTGTCCATAGTTTTTTGTCGCATGTAGTAAGTTATTGTTTAAATTATCGTTGCAGTAACTGTAGCTGCCATTTATAAAATTCATCTCTAATTTAATTTAATTCTACCGATAAAAAATCGTTTTAATCACGTTGAATCGAACAAAAGCATATACTTTTTAAAAGGATTATTAAATGCCCCGCCCTGAAATTAAAGCTCTGAGTGATTTCATTAACGCATCAAAGAATAAGCCTCAATCACTAATTATAAAAGAATTCTTAAAAACTATTATAAAAGGAAACCATATTTGTGAATCTGGTTCGGTACTTATCGATCGGCCATTACGACACAAGTTAGAATTATTTAATGATAATGACTTTCTGATTAAAGAAGGGTTTTTAACAAAAAATAAACCATGGGCCAAAGAGTTTGACTACTTTGATGGAATAGCTGGTCTAACCTATCGAACAAAAGAAATACAAGTCGTAAACAATGTAAAAAAACATCCTAATTTTTCCGATAGGGACGTGGATACGTACGAGATTGAAAACATGGTTTGTGCGCCTATTTTATTTAATAAATCTAAAAAAGACAGCCCATTTGGGGTCGCATCATTTCATAATTCAAAGTTAGATCAAGAGTTTTGCGACGATGATATCACCTTAATTAAAACATATACGGAAACACTTGGAATAATGCTTGAAATCTCACAGCTAAACCTAGAATGCGAGAAGCATAGACGAGTATTTATTGTCCATGGACATGACGAAATGTCTTTATTACAACTAGAAAACATTCTTCTTTCTTCTGAACCACAGATACAACCAGTTGTAATGAAAAATAATCCTAAGACTGGTCAAGAGCTTTTGGAAATGCTGGAACACCTTATTGAAGGATGTTGGGGAGGATTCATTCTTTTAACACCGGATGATGTAGGACGTCAAAAAACAGCTACAGAATCAGAGTTATCACCAAGAGCACGCCAAAATGTAATTTTTGAGAGCGGGATGCTAACTACTCTTTTCAGATCAAATAATAAAATATGTTTTCTTGTTAAGAAACCCCTGGAATTACCATCCGATATGAATGGACTACTATACGAGGAAATAGACAAAAATATCGATCCGCACCGGATACAAAAAATTCTAATATCTTGGGGAATGCTCACATAAAGACCCGCCTCATTCCAAACCGGGGATTACATCTCCTTTGCGCGCGTTTCGGTTATGTGGTCGAGTAGCCCCTCACCTTAAGACTACTCGACCACATAAAACTGGCCAATTTGGCCTACTTGAACTTCACTTTTTCTCCGAGGACTTATTCCAAAGTATGCGGGTAAGCTCCAGAAGAGATTCGATAGCTTTTGGATCAAACTCTGATGTTGTTTGACTCGCAAAACTTGAGCTGCGATCAATGTTCCAATGTTGAAACACCTCCTTGAGCTCTGGCCAAGTCGCTTTTGATCCATACACGCGCAAATAGAATTTCCCAAAGGAAATAGCATGCATGCGATCTGCACTTTTCAGGGACTCACTTACATATGATTTACCAAGTGTGAAAGCATATTTGGAACACGCACCGAGAAGCCCAACAACAACTACGCTCTTAAGCGCAAGAATTGCAAAATCAAGCCAACCTCTTTCACCTACGGCAGCCATAGAAGCTACTCCCATCACGGCAAACACTATGCCTAGGATCAGAGCTAGAAATCCAGATATGTACCATGCAGTACCGAAGTAGCGGTTGCGCGCTTCAAGTTTTCTAAGGAGTGCAATTGCTTCTTCTATGTACTCTGCCGTGTTGGTTTCTATTCTACGAGAAAACTCAATCTCTTTTTCTTCCTTTGCTGCACGCCGACCAGAAAAGCTAGCAATTGCAGTTTCTATTTTCTGCGTCAGTTCAGCCAAATTTCGATCAAAGGCAGAAATAACAAGCAGGTCTTGAATAACTGTAGGAATTTGAATGTTGTCTATTAGAATAGGGATCAATAACATGCGATCAGATTCATCTGAGTAGGCTCGTGCTGCCCCAATCTCGCTGAGTACGAACTGTGAGGAGAGCGAGTTCTCAGACAAAAAGACGACAAATACATCAGAGGATTTCAGTCCTTCGGAAAGTGTCTGTCGCCAACTCTGACCGGGAGAGAGGGAATCTACGTCTACAATGATGTGATGTCCATGATCTTTCAATCGCTCTGCAGCTTGAACGACAAATTCACGATCTTTACTGTTATATGAAATATATATCTTAGACATGGGCTATTCCTACGTTCATATCAATGAATTTTTATGCCAGCGGCATTTTCTCTAAATCAATAAATGTTGCTTAACATAATTGCAAGCTACACGACAATCGAATGAGCAAATCCTTTTTAAGGAATTGTTAGGTTTTTTTGAATATAGCATAAATGTTAATCAAGAGAGATAAAAAGTGATTGATTAGTTTGATTATATAGTTCTTCATCAAATCCTGAAAAAGATCTATTTATAATTAAATTATGATAATTTGCGAGCCATCTAATTTTTGAAATAACATCATCTGAAGTTTTATTAGACGAAAGTAATTTTTTTAAATTTTCATCAATTTTATTTTTGTGTGCAAGTAATATTTCAATATTTTTGATTTTTTCGATGATAAAATATGTGTTAAATATTGAGTGAAATAAAGCCCATCAAAATCACGATGAAGTAACTCAAAAATACAATCCTTAAGATTGTTCCAATCATATTTTTTAATGTAATCAAGTAGAGGATTATTTCTATCAGCGATAATATTATCGTCTAATATTATTCTTGGATAACGTGCTAAATTTGATTCTAGTTGATATGCTCTATTAAAAGCTGGTCCAAATATTCTGGATTTATGAACACAAATTTTTCCAAATGTAATTCCGCCTCTAATAAATATACCATTGCATGCCAAATTGCCTTGAGAAATAATTAATGATTCTAATTCACCAATAAAAAAATCTAAAATATTAAAATCATCAGAATTGACTAATGGTACAGGCTGAATTCTTATTATTGAATCTGATATTTGGACAGTCATTGGCAAATAATTTTCTTTTGAATATAAATCTCGTCTTTTTTGTGGTAATTTATTAAATAAAAGCATCGCATCGAGCCGAGAATTAATTGATTCAGCTTCTTCATTTTCTACGATATTTTTAAAGCCAAGTATATCTATAAAAGTAACAAATGCATTATGATATTCATTGCCTAAATCTCTTATATTTGTAGGAGTGCAATCTTTAATAGAGGGAACAGTGCTCTTATTTTTCATGAATTGAACCTAACGTTCGAATTCAGCGGCTGGCTGGAGGTGGCGCAAAGCGCCGCCGGAAGCCAGTCCCCTGGAATGAATTGTTATAAGCTATTGCGAGTCACCAATACTCTGAGAATGAGTAGTGACCACTTAATAGAATCATAAACAAGTGCTGAAACAACAGGCTTTGTCCCATGTACATCACCCATGCCCGACCTAAGTTTTTGCATTACAAAGGCTGCTTGATTCAATGAACCATCAAGGTTGCTGGATAATTGAGAAATATCTGATTCAGGCCAACCAATTTCTTGAAGCTCTTGTTTTAAGTTGTTGTTTGCTTCTATGGCGTTTAAGGACTTTTTTATTCTTTCCTGAAATGATGCTTTCTGATGATCTCCAAGTCCAAACTCTTGATATATAGCTCCTGTGACTGAATCTAACGCACCACAAGATGCGGACAATGCCCCACTTAAGTCACCGTCTCTTAATCTGCAAGCTGCTTTTTGTATATCTTCATGTGCCTGTTCGGGTATTTCCTTCAATTCAGAAATATCGAATATATCAATAGGCAACAGTGTGGAATCTGAAAATTTCCACCCGACACGAGATAGAACCATGTCAAGTTCATTGATAAGTTCAGGCTTTCTTCGAAGTATTTCCTCACAACATATTGATGCCACTATTCCAGATTGTTTGGCATCCATGCCACCAACTTGTTTATCTATTGCACTGAGCAATTGAGACTTTGATGCACCCCCTTGAGACTGTTGCTCCAAGTTAGCAAGCTGTGACATATCTATATTTGCATAACCAACAATTTGCTTAATATCCCCAAAGGAAAAGTTGGCCGTAAGTGAGGATCTAATTGGTCCCCATGGAATTATATTCATTCTTCATATTCCTTTTGGCTTATAACGAACGAAAAGCAGACTCCGTATTCTATCCATAAACTCCAACCTGGGGGTGTAACCTCAAATCCCCACCTAAAACTTAGAGCCACACAACCGCTTATTCCCTAAAATTCATACTAAGAAAGCACCCGAAGTAAAAAACAAAGGGCGCACTTATGCAAACTTCGTTTGCGTGCGGTCAACTCTGTGGAACCTCTCTTGATCATCGCTCCAAGCCCCGACTCCGCGACCTCTCTCGATCAAGTTCCCGATTCCACTCATGCTCCTCCATCACATCCTCCATGCTGAACACCTCCACCGCCATCTCCTTGGCATACTCCTTAATCTTCTTAACCTCCCGCGTCTCCAGATTAGGCGAGAACTCATACAAAGCCTGCTCAATATCCTCCTGACTAAACCGCCCAGCCCTCGCCATATCCATACAGACCTCTAAATCCATCTCCTTAAAATCGTGCTTACGTTCACGATCAGGCCCACCATGCTCCCGTATCCACTCATTAGCCAACAGCTTATAAACCCTCTCATGATCCGGCTTCCACCACTCTAGGGGCTGCCCTATCTTCTCAATCCGCTCCTGAACAACCCCCTTAAGCATTTCACGTTCAATGATGTCTTCTATCCCTTTGACCACATCACGCCCTTTTTCAGCCACCTTACCCGTTGCCTCTTTGGATAAAACATAGGGCTGTAACCCATCTCGATGTGTCTCTGGGTCTTGGTTAGTAAACCCCGCCAATCTCCCATACTCCTGAACCTGCTGATTACCGTAGTTCCTCGCTAAATTCGCGGTAATGACCTCCAAAATCTTTGGATTAACCGCCTTATCAGAGAACTTCACCCAGGCTTCATACTCCCCAGGACTCTTTTCCACCGTCACTGCGGGGTTAAAACCTACCTTTCTAAGCTGTTCAAGCTTCTCCGCCTCCAACCCCACGACCAACACCAGACCATGCTCACCATGCGGCTTAATTCCAATGTCATGCCCTCGCGCATTCATGCGCTTTAACCAAGGGGTATTTTTCTCAATCTCTGCCTTACTCCAGGTCTTTTTGATCTCATTCTTGTTTTTGTCGATCAACACAATATCGAATTGATCACCACCTAATGCTTCGATCTGCCTTTCAATGGCTTGGGATGTACGATCATGTCCTCTTTCAGTGCCTGGGCTAAAGCCTGGGTATCCACCTCGACCCTCGGTTGCGGGAGTAGCCAAATCAATAATGCGGTCGCGAGCGCTGCCGAAGCTATTCCGGTCATCATCGCGAGAGCGCAGTGAAACCAGGTCAGTTGTTTCCCTGCGTCGACTAGGTTCTGGGCTGCGCTCTGCGATTCCTGGGCGGCTATTCTCCAAGAGTTCGTCATGCTGTCCATCAAGCTCTTGAACTCCTTCCCCTGCCTCATGCTCTCGGCTTGAATCTCGCTCAAGGTCTTCCTCGTCTCTTCGGTGAGTGCGGCCATCGCCTGGGCTAATGGCTCCAGGGTTGCGGCTAATTCCTCCGCGCTCTGGTGTTTGCTCACTCTCAAGGCTTCGATCTGCTGCGTTAAGTGTTCGATTCTCTGCACGTTCGCGTGCTCGGCTGACTGTTTCAAAATCTCGGTCTTTTTCATAAGTAATTCCACGTTTATTCAATCCTGAAGGGGTATATCCCTTGCCTAAATCACTGCCCTTCATCGTGACTTCATCCAGCCTGTAACTTAGGCCAGAAAGCTTTTCTCCTTCGAGTTGCAACTGGGATACAAGTTGTACCCCCATATCCTGTAATCGCTCGACGTACTGGCTCATGTTTGGGCAGTCTTTGGCCGCCACATCGCAAAGCTGCTGGAGTTGCTGCCGCGTTGAGGGTTCATTGGTGCGTAGAGCGTGTTCTATCTCGCCTTTGGTGGGCGCCTTGCGCTCCACTTCGAGACTGGGTGAGACCTTTTCCAGGTCGTAGTCTTTCTCGATCTGCCTCATGAGCACCTCTTGCCTGCGGTAGTCATGGGAATCGGTGGTGACTTCCCCATTGAACTGAATGCGGTTCGCAATGATGTGGATGTGCTCATGATCGGTGTCGAGGTGCCGGGTCATGACGTATTGGTTGTTAGTGAAGCCCATGCCCTCCAGATAGCTCCGGCCAATATCGCACCACTGCTCATCGGTGAGGTGTTCGCCTGGGGCTGCGGATAGGGAAACGTGTAGAACAGCCTTACCCAGGGTTGGGCGTAGTCTGCGAATCTCTCCAAATTCGGCGGCTAGCTCCTTGGGGTTATCTGCGCTCATGTTGGTATCCAGAAGGTAGCCTTCTTCCTTCTCTAGGTCGTAGTTCAGGGTTCCCCTGAAGCCTCTGCCCTTAATTGCTTTGGCGATCATGGCTAATGCCTAGTAGAGCCAAGCGAAGGCGCTTGGTTTCTTCGATGAGTTTTCGGAGAAGATCCGCGTGGATGACGACAGATTTGCCTTCGTTGGCTGATTTTGTGAGCTGGTTCAGATTTGCAGATAGCCGCGCTAAGGAAGCGTATTCCTCGCGGTTGATGGCGGGTACGGGAGGCGGTGGCAAACGACGGGTTAATGCAGACTCCCTGAGCCATTGGGCGGGAGTCATGTGCATGTGCTCGGCTTTGGCGCAGAGCGTGGCGTATTCAGCTTGGGTGAGCCGCGCATTAACGCGGCAATCCCGCACGGTGACGGGATCACTTTTAGGGCGTCCTCCGCGAGGACGCTTTGGGGGTGTTTCCATACGAACCTTTAGGTGAGTAGTACGGCGTAGTGAGTGCAACGAACCGCCGGGTACTCCGCAGGAGTTCGGCATCATTTTCGATGCCAAAACCCCCGCAGGGGCAAGCTGTTTTGATGCTAGCGTAGCGCCGCTTCAAAACAGTTTTCGGGTACCGAAAACATGGCTTGCTCCTCACCTCTTAATGCAGACTTCGGGTCAACTTTTTACCGCAAAGACGCTATCTTACTTTGGGCTGTTTTTGCTGGCAATTCAGACGCTTATCGGGATGGCAAAAATGGTCGGGTGCAAAGGGTGTGATCGTCGAGCTGGCTCATTGTTCAGAGGCGACGATCCACTTTGCGGCAGGCTCCAGATTCAAGCGTTACGACGTAACAGGCAACGCTCAGAAGGTTTTCCTTTCTCCAACCGTCCGCACGGTTGTGCAACGGCTGCATGATCCAACGCTGAAACATTCCCGCTTCGCTTCCACGTACCTCCACACAATTCACCGCGCCTCGGGGCGCTCTCTGAATCATCCACCTAAAGCTAGGTTTAGTAGCATGCCTTTACACACAACTCTGTAAGTAATTGATTTATAAAAGGACTGGTAATTTTAAATTACTTTTTAGATCATGCACTTAAAAAGATGTGTGTAAAGGCATGGTTTAGTAGGGGGTGATGTACTTAATTCTTTGGTCATAGAGCATGGAGCTGAAATTCTGTATACTTGAATAACCTAACAGATAGGTTATCATTAAGATGATTGTA
>Ga0207122_1109_pt1 | contig 13954 bp, 10 predicted proteins | sample Alteio_BWMinHeat_38_FD_153504 | JGI IMG/M metagenome (GOLD analysis project Ga0207122, IMG submission 153504) | Enriched cells from forest soil in Barre Woods Harvard Forest LTER site, Petersham, Massachusetts, United States -... | ecosystem: Environmental > Terrestrial > Soil > Temperate forest >... | reverse complement strand
ACACACACCATTTTCACCAATTTTTACTCGCGTGGCTGGATTGAAACCGGCTCCATGCCTTGAGCTTCCGCTAAAATCGAAGGGAATTCTCCCAATTTTCTCTCATCATCGATTCCCGCTCTAAACGTAAAGTTACCTTCTTCCTCGGCGTCAACCGCTTTAATGAAAAGACCGGTACGTGCAAACAAAGGGCTTGAGCCTTCCGAATCGGCAATCGGCCTTCCATTAAGACAAGTGGAATTCGACACATAACTCCAACCGTCCGGAAGTTCCCCTTTGAATCGGGCGTTATAGGCGTTCGCATTTCCGGTGTTCTTAAAATTGACCACAAAGGTATACAGCTTTCCCGAGTCTTTGCGATCGACGATTTTTTCGATGCCGTTAAAGAGCGGATCGGCAAATGAAGGACTTGAACGCACGACGCTTTGCACCGGTTCCAGTTCAGCGCTCTGGCCTTCCCCCCAATAAATGTTTCCCGACGCGGAAATTTCAGTGCCGTCATCGAGAGGTTCCATCACAATGGAGCGCAGGCTGATTTCTCCGCCTTGTCCGGGCGCAATGCTCCCCAAAGCGAACCCATCGTCTCGAAGCGCCGGACTTTTGCCTTGGGCATCGGTCACCGGCTGGCCGTTCACCACGGTCGAATTCGGCAAGTAAGACAGATGCGGCGACAGCGAAATCTTCAATACCGCTTGATTCGCAACCACGGTCCCTTCGTTCTGATATCGAATGGTGTAAGTCATCACGGTCGTCGGAAAAATCTCGCCTTGAGGAACGACTTGGAAGTGGTTCTGTTTTTTGTTCGAAAAATCGACAAGCGTCACGATCGAATTTTTGACGGAATTGGTTTTGAACGATTTCCCTTCCCATTCAATGATTCCGGTGGTTTCAATCATGGTCCCTTTTGCTAACAACTCATGAATCTCTTGAGGGGATGAGTCGATGATCTTTTCTCCTTCACCAAATAAGGTGAGGAGACTCTCGTAATCTTGTCGGAGCGCGATTGCCGGCTCTTCCATCGTCCCAGCTATCCTTGGCTATTCGGTTTTTTCCGCTGCGCTTGAAGCTGTTTGTAGGCATCGTTCCAGGCATCGCGTAGTTGGTGCACCATCGGGATCACTCGTTCAAGCGGTTCCGGTTTCTTGTCGACATTGGCGGCGCGAATTTCGGTCAACATGTATTCGTAGAGTCGCTGGAGATCAGCCGCTCCCGCCCAGACATCCACCTTAAGCGCCGAGTTGAGTTCCAGGATCAAGATTTGAGCTTTTTTCAAAGCTTCATGGGTTTTTTCAATGCTTCCTTCGGCCATACAAGTCTTTCCGGTGTAGAGAAACTTCAACAAAGCGTCATAAGCAAGCACGACGAGTGCTTCAGGACTCGAAGATTCGATTTGTACCAGTTGATACTTTTGAACCTGGTTTGAGAGACTCATTTATAAACCGGTTGAGTTTGATCTTCCAGCCGATGATCCACCGTACAGGCTTGAAGTCAGCGAGCTCAATTGATTGAACTCGTTGGTGAGAAAGCTTCCCAACGAATTAAATTGAGACAGCGCCGCTTCCATCGCATTAAACTGTTGCGATAGAAGAGATGCCTGCGCGTTCGCCTGGGTTTCGATTTGTGCAATCTGTTGATTCAACGAATCGACCTGTTTGTTGTTGCTGGAGACGTAAGAAGGAAATCCGGTGGCGGTGTCCGTCAGGCCGTTCACCATGGTTTGCAGATGGGTTGCAAGTCTGGTCACCAAATTGGACACCGCTTGCGGGTTGGCCGCGATGGCGGCATCGACTTGTGCGCTGTCCATGCTGAATTGATTGGCCTGTCCCTGCGCCTGAGTAAATGATAGACCGAGATCTTCAAGGCTTTGATACGGGCCTGTGAAATTTGGAAGTGGAGAGATCAAAGCATTTTCCAGATAGGATTGCGCGTTTTGAACGAGGAAATTTCCGAAAAGAGGCCCTGCCTGGGTGCTCTGCTGCGTGTTCTTGTTGGTGAAAGTCGGTGGAGTGGTCGCATTAAACAGGTCGTTTTCAACCTTATTCATGGATACCACCAAGGTGCCGAACGCAGTGCCTGCGGGACTGGAGTTGTTGCTGACCGTGAGCGTGGCGACACCGGTTTGTAAAAGGCTCAAAGTAACTCCGTTGACAGCATTGGTGACCGAATTTCCCGTATTGAAAATCGGAGCTCCTCCATTCACTGCGACTTTCGACTGATTTCCTATATTTTGCACTGCCGATTGCAAATCGGTGACCCCGAAGAAATTCGTTCCTCCGTTATTCATGGTAATGACTGAACTTCCGAGTTTCTTGTTGTTCACCGATATCGTGTCAAGGGATGAATTATACTGGGCTGAAACATTGGCCCCGGAGTTATTGATGTTATTCAGGACGTCTTGCAACGTGTCGGTCGCCTTGATCGTAATGCTGGTGCCGTTCAGGGTAAAAGCTCCGGCGGTCGGAACGGTTACCGCAGGTCCGGCGCCCGCGAAAAAATTGGCTACGCTGCCTCCGGTGGCGTTGAAGCTTGGATCAACCCGACTATCCGCCGTATGACTCGAAATGTTGGCGCTCCCGGAGTTGTCCGCCGCGATTGCTTGATAAGTCGTTTCTCCCGCAGTGAGGTCTCGGACATAAATCAAATTGCCCGATGCTCCGGCTACAGGAGCATAAGTGACGTTAATCGTTTGATTTCCCGCGCCTGCCACGATGGTGGAGGGCGCACTTGCCTGCGTCAGGTAGCCTTGTGAGTTAAAAGCAACCACTTGGACTTCGTAATTATCCCCGGCTACCAGCGATCCGCCGGCGGCTAAGCCAAGAACCGGCGCCGCCCCGGGATCGGCCAGCACGGTGGAGGCCTGTGTGAGAACGGCGTTCGGATTGACCGCGCCAAGATGCAAGGCACTCGTGACCGAGTAATTTGGGCCGGGTGCGACCGTGCCGTTCGATAAACTGGTTGCGTTCAGAAAATTGCTGGTGTCCGATCCGGCTCCAACGCCGATCGGATTGGCATCCGAAGCGGTTAGGGTAATTTTGTCCCCGGTCAGTGTGGCGGTTACGCCAAGTCCTGCGGCCGTGTTAATCTTCCCCAAGACGGTGTTCAGAGAATCGGTGACCGGATTAATCACGATGAGTGAATTAACGCCGTTATGCGAAAGCGTGAAATTGCCGACCGTCGGCGCCACCGGAAAACCGGCGAATTGAAGCTGAATGTCGGGATCGACAAATCGTCCCAGCACATTCGCAATCGTTTGCGGCGCCGCGTTGTTTGGAGCGGTTCCGATTCCTTGATAGGCCGATGAAACAGGAGCCGCGCCCGTCTGAGAGCTGACGGAAGTCCCCGAGGCGAGTTGTTGAACGTTAATCGAATAACTTCCGGATGCGGCGATGCTGGTGGCGCTTGCCGTGAAGATGCTTGTGCTGGAAGAGGTGGCTTGTTTCGCTAAGAAAGTCGAACTGAGTATCAATTGATTAAGCGCGGAGTTCAATCCCCCGATATCGGCGCTAATCGTATTCAGGGAAGTGTTTTGACCCAAAATATTGGCAATTTCCGTTTGGAGCGGCGTTTCGCCAAGTTTGGTGATGCTGGTTAATTTTTGAATGATCGAAGTCGTATCAAGCCCCGATACCAAGCCGCTAAAACTAATAGGGGCAAGGCCCGGGATTCCTGAGAGACCGTTTGTGCCGCTGCTCATGCTCGATTACCCCTCTCTTGATTTCTTAAGCTTTATTGTCATGCAACAAGCCGAACGATTGAAGAATCGACTGGAGCATCCTCAAGGCTTTCTCTTGGGGAAACTCCATAACGACCTGCCCTGTATTATTATCGACCATTTTTAAGATCAACGTGGTCGGATTCTTAAAATATTGGTATCGAACCGAAAAATTATTGTCTTTTAAGAGCGCATTGATTGCGTCGGTCATCTGTTTGGCCGTGGAATCGGAGATCTTTAGGGGAACATCAGGGCTTCCGCTTCCGGGCGTTGCCGGTTTTTTGACCGACTGTATAGAAAGGAGAGACAGCGCAGGATCGATCGATAAAGATTTCTGCGATTCGCCTGTCAATCCGTCGACATTGACGTGATCCATAACCCTCACCATCCTTGGCTCCCCCGGGACGATACCCATCCTCTTCTAATATCGGCCCGCTTTCATAAAGCTTAAGGGGTTTCCTAAAAAATTTTTCCGGCTTCCAGGGCGGCCAGGGAAGCTTTTTCCGGATCTCCCAGTTTTTGGGCCAGGGAAGCCAGTTCCGCCCAGGCCAGGGTGTGGTAAGGGCAGGCTTCCACCGCATTTTCAAGGAATTCCAGGGCTTTTTGGGGGGTGTTCTTCAGCAAGGCTATTTTGGCCAAGCCGTAATAAGCTTCCCCTTCCCAGCCGGAAAGTTCTTGCAACTCAAGGAAAGCCCGTTCCGCGTTGTCGGTGAATCGTTCCAAAAGTTGATGTGCATTCCAAGCCTTCCAGCTCGGTTTCGTTGTTCCAAAAGAGGAAAAATCCGGGGGGGACAAATTGTATTGATTCACAAAATCGGAGGTCGAAGCGGGAAAACCGGGTGAAAAAGAACGTTCTTTTTCACCCAATAATGTTTCAAGGCGTTCCTCCACCGCCCTCGCCGATGCCCGCCAAGTCCATTGGCTCAGCACTTCTTGCGCGGCGAGGATTCCGGTGTGAGTTGCGGCCCTTTGCTGCGTGAAAATTTTGCGTAGCGTTTTTCGCAAGGCATCCAAATCGGCTTCCGCCCAAAACGGATGATCGACGGTCTCCATATTGTCGATTGCCTTGGCCTCACAAAGAACCAGCTTTGCGGGAAGAAGATACGCATTGGCGGGATGACAAAAATCAAGGGCAGCTCCATAACCGGTTACAATGGTCGGAAGCCCGCAAGCCATCGCCTCGAGAACCGGGAGCCCGAAACCTTCCCCTCGATATGGCTGCACGTAAGCATGACAAGCCCGATAAAGTGATGGAAGTTGATTCGGCAACAGAGAATCGGTGTAAAGGCAAATTTCCGGAACGTCTGTTTTTTTGCTCAATCTTTCCACTTCCGCTCGCCATTCGGATTTATAATAAAAATCCCGAATGACAAGACAAACATCTTCTTCAGCTTTAAATTCTTGAAGATAGGCTTTGATAAGAATGTCAAAGCCCTTTCTCCCGATCGTCCCTCCTACATAGAGAAAACGAAATTTATTTCTGGTCTTCAGATCGAGTTTCGGACCGAGTGGCGAATAAATTTCCGGATCGATTCCAAGGGGAATGACCCGTACTTGCTCTTCCGGCACTCCGCTGCGAACGTAAGTGTCGCGCACGTAGTGCGTGTAAGCCCAGATTTCCCGAACGCGCCCCGCGTTCTCCACCCAGCTTTTGGGAAGGCTCCCGAATTCCCACGGCTGCATTAAGATGAGAGCCCCTTCAGGCGGCAGGTCCCAGTGAGGCGGCCATTGATGGCGGATTTGGAAGTCGACTTTTTCCGGAAGACGGTGGAGATAGGTCGGAAGGATGGAAAGTCTCCGCTCAAGCTGATTGAGAAACTGCGGCGGTTCGTAAGGAAGCAACGAAAGCGAGATTTTTTCTTTGTTCAAATTCAGCGTAATTTCCTCGTTGACTCTAGAGAGAGAATGATGCGCGAAAAAAGTTCCTTCCCAAACCACGCCGATTTTTCGCGAAGCGCTCTCTGGTTTTCTCGCGACTTTATCGGCATGATGCTTGAGATCTTCAATCGATTCGATGACTCTCGGCCGCCCCTCAAGCGCCGCCTTTGAGTTTCCCGTGGCGAGAATGAATGTGGGATGGAACACTTTTGCAACAAAAAGAATTTGTGCCGGGCCACGCAAATGGTGAACTCGAAAAGTGCCGACCGACGCAATTTCCTGGAACGGGCAAGGCGATGCTCCTTCGGGATGAAATCCGAGCCTCTCAACCTCTTGCAAGAGCGGGTGAAGTTCAGCGTCTGAATCGGCGAGAACCAAGACCCGTGCTTTGGAATCGGCACCCTTTTCCCCTTGAGCCAGAAAAGTTTCATCGAGCTCAGTCATCGTTGGCGAGAATTCCGCGGAGCCCGGTCGTTTGCCGCTGAAATTTGCGGCGGGGAAAAAAGTTGAGATGAGCTCGACAAATTCGGTAAAGTAAGGAAAAGACGAAGCTTTTGGATTCCCCTGGTTTTCGAGAGCCCGTCGGTTTTTACAGCGAACTTCGAAAGTTGCTCCGAGCGGAAGTTTATCGAACTCTTTCTTTAAAGCCTCTTCATTCAAGACTTCTTCCGAGCCCACGGTGATTTATTTTCCCGAGTACTTTAAGATTTTTCGAACCGCTTGAACCACGTCTTTCGCGTCTTCCAGCGTCATCTTAGGAAATAGGGGAAGCGAAAGGACTTCATCCGATGCACGTTCGGCTACCGGAAAAGTGCCGCGAGGAAGGCGATATTTATCGCGATAGTAAGGATGGAGATGAACCGCCCGAAAGTGAACCCCGACACCGATCCCTTCTTTTTGAAGTCGATCCAGAAATTGATCGCGATCCATTGAGGCGATTGTTTGATCTAAGCGAACCACGTAAAGGTGGAACGCGTGCTTTCCATCCCCTTCCACGATCACCGGTCGAAGTTCTTTGATGTCGCTGAAGGCTTCGTTGTAGAAAAGGACGATTTCACGCCGTTTTTCCCAGAAAAAATTAACCTTTTTTAACTGATGAATGCCCAGGGCCGCTTGCAGATCGGCCATATGATACTTAAAGCCCGGCTCGATGATATCCCAGTGTTGATACCCTTCCTTGCTGTATCGTTTCCAGGCGTCCCGGCTTAGGCCATGCTGACTCAAGACCGCGACATGCTCCGCCAAAGCCGGGTCGTCCGTGGTCAGCATTCCCCCTTCACCGGTGGTGATGTTCTTGGTGGCATAAAAACTGAACGCTCCGCAGTTTCCCCATCGCCCCGCCGGTTTGTCCAGATAGTCGGCTTCAAGCGCGTGAGCGGCATCTTCAACGACCGCAAGATTGTGTTTTTTTGCGATTTGCATGATTCGATCCATGCGGCACATTTTTCCCGCGAAATGAACCGGGATGATTACTTTGGTCCTCGGAGTGATGGCTTTTTCAAGAAGCTCGGGATTCATGTTTAAACTGTCATTTTCAACGTCGACAAAAACAGTGCGCGCGCCACAATGCTCAATCACGTTGGCGGTTGCGGCGAACGTGATAGTGGAAGTGATGACTTCGTCCCCCGGTTTCACGCCCAGCGCCACGAGCGCCAAGTGAAGCGCGGCGGTGCAAGAATTCATGCCGACTGCATGGCGCGCTCCCAGAAAACTTGCAAACTGGTTTTCGAACGCGACGGTTTTAGGCCCTTTGGTCAGCCAGCCGCTTTCCAGCGTATCGAGGATTTCTTGTTTTTCCTCTTCCCCAATCCACGGCTCATGAAAAGGGAGAAATTTTTTTCTCACCGGATTTTCTTCTTTTGAGACCGGGGCCGATTTCAATGAAATTCCACTTTCCCGTCCGCGGTCATCAATGGAACGGTTCGCATCCAGAGTTGCTTGTCCCACCAATCTCTATTTTTCCGGTACCAGTCGATGGTGCGCTCGATGCCTTCGTCAAACGAAACCTTCGGTTTCCAGCCGAGCAGTTTCTCGGCTTTGGCTGCCGATGCCGTATGCCGAACCACTTGACCCGGACGATTCCCGATGTATCGGATCAAGCTTTCTGGTTTTCCGGTAATTTGCAAAATCTTCTTGGCGATTTCAACGATGGAAAGATCTTTTTCGCTTCCTATATTGATGACTTCTCCCGCCACTTTCTCCAAAGGGGCATGAAGCGCGCGGTCGATCGCGTCGCAAGTGTCTTCTACGTAAACCCAATCACGCCGGCTTTTCCCGTCTCCATGCACGGTAAGCGGTTCATCCAAAATGCAGCTTGTAATGAATCGCGGCACCAGTTTTTCAAGATGCTGCAACGGTCCGAAATTGTTGAACGGGCGGATGATCACAGTCGGAATTTTGTAGGTGTACCAATAAGAATATACCAAGCGGTCCGCGCCTGCTTTTGCGGCAGCATAAGGGCTGGCCGGCAGAAGCGGATGCTCTTCATCCATCTTGGGCGCCGTGGCGGTTCCATAAACTTCGGAAGTGGAGATATGAATGAACCGCTTCACTTGGTCTTTTAGTTTTAGAACGGCATTGGCGATGACTTGGGTTCCCATGACGTCGGTTTCAAAGAAATGAAAATTATCGAAGATGCTTCGGGTCACGTGAGTTTCAGCAGCCAAATGAATGACGGCATCGCATTTCGCCATCAAGTTTTCAACGAGCGATGGATTTCTGACGTCTCCGTGCCAAAAATAAAACCGGCCGTTGGCGTTGATGATCTCGCGCGAAATATTGTTGGTGTTTCCGGCGTAGTTGAGCGCATCCAGGACAATGATCTTGTAGTCCGGGTATTTCTTGTAAAGATAATTCACCAGATTGCTTCCGATAAAACCGGCTCCCCCGGTCACTAAGATTTGCATAAAGAAGCCCCCTTTTTAGACATTAAAACATTTAAACTTTCCTTGCCGTGATTGAAGAGTAAGTCGACGATTGAAAGATAAGGAATGAACGGTTCATGCATTTGACGGTAAACCGGATGTTGATATCCGTGCCAGCGGATTCCGATCCCTTCGCGTTCAAACATAGATTCGTCCAGATAATCCTTGGCTGCGTCTCCGCTCAGATAAGTGGTTGCGTCCAAGGCTTTACAAATTTTTACGAGTCGTTCGCTTCGTTCCCCTTCAATCTGCATTTCCGAAGCGCGGGAAATCGGAGTTTTAATCGAGAGCGCTTCAGCGATTTTTTGAAGCAAGGTGAGGTTCAGATCGATGAGACGATCCCATTTCGTGCCATACACGGTTTCAAAAATTGGAAAATAGGTTTTGAAATGAGGTGATTGATGATAATGTTGTTCGAGACTTTTTTGATGTTTCACGGCCCAAGCATCCTGATTATTGATTTCGGTCTCCTTGACGAGCTGTTCGCTTTTCCCTTTCGTCAACACCGGCACCGTCAGCCACTGCCATCCTTCCGCAGTCCTAATCCGATTGCGGTTGCGCCAACCATGTTTGTCATATTGTACATCGTCATAAATAACAAAATGATCGCTTTGGGCCAGTTGATCAAAAAATCCAAGCCATGGAAGATAACCCGGCTGTAATACTGCGACGGTCTTCATTGCTCCCTCCCGCCTATCCCTATTTATCGGCCTCCAAACCGCATTACTATAGCGCTTTCCCTTAGATTCACCGATCCCTGCTTGTTCATAAGACCGGCAAAATCGGTTTTTTGGCCCATCCACGGTCGGCAAGAAACGCGAGACTCCCGTCCCTTTCAGCAGCTTGCTCGAAACAAGAGAGCGCTTCCAACTTATCGAAGTTTTGAACCAGAAGCCCCAGAATGGCGTACGCATAACCGTCGTTCCGTTCGTCGGTCAGTTGCCGTGAAAGCCGAGTCGCGGTTTCGGATTGTCCGCATTCCGAAAGGGCGAGAAGCGCCAGAAATTGAGAGTGAGTGTCGTATCCGCCTCCAAAAAAGTCAGGTTCCCAATTTCTTTTTTCGGAGTAAATCGCCGCTTTGACGAGATTTGCAATGGCGGCCGGGTGATTCGTCTTCCCGGCTTTTTCATACCAGTCAATCCAAGTCGTTTTTCCTAACGCCGCTTGAGCCAGGGCGATGGCGCTCTGAGCCGCGAGGTCATCAGGATTGATCGAAATGCTCTTTAAGGCATGCTCCTCGGCAAGCGCCCATTCTTCGAAGAGAAGGTGAAGCGAAGCCTTGTGAAAGGCAGCCCGCCCTTCGTGTTCGCGGAAAAGCGCTTCCAGGGAGCCATGCTTTTCCGAGTCGGAATGTGGGGCGCTATCGGATATTCGTTTTAGAATTTGATTGCCGACCTGTTCCCACGAACGGGTTTCCAGGATTCTTCGCCGGCCAATCAGCCCCCGGATCTTGGTTTGCAGTGGATGAAGGAAAGCGTATCGCATGATTCTGCGAAGATACGCGGGGTCGGGCTCGGTGAGAAAAGGATGGCCCACCAACGGTTCGGTGAAGTTGTCTTTTTTGATGTATTGAATTTCCGAAGGGATAAAATAAGGAGTGCCGAGTTCTGCAAGTTCGCCCGAAGCTCCATATCCGTTGATCGCCGCGGGTAGCGCGGAAGCCACGATGTCCCCCAAGAATTTCGGAAAGGCAAGGCCGCGGTGCGACACGAGCGCGCAGGAGGCGATTCGGAAAAAATGCTGGTAAAGCGCGGTGGCCGGAAGATGGTAGCAGTAAATTTCCGAGGCTTGTCCGGCCGCCGCCAAGATCTCAATTTGACTAATCAAATCTTTCGCGGGCGTCGTGAGAAGTAAAAGAAGAGAAACATTTTCTCCTTTTCGAAATTCGTTGATGTAGGCCGAAAGCGCGGCGTCTCCTCCTTCGGCAAACAGCGTGTTTCCCGCAAATACAAAAACAAATTTGTCTTTTACAGGCAAATCGGCGATTTCTCCCGACGGATTTGTGTCCGACGGATCAATGCCGAAGGGAACCGAGGCTAATTTTTCAAACGGAATGCCTTGGGCGCTGTAAAATTGTTTCTCGATGCTCGATCCAACCCAGATTTCGGAAAATTGCTCCGCTGATTTTTTCCAGCTTTCAGGGAAAGCTCCCTGATCCCAGTAAAAGTAAGCGCGCGTATCAATCTGAGACTCCCGCTCATTTGGAAGCGGACTGTATCGCTGATTGAATGGAGTAAGGAGCCGTGATGTCGGCTTTTCACGTTTGGCAAGCGTTCCGCCCAGAATTTCCAAAACCCGCAGTGCATCGACAAAGTGAGGGTTCTGGGCGTCGAAGCTTCGGACCGGCTCTCGTGAAATCGGAAAGACCGCGGATATTTTTTGATTCAGCCATTGGAGCAATTTTCGGTTGAATCCTCCGAAAGGCTCGGTATAAATGAAGGGCCCTTCCAGCTCCACCGAAGGACCTTTCGAGGCTGCCGGCAGTTGAGCCAAGGGTTGCTTTTTTAACATGCGTTGAAGCGCCTTTTCCCAGTCGGCTTGAAATTGTTTAAGGCTGTATATTTCGAAGACTTTTTTTCTTGCGTTTTGACCGAGTCGTACGGCTAACTCTCGATCCGATAATAGAAGAAGCACTTTCTCCCGCAGGACCTCCGGATCGGATGAAACGTAGCCGCTCACTCCATCTTCGATCAAACAAAGCGGATGAGGGGTTGTAATGATCGGCATGCCGCTGGCCATGGCCTCAATTTGAGCTTGCGGATCGGTCAGATTGTAATCGGGAGCATAGGTGGCAATGAAAACCCGATAGGTTCGAAGACAGTTTTTTAGATCGTCCCAACTTTCGGAAGGCCTTGAATTTGGAACTCCCGGATTTCGTCCCAGAAGAAGATGGGGAATCCCCTCCAAAACTTGTTTTTGAAGTGCATAATTGTAATAGCTTCTCTCGTTGATCAGGTGTCCTACGCGAAGGGCCTCCGCTTTTTCTCCGGTATAGCCGCCATAATCGGAAGGATCGAACACCGTCCCCATTTCAAAAACGTAACACTCGCTATCGGGTCCTTCGAATTCTTTTTCTTTCATTTCTTTGCACATAAATGAAAGGAAAAAATGACGCTGGAGATCGCGGATATGATTGTAGATTTCCTCTTGGTAAACGGGCGCCAATTGGTGATACACGCCAAGATCGTCGCGGAAAGAAGAAATAGGAAGATAAAGTTTTGGCAAGGGAACTTGGCTATAAAAGGCAAGATCGAAGTAAGTAAGCCCAATGATCGCGTCAAATTTTCCCTGCTGATAGTTGCGCCGAAGTTCCTCGAAGCTCTCTATCGTACGGACATTCTTGGGAAGAGGACGATAACTGGTTTGCCAGACATCTTTCCCGTCAATCCGGAGTATTCCCAGCGCCTTGGATTCGAGGAGCGAAAAGGTGTGAGGAATCTTCGCAATATTATAGATGAGCGGTTCATGCCAGTCGGTCATTAAAATGTTCATCCGATTTGCACCAGAGCAAGCCAGTTTTCGATTTCAGGGCGCAAATCGGAAAGTGACGGGAGCGCTTCGATCAAAAAAAGAATTTCTTGGCAAAAGTGAGTGAGGCTTTTCTTTTCTCCCAGGGTATTGTACAATCGAGGAAGGAGCGTCCAAAGCTCCACATAAAACGGACGTTTGGCTAAAGCGTGTTCGTAAGCTTCGCGAGCTTCCGGAATCCGATGGAGTCTTTCAAGAACAGCACCCAACTTTCGCCAAAGAAGAGCCTCATTCAATCGAAGTTCAACCGCTTTTTGAAACAAACTCACCGCGCCTTGAAGGTCTTCTTTTTGCAAGAACGTTTCCGCAAGCGACTCCAGGCATTTCGATCTAAAAAAATCGCCTGGATCTCGAGAGGGATTTCTGAATTCTCTTTCTTTCTCGATGTGCCATGCATCGTAAGCAATCGGGTTTATCAGGTGACCGAATTCTCGATATTTTTCTCCCCATGCTTGAGCCAGGGCCAGAGCAATCCAAAATTGTTGCAACGCTTTTTCGTATCGTCCCAACTTAAGAAAGGCCCGACCTAAACTAAAGTAAGTCGGCGCAAAGTCGGGTTCCTGTCGAACCGCGGTTTCTAAGTTTTGCACGGCCAGCTCCAATTGATTCGACCGATCGGCATCTTGCAGCGAGTCGGTAAATTCAAGGCTGGCGAATCCAACCAAAAAATAAAAATTCGGCTCTTCCCGGTTCATAATCTCCAGATTTTGTCTTGCCACTTCGAATCGAGAAGTTTCGCTCGCGTGAATTGCCTGGAAGAAACGGTGCCTTGCCTTTTTGCTTTCACTCCACGATGCAGCCGTCGGTGCTTTTTTAGCGATGTTGTCGATGCCGATTTCGTTGACCTTGGACATGAGTCGTCGCGTTTGTTTGATATAGGAATAATCTTGAATAAAAAGTCGGCCGTTCTCGGCAATGGTTTCTCTTTCCGCATCATGGCTAAGATAGTAATCGACGAGAGATTCGAAATTGCCGTCATTGTAGTAAACGCAATGCTCCCGATCTTTGAGGAAAAGTTTTGCTTCAAGGTTTTCTTCCTCGAGGAACAAAAGCGATCCACAAGCCAGCGCTTCATAGCAGCGCATGTTCATTTCTCCGCGAATCGAATGATTAAAAGTGATTTTTGAAGCGTTCACAATCTTGGCATACTCTTCTCCAAAAACACCGTTAAAGAGCCGAATTTTGTATTTCCGGTTCAGCAGCGCAAGGCGCTTCAGATACAAAGTTCGTTTCTCATGAACGACGTCATTGAGATTTCCAATCATCGTCACGTCATATTGCTTTGAAATTCCCGGAATCAGTCGATGAATCGAAGGAGTGAATCCGTACAGCGGAATCGTATCGACATTTTCGAACCCCAAACGTTTGAAAGTTGAAAGTCCGGGAAGATCGACAATGAAGTGAGAGAAGAAAGGGAGCACGCGAGTTAAGGCTTCAAGGTTGATGCTCCAATCGGAGATAATGGCAATGACCGGAAAAGGAGAGTGCTCGATTTCTCTTGGAACGCCGAAGAATTCGGGAAGAGCGAAAAACATGAAATCAACGGGTTTGTTTTTGGGCAGCCGTTTCAAAAGATCGGAAAAAGTATCTTGTGCGAAATCAAAAGGGATGTCGGCTTCTTTTCCAAACAGCAAAACATCTTGCTCCGAATACATCTCTCGGAGTTGCGGCTCTTTAGTCAGATCATAGGGGCCTGCCAGAAACATACCGACTCTCTGCGCTCCTTTTTCTAAACCGTCGTTCCCCTTAAAAACTCTTTATTGAGGCGCTTCTTTGCTCCATTGGCTAAAACAGCAAGTCCTGCGTCAAGTTCGAAGGCCTTTTCGTAATGAAGAAGCGCGTCAAGCGGATTGTCTTTCTCTTTGATGAGCCCGAGCAATGCGTAGGCGGTGGCATCCGATGCTTCCGCCGC
>Ga0207122_1102_pt2 | contig 14017 bp, 12 predicted proteins | sample Alteio_BWMinHeat_38_FD_153504 | JGI IMG/M metagenome (GOLD analysis project Ga0207122, IMG submission 153504) | Enriched cells from forest soil in Barre Woods Harvard Forest LTER site, Petersham, Massachusetts, United States -... | ecosystem: Environmental > Terrestrial > Soil > Temperate forest >... | reverse complement strand
GAGTTTGGAATATTTGCCTTGGATATTAGCTCTCCTGATACTACGCGCTCTAATGTAAATCTTAGTCAAGCCGAAGCTAATGCTAATAATATTGTTTTATGGGAATTAAATAGCCAAACAGATGGAGATATTGGTTATATTCTAAATCGCGGACAGATTAATCGGCAGCGGAATGCACTAAGCATGCAAATTAGCCATATGTCTGATGGACGATGGGCTATTGTGACTGGAAATGGCTATAATTCGCCCAATAATAGTACAGGATTGATTATTGCGTATCTTGATGCAAGTGGTGGTACGCCTTCGTATAAAAAAGTAATGATTAACGGTGTACAAGGAGGGCTTTCTACACCAACGGTTGTAGATACGGATTTTGATGGGATTGTGGATTATGCTTACGCAGGAGATCTTAACGGAAACCTCTGGAGATTTGATCTGCGAGGCAACTCAAACTCGTGGAGCGCCTTTAAGCTATTTCAAGCGAAGGTTCCTGGGCAAAATATTGCGCAACCTATTACAACTGCGCCGGCAGTGACTTACCATTGTAGCCAGCCAGGATATATAATTCTCTTTGGAACGGGTAAATACTTTGAAACTTCTGATAATGGAACTACTGTTCAAAATTCTGTATATGGTATTTGGGATAAGTTAGATAGCACGCTTGTTTTATCATCAAATCTTGTACAACAGTCTATAGTTTCTAAAGCAGGGGCTGTTACATCTAATACGCCTGCCGCAAGCTTTCTTCTTCAGTCTAATAATACAGTGGATTGGGCAGGAGGGAAAATGGGATGGCGATATGATTTGTTATCAACGAGTAGTCGGATTGTTGTGCCACCTTATGTAGTGAATGACATTTTGTATTTTAATGAAGTTAAACCTGTCTTTCCTGCCTGTGGCGAAGGGCAGTTGGTAACTGCTTTCCAGGCCGTTCAGTCTTGTACAGGGCAACAACCCAATCATGGGGTTTTTGATACGAACTTTGATGGGGTTGTTGATAATAATGATTTAATTACTTTTAATGGGCAAGCAACCTATGCGAGTGGAGTTCAGCTTCCATACAGCATTAATAATTTGGTAGATGCTTCAATCTGGATCTCACCTAAAGCCCTTCAATGCTCAACGCCGCCTTGTCCAACGATTCAAACAGGGTTAAGTGATCCTATAGGTGTTAATCTTATAAATACGCCTCCTAAACGTGCTTCCTGGAGACAAATAACACAACAACAATGAGGCGAGATCAAAAAATCAATGGGGTCAGATATTGAGTAATATCGTGACCCTCATTGATTTTATTTTAGCGAACAATACAGTCAGGATATTGTTTAGAGATGACTCTCAGCAAATTGCTCTTCTTCAGTTGACCCCTTAAGCGCAGTCGTAGACGAGTTTTTACCCTCAATGACCTTAGTGACATCATCAAAGTAACCCGTACCCACTTCCCTCTGGTGTTTTACAGCAGTAAAGCCATGTGCTGCCGCAGCAAACTCAGCTTCCTGAAGTTCTACAAATGCGGACATCTGCACGTCTTTGTATTTTCTCGCCAAGTTGAACATAGACGAATTGAGTGCATGAAAGCCTGCGAGGGTAATGAATTGGAACTTATAACCCATTGCTGCGATTTCTTTTTGAAATTTGGCAATCGTGGCATCATCAAGATTCTTTTTCCAGTTGAAGCTTGGTGAGCAGTTATAGGCGAGCAATTTTCCGGGGAACTGCTTATGAATAGCTTCTGCAAAGGCTTTGGCATAGTTTAAGTCGGGCTTGCCTGTTTCACACCATACAAGGTCTGCATAGGGTGCGTAAGCTAAGCCGCGCGAAATAGCCTGTGCTATTCCTGGTTTCGTCTTAAAAAACCCTTCAACAGTTCGCTCTCCAGTGCAAAATGGGCGATCGTTCGCATCAATATCTGATGTTAAAAGATCGGCTGCTTCGGCATCGGTACGCGCAACGATAAGGGTTGGAACCCCCATAACGTCAGCCGCTAAACGCGCTGCAACCAGCTTTGCGATGGCTTCACGAGTTGGAACAAGTACTTTTCCGCCCATATGTCCGCATTTTTTGACGGAAGCCAATTGGTCTTCAAAGTGAACTGCTGAAGCACCGGCTTCGATCATGGCTTTCATCAGTTCAAATGCGTTTAGAACGCCTCCAAATCCTGCTTCGGCATCTGCAAGAATGGGGGCAAAATAATCAATGTAGTCAGTATCCTCAGGACGCTTACCTTCTGACCATTGAATTTCATCACAACGCTTAAGCGCATTATTGATCCGCTTTACTACAGCGGGCACGCTATCAGCAGGATACAGTGACTGGTCGGGGTACATCATTCCTGCAAGGTTTGCATCTGCCGCAACTTGCCAACCCGATAGGTAAATGGCTTTGAGACCAGCTTTAACTTGCTGCATGGCCTGATTTCCAGACATGGCTCCCAAAGCGTTAATGAATGGCTGGGTATTAAGCAAGTGCCAGAATTTTTCAGCGCCACGCCGCGCAAGAGTATGTTCGATCTGAATTGATCCACGCAGCCGGATCACATCTTCTGCTGAGTAATCTCTTTTGATTCCAGCCCAGCGGGGCTGCTCTTTCCACTCTTTTTCCAACTGCTTGCTGTGTTGCACATATGGCATTACTATTCTCCTCGCGTTAAGAACACATCCACTCACGAACACCCTTATTTAAAATACCAGACTCTGCCTCATTGCAACACCACAGCATGCAGTAATTTGTGTGACCCCATACACATCTCCTTGATCGGAGAGTACTGATCTAGAACAGATTGGCAGGTGCGTACTATGAATTCACAGACACATGATGCTGCTCCATCACTAGAGGACATTCCCGGTGTCGACCACTGGCGTTTCCATCGTCCTCACGAGCATCTTACAGCGACCTTTGGCAACGAGTGGTTTGCCCTTAAAGCCGAGGCATTTGCACGTTTTTTTGGAACGCCATTTTTCTTAGGGGCGCAAACAGTTATTGTTGCGCTTTGGATAGGCGTTAACGTTCTTGGTCTTACTAAGTTCGATGCCTATCCATTTATTCTTCTCAATCTGGCATTTAGCCTTCAAGCTGCTTATGCTGCACCTCTTATCTTGCTAGCACAAACACGACAATCCGAACGAGATAAAGCACACACCGAAGCAGATGCAAAACATAGAGAAGCTGTTGCCGCTGCTGCCGCACAAAACGCGAAACAATTGTTAGAGTTGCTACAACAAAATACTCAAATGACAGAGAACATCAAACAATTGACTGAGCGTATTGAGGTGCTGACGGTCGAAATGCATAAGCAGTCTATAAACAAGCAGGCTTGATTGATTTTTAAGCTAACAAAGTTCATAGAAGGTGAACTGCGGGCATCGGCGCATAGTGTTCATGTTGCTTAATCACAACTACTATGCGCGGATACCTTTCACAATATCCTTATCACGTAGCGTTAATTCGCCAGGTTTTGTTGTTTTCCAGCTAAACGCGCGTTCTGCGGAAACATTGCCCTGCGAGCTTCATCATCCATTTCTGTTTTGAATTCATGACGTGTTTTAAGGGCTTCAGCACGTTGGGCAGCTGGCCGTGCGCTGATTTCATCCAGCAAACGCTTCACATGTGGCAGCTTTTCCCATGCTTCGGTTCCAAGAACAAAAGGTACGGCTCTAGCCCATCCCCATACAGCCATATCAACCAGGGTGTAGGTGTCTCCAAGCATGTAGCGCTGTTGTCCAAGCCGTGTATTGATGATGCTCCAGTGACGCCAAGCTTCGTAATCATAACGGTTTGCTGCGTACTCTTTGGGTTCGGGCGCAAAGTGTGTGAAATGTACGGCTTGACCTGAGTAGGGGCCTATACCACTGGCCACAAACATGAGCCAAGAATACATTTGTCCGCGTGCTTCAGGCGTATTTTCTGGAAGAAATTTGCCCGTTTTTTCGGCTAGGTATAAAAGAATCGCATTGCTATCAAAGATAGTTGCATCGCCATCAACCAAAGACGGTGTCTTCCCATTGGGGTTAATGGCTAAGTAAGCCGGAGAGTGCTGCTCGCCCTTGCGGGTATCTACTGGAACGAGCTCGTATGACAAACCACTTTCCTCAAGAAACAGAGCCACTTTAGCTGGGTTGGGTGAGGGATGATAATAGAACTTGATCATGTCGCGTCCTTATATAGTGAAATGGGCGTGGTTATTATACCTATCAGAAATCTTAAGCTGTACCCCATGAATTCCAATCAGAGCTTATTCAGATAGTTATGGATTGGGTTGCTGTATTGAAAATGTTATTAAACGTACAGACGTATCGCAATACGTTGCTACAGTCCAGGTTATAAATGCTAAGAGAGGCAAGATATCAGTATGCAATACCGTTGATCGTTAGCATGCCAAGGCTGCCATTGATGCCGTTGTAACCAATGTCGGAACCAGGGATACCCGCTTGCCCCGAATGTCCTGAATGGCCACCATGGTTACCTCCAGCCCCGCCGACACCACCAAGACCGCCTTGGCCTGGCTGTCCTTTTGTCCCACCCGTTCCATACGTGTTGCTGGCGGTAATGGTGTCGTTAGGGCTGGCTGGAGTATAGGTAATGGTGATTGCTCCACCAGCGCCAGCATTGCCTCCACTGGCTGAAGCACCACCATTGCCACCGTTACCGCCATTGCCACCATTGGCTCCAGATGCTTTCACGGCTGCACAAGAACCTCCGTTGCCACCGTTACCGCCATTACCTCCTTGTCCTCCGCTAGCGCCATTGCCGCCATTACCGCCATTGCCACCGCGGTTGAATGCAGTCAGAACCCCACTTAGTACGCCGATTGAAATAATAACAGTTGGTCCAGTAGCGGTGCCGTCCATCCCATTTGCACCTTGAGCGCCATCCGTCCCATTGGCACCGCTACTTCCGCCTCTCGGATATTGTTTGATCGCTCCTCCAGCAGAATCACACTTAAGATTAGAGCCATTGCTGCCATTAGGAGCCTGAGGTGGAGTAGGTGGCGTTGTTCCAGCGCTGCCGTCTGTTCCATGCACGGTAAGAATGTTGGCAACAGTCGATGAGTTACTTGCATTAATTGTCATGGAGTTACACGTGAAGCTGCAATTAATGGAGATATCAATATATCCGCCGTCCTCAATCGTTACGCTACCAAATGTAGTATTTATTGCTGCACTATTAACGATAAGCGGATTTGCTGCTGTGATGGTGATGTCTTGCAATGCCGTGCTGCTATCTGCCATGAGAGCACTCCAAAGATTTAAAAATTAAGATTGAAAAGCGTCTGCTTAGACACTAAATCTTTAATTCAGTGTTTCTTGAACCCCAAAAAAAGAAAAGGCGCTGAGGTTCAGCGCCAAAATTTCAGGGAGTCTATCAATCATGTCTACAATGCATATAGCGTCGTAGAAGCGGAGAGCTATATTCGTATAAACCCGGATCTGTGCATATAAATAATCTTCCAGCAGGAAGGTTGCTCTGTATTGCAAAACTTGGTTTGCGTCCAGCCACTGGAATCCATTTCATTCATTGCTTTGCATCAATTCTCACCAGCAAAGCAATTAGCCTATGGTCTCCCTCTACTTTTTCCAGTCATGCTCTGGATTTTTATGCGTTCAAGACAATTACAGCCTTTTTTAAAACCCGCAACGGTTGAAAATTAACTCAATAAAAAGCTTGAATGGCCTGAAAAGATGGCACACACTTGTTTTACTGATGAATAAGATAATGAATATAAAAAGATTTGAATATCTGCACAAAATTTCCGCTAAGAAAACAAATGATAATGGGGGTTGCTTTATGTTTCGAAGAATTTTCCTGTCTTGTCATGATGCAGATAAAGGGGCGGTTACTGCGTATATCAATGGTAAATTGGTAAGGCAGCGAAACAATAATTGAGATGCTACGCATGATGATGCTCATCCTGAAACACGGATGTTGGGTGTAGGTTGTATGACGGTAAAGGGGTTAAAAATGAAAAATATAAGGTTCCTGCAAGATCATATGGAAAAGTTGAGCCAATGGATTTTGTGTATGTTGATCATTGTGCTCAATCTGATGTCTATTGCAGAAGCTGCTAAAGCGCCTACACAAGGGATATATTTTACGATTAAAAATCGTTGGAACAATGCTTATCTTATAGATGATGGAACTGATCTGCACTATAAAGCGACTAATCCAGGGGCTAACACAGCGTATCAATGGGCATTTATATCGCGAGGCGGACCTTATTATGATATTAAAAACCGTAAAACAGGAGACCTGATTAATATTGAAAAGCTACAGGATGCTGTGCAAAGTGATAGGAGTGCTCCTCCCTTGGTTGGAGACAGCTCAAAATGGGCGATAGAACAAGCTTCTGGTGATTATTTCAGACTACGTAATGGCTGGCATATAGGAGATTATTTGCATATCCAGGATCTGAAGGGTTACGTGCAACATGGCATGATGTATCCTATTTGGGATAGCGCGCAGTGGCAGATAACGCAAGTATCAACCGCATATTCATTTAAGTCTACATTAAGTCAAAAATGTTTTATTCTAGGTGGCTCAAATACAGATTTAGCATTACAACAAATTGCATCATGCGATGTAACTGATAATAACCAAGTTTGGATGATTAAACCAACAGGGAAAAATAAAAAATATACGATTGTTGCCGTAAAAAATAATCAGTGTTTAGATTCAGCAACTACACCGCCTGCAACAGCAGTGTGTAATGCCGCCTCATCGACACAAGCTTGGAAGGTGGAACTGGTATCTTCCAGCGGCCAGGAAGATAAGCGTTATCGTTTCAGACAAGGATCACAATGTTTAGCGATTGCTACGTCAGGTGAAATGGATCAACAGGACTCTTTGAGTTTGGTGCCTTGTGATAATGGAAATAATCAGTTGTTCCAACCCATTAAAGGTGGAGTCGTAGCGCCACCAGACAGTAGTAACAGTGCTAGTAATACATTAACGATTAGTACAACAAACCAGCCTAATGCAACTCAGCCTGCAAACTCAATCAATGCTTTAGATTTTGGAGTGGTGGGAGATGGAAAAACGGATAATCAAGTTGCACTTCAAAAAGCTGCTGATGCAGCTAAAGCACAAGGTGCCATTTTATGGATTCCGGCAGGTGTATATAACCATAGCGATGTGATAACGATGGATAGTATTCGGGTACAAGGGGCAGGGCCTAAAACAGTGTTGAATGCTACAAATCCTGATAAGGAGGCAATTATACTGAAAGGTAGCAATAGTTTAATTTCTAATCTCAAAACGACGGTTAGTGCGCCCAATAGGAGTTCAATGCCAAATGACTGTGCTATTTTAGTAGTCGGTACTTCAGGTGCTTCTGTGCATCATCTAGTGATTCAAGGTGCTGCTTCAAATGGGGTTCGTTTTGATAATGTTTCTAACTCTTCGATTTATAGCAATCTTATTATGGGGACGAATGCAGATGGCGTTGAACTGGCGAATGGATCAACTGGCAACACGGTTAAAAATAATGTGGTGTATCAGGCCGCGGATATGAGTTATGCAGATTATTCGTTTTTAGGGGAGAAAGCGCAGGATGAACATAATACGTTTGATACTAACTTATCGCTCAACAATACTTATGGAATGGGATTTTCGTTAGCAGGGGCTAAAAACGATACTGTGAAGAATAATATTGTTTCCGGCTCCTTGTGGTATGGAATTTGGGCGGATTCGGATCCTACTAGTGATACTATGGATAGTTCTGGGAATATAATTTTAAATAACACTGTGATTAATAATCCAGACGGCGATCCTGTAAAAGCTACAGGGCCGGGAATGACCGTAAGTGGTACGCAAACAACAGGTTCTGTTCCCAGCACTGCGTCTATTCTTGGATGGGATCCGGGTAGTTTTGTTGATCGTTATAGCTTTAATCCCAGCTACAAGCCTGGCACAGGTCCAGGGGCTGTTAATACATCAGGAAACCGGCAGTAATAATACGTCCAATACGATGATGTTCGAGGGGGAGATTTATCTTCCCCTTGTATTTATCCAACATTTCCATTATTGTGGAAATATGGAAAATAAAACTGCTGTGATCACCTTGGCTGCTCTGGCTCAAGAAACGCGTCTCTCGATCTTTCGCGCTTTGGTGCAAGCCGGCCCCTCAGGCTTGCCTGCCGGAAAAATCGCTGAGTTGCTTGGTATTCCTTCGTCATCGCTTTCATTTCATTTGAAAGAGCTTAGCCACGCAAGATTAATCCAGGCAAAAAATGAGAGTCGTTTCATTATTTACACCGCAAACTTTTCAGCGATGAATGATTTGATGGGATTTTTAACTGAGAACTGCTGCAAAGGTACGCCTTGTACATCTGTTTGCATGCCTGTTTGTGCTACCCCTGAAGAGAAAATACGATGACCCAAATCTATAATGTACTTGTGTTATGTACCGGTAATTCAGCACGCAGCATTATGGCTGAAGCTTTATTTAATACCCTGGGTAAAGATCGTTTTAAAGCCTATAGCGCGGGTAGTCATCCGGCTGGGCAGGTTAATCCTTATGCGATTGAACAGCTTAAAACGGTGGGTTATCCCGTTGAGCATTTACGCAGCAAAAATTGGAGTGAGTTCGCACAACCAGGTGCTCCTAAAATGGATTTCATTATTACGGTATGCGACAACGCAGCGAATGAAGTTTGCCCTATCTGGCCCGGTCAACCTATTTCAGCACATTGGGGATTTAAAGATCCTGCAGCTGTTGAAGGAAGTGATAAGGAGAAACGGCAAGCTTTTCGTGAGATCTTCCAACAAATTTCACGCCGTGTAACGGTCTTTTTAAATCTGCCACTAATGACCTTAGATAAAGCTTCACTACAGCGAGAAATGCGGGCTATTGGAGAAGCAGCCGTATGACGCTTTCTCGCCGTCTATGTGCAGAGGGGCTTGGCACTGCGTTTCTGCTAGCGACTATTGTAGGCTCAGGCATCATGGGTGAGCGCTTGGCAGGCGGGAATGTGGGTCTTGCTTTATTAGCAAATACCATCGCCACTGGCGCAGGATTAGCCGCGTTGATTTTAACTTTTGGTTCTATTTCAGCGCACTTTAACCCGGTTGTTACGCTTTCTGAGGCATGGCAAGGTCATATGCCATGGAAGCATGTGATTCCTTATATTGTTGTACAAATCGTGTGCGCGTTTGCAGGGATAGCCATTGCACATTTGATGTTTGGTGAGCCTTTATTTTCTGCATCGCAGCATATTAGAACAGGCTTTTCTCAATATTGGAGTGAGTTTGTTGCGACCTTTGGCTTATTGGCGGTTATCATCGGGTGTTCCCGCGCTCGTCCGCATTTCATTCCATTTGCTGTGGCGTCGTACATTATTGCTGCCTACTGGTTTACCGCTTCAACCTCGTTTGCGAATCCTGCGGTAACGTTGGCTCGTGCGGCGACTCACACCTTTGCGGGAATCAGACCTAGTGATACATTCGGTTTTATCGTAGCGCAATTGCTTGGCGCGATGCTGGCTACTCTTTTATGTACCTGGTTATTCCAAAAATCGTCGGCTTGAGATTTCAATCATCAATAGGCCTGTCCTCTATTGGATACCGCTCCCAGCCCTCTGCATCATAGTGCCACCACTCCGTTGCAATACCTTGAAATCCTTCTTCTTTCATTGCCTGTTCCAAGATGTGTAAATGTTTCTGGGCAATGAGCAAGCTTCCTGCATAGTGCCTGTGTGCTTTTTCTGAAAAATCATCAAAGTCTGTGGGCATTTCAAGAGATTTTCCCTCCGTATCTACAAGTGTGAGGTCTACAGCTGCACCTCGGTTATGGCGTGAGCCAGCAACAGGTTTGCCATTTTCCTCAAGCGGTTTGGCAACATAACGTGTATCGGGAATCTGCTTCCAGAAGGCTTGTTGGATACTAAAAGGTCGGTAGCAATCAAAGATTTTTAGCCCTAGCTTTTGCTGCTGAAGTTTACGCTGAACACGCACCAGTTTTTCAGCGATATCCTTGCGAAGCATACATTTAGCCGAAGGATACATGGCACGGCCAGTAAAATTGTTGGTGGTAGCGTAACGGATATCCAGACGAATGGAAGCATCAATTTTAGAAATGTCTACGAACTTGGTGGTGTCTAGCTCAGTATGATGAATGGCGCATGAACCCAGTATGAGGGAGGCTGTTATTAAACGTGTGAAACGTAGCGCGTTCATGGCAATGCCCAAGGTGTGCGTAAACGTTGATATTCCACTTCGGGCAGTTGGACCAGTATAGGTTTTGCATTGCTATCTAACCAGTCGATGAGCGTTTTGATGTTCTCTTCTGCCATGGCAGTGCAGCCTGCAGTAGGTATCTGTGAGCTTTTCCAGATATGTATGAATAAACATGATCCAGCATTTGTCACGGTGCTATCGGCATTATGGTCGATCACAATGCCCCATTTATACTGATCATCTGATCTCAACATAAATTCTGAACTTTTCCAATCAGGGTCTGCTATCTGTTTTCGATCCACAATGCGGTTGTAATCACGAGAAGCAGGATCATCAATACATTCCATGGAAGAGGTTACGCCAAGAAATGGAAATTTAAGCAAATGATCTGGCGATGCTACACTAAAAATACGACTTAGCCGAAAGATTCCTGCTGGTGTTTTTCCATCCCCTTCCTGCTTAATGTGTGTTATATCTGACTCAGAAAACTCATGGAGACCACGTCCCCAGCCCAGGCCATTTCTACCTAATGACACAGGGATTTCAGAACCTGTGGGAGACCATGAATGACACGTACTAGTGCGAGTGTAGCGCTGTAAGGTCGCGGTGGTGGATGTCCAATGTGTTGCTTTTACGAGAATAAGCTGGCGAGAGTGTGCCAGAACGTTAAGAGGTTCAGCATGGACATGTGCCAATACAAAAAATAAGGAAAGAGCAAGGAATGCCCACAGAGGTTTTAGTAGTGAAGCAATAAGATACTCGTGTATATAAGCAGGTTATGCATATTTTTCTCGTGCATGACGACGCATTTTAAGATGCATACCATTATCCCGAACCACTTCAAATCCAAACAGAAGATATAAACGATAGGCGGGATTCGTGGATTCAACATAAAGAGAGATGGTTAAACCATGCTTATCGGCATGCTCAACCAGCGATTGTATAACAGCCGTCCCAATTTCTTGCTCACGCCAAGCAGGCATAAGACTCAGATCAATTAGGGCAGCATGCTTATTACGAACCCACCAATAGAGCCGCCCAATTGGAACAGCTTCGCGCAGAAGTACCCAAAATTGTGCATCGCTGAAATGCTCTTGGTAATAGCGATGTTGGAATTCAAATTGTTGTGTAAGAAAAGCGTGCTGTTCTTCTTCAGACCAGCCCATGGATACCATTTCATCTACTCGAGTAGAAGCGTAAAGCTGATACAAAAAATCGTAGTCCGAAGATTCGATGGTTCGGGTTTCAAGACCGTGAGCCAGATTAAATTGGATACTCATAACAGGTTGCTTCGATGCATATTCGGAATGGGGGGGACAAAAAAAATACATGAAAACCTCTTGTTGCGCCTGATTCAATAGTGCGCAAGCGCACGTATTTTTACAAATACCTATGATAGAACATTATGTTATTTACGGCGCGAAAAGTTATAAATTTAGTATCTTATGGAATATTACTTGTTAAGCTAATATCAACTACCCATAAAATTTATAGGAATTTAATCTCAAGTAAGTTCATCGTGTTGCATATCCGTTTCTCGATGCTGCTTTGCGGCATCGAGTAGCCAGCTCTCAAAGGTTTGTAACAGCGTTGAATTTTGTTTTTGCTCAGGATACACAAAATAGTATCCTTCATTAATCTTCATGGGCAGATTACACGGTATAAACAGCTCGCTGTTGGCCAGTTCATGCCGTATTAAAAATTTTGGGACCAATGCAATGCCCAAGCCTGCTCGTGCTGCTTCAACTAGCATGGAAAATAGCTCGAAACGCGGGCCTTTCATCATATTGAAATCGTAAACTCCTGCCAGTGTAAACCATTTCCGCCAGGCATCAGGGCGTGATGATTGGTGCAGTAACGTAAATTTTTTCAAATCATTGGGATCTAAACATGTTGAAGGATCAAGCAATCGGGCACCGCATACTGGGATCATTTCTTCACCAAATAAATGCCGGGTGATTGCTCCAGGCCATACCGGATTACCAAAGTGAATGGCTGCATCAAAGGGTGTATCGGTAAATAAAAAAGGCTCGGCTCGAGTGCTTAAGTTAATTGTGATCTCACTATGCTTTGAGCAGAACTGTGGTAAGCGCGGAATAAGCCAGCGCGTTGCAAAGGTTGGGATAATCGCCAACTCAAGAATTCCTCCTGCTCCTCTATGCGCCATGGCTGCCAGTGTAGCCTCTTCTAGCTTCTCCAATTGCTCACGCGTTTGCTTGGCATAGACCAAACCGATATCCGTTAAGCTCACTCTCTTTTTAATACGATTAAATAGAGTCACTCCCAGGTATTTTTCCAATATTGAAACTTGGCGTCCTACTGCGCTTTGCGTTAGAACCAGCTCATCTGCCGCTCGTGTAAAGCTTAAATGGCGCGCAGCAGCCTCAAATGCAATCAAGGCTTCGATGCTGGGAATTTTTCTACGCATGAGTTCATTCCTAAAACGCACAATGTCTCAAGTTTAAATCGTTTGCTTCCCTCTGGAAACCTCGCAACAATGGCGAGGCAGGATATGTGCATGAATCAAAGCATTATAAGAAGTGGAACGTTTTTTTGAGCGCTCCCAAGCAGGCACCATTTTGTTAACCAGTAGAAAAGGAAGCGTATGACGCAAGGATCACTGGAAGTGAAATTTAAGCCGTATACTCGGACCTCGATACAAGAAGCCCCACAATGGCTGAAAATTCCTCCTGAAATCCGTGAAGCAGCACTAGTCATCTCAAAGGTTCTGCCGTTTCGTACCAACCCGTACGTAATGAGTGAACTCATTAATTGGGATAATGTTCCTGATGATCCCATTTTCAGGCTGACATTTCCCCATCAAGATATGCTTTCTCCAGAAGAGTACCGGCATCTTCGAGACCTCGTTTTAGACAGCAAAGATGAGGCCGCCATCGATAAAGAAGTGCACGCACTTCGCCTGCGTATGAACCCCCACCCCGCAGGCCAGATGACACATAACGTTCCCATGTTAAATGGTGAACCGCTTCATGGCCTTCAGCACAAATACAAGGAAACCGTGCTTTTTTTCCCAAGTGCGGGGCAAACATGCCACGCCTATTGTACTTTTTGCTTTCGCTGGCCCCAGTTTGTAGGCATGGAAGATATGAAGTTCAATGCCAAAGAAACGGGCGAGTTGGTAGCTTATTTGAAGCAGCACCGTGAAGTGACAGATGTACTCATGACGGGTGGCGATCCGCTGATCATGAATACTCGCTCCTTAGCAGGCTATATCGAGCCATTGTTAAGTCCCGAATTGGAACACATCCAAAATATTCGGATTGGCACAAAATCTGTGGGCTATTGGCCACAACGCTTTGTTACCGACAAAGATGCCGATGACTTACTTCGCCTGTTTGAAAAAGTTGTTAAATCAGGCAAAAACCTTGCGATTATGGGGCACTACAATCACCCTGTAGAGCTCAGCACTGAAGTTGCTCGTACCGCTGTAAAGAGAATCCTTTCAACCGGCGCAACCATCCGCATGCAATCCCCCCTTATCCGTCATATTAACGATGACCCCAAGGCATGGGCCGAACTCTGGACCACAGGCGTTCGACTGGGAATGATTCCTTACTATATGTTTGTTGAACGTGATACAGGCCCCAGAAATTACTTTGAAGTTCCTTTGGTGCAAGCGTACGAAATATTCCAAACGGCCTACCAATCGGTATCTGGCCTTTCAAGAACGGTTCGTGGTCCTTCAATGAGTGCTTTCCCCGGAAAAGTGCTGGTGGATGGTGTGGTCACGATTGGCGATGAAAAACTATTTGCCTTACAGTTTTTGCAGGCTCGTAATCCAGAGTGGGTTCGTCGTCCTTTCTTCGCTAAGTTTGATCCCAAAGCC
>Ga0207122_1107_pt1 | contig 14033 bp, 6 predicted proteins | sample Alteio_BWMinHeat_38_FD_153504 | JGI IMG/M metagenome (GOLD analysis project Ga0207122, IMG submission 153504) | Enriched cells from forest soil in Barre Woods Harvard Forest LTER site, Petersham, Massachusetts, United States -... | ecosystem: Environmental > Terrestrial > Soil > Temperate forest >... | reverse complement strand
GTGCAGCAGCGAGTACAGCAGCATCGAACCGTGGCCGTTCGACAGCACGAAACGATCGCGATTCGGCCAGGACGGATTGGTCGGGTTGTGGTGCAGGAAATCCCGCCACAGCACTTCCGCGATATCCGCCATGCCCATCGGGGCACCGGGATGGCCGCAGGTGGCTTTCTGCACGGCGTCCATGCTCAGGGCTCGAATGGCGTTGGCGAGTTCGGTGCGAGAAGGCATGCGGGGCTCCAGGAAAACTTAAGGAAATGGACGGGCTGGCGAAAAAGGGTTGCTATTGTCCCCCAGGCATACAACGTCCGGCAAATAGGACGGACCTGATTTCTCCATTTTTCCACGCGGGATGTCGCCCTTTTCCGAAGTATTCGTCGTCGATGGCCCGGCCCCAAATCTATATCAAAATATTTTGATATAGATTTCCTCATCTGCTAGGCTTTGCGCCCATGAATACTCCGGCTCTCCCCCTGCCCGCCGCGTCAGACCTCGACGCTGGCGCCCTGGCCGCGCTGTGCAAGGCGAGCGGGGATCCGTTGCGCCTGGAGATCCTGCGGGTGTTGAGCCGCGATTCATTCGGCGTGCTCGAGTTGAGCCAGATTCTCGCCATGCCGCAATCCGGCACGAGCCACCACCTGAAAATACTGACCAAGGCCGGCCTGCTGGCCACCCGCCGCGAAGGCAACTCGATCTTTTATCGACGCGCGCAGTTGCCCGCGGCGTCGGCATTGGCCGCGCTGCAACACGCGCTGCTCGAGACCGTCGACGCGTTGCCGCAGAGCGCCGCCATCCAGGCGCGGATCGAGACGGTGCGCGCCGGACGCTCGCAGCGCTCGCAACAATTCTTCGCCGAGAACGCCGTGCATTTCCGCGAGCAGCAGGAGCTGATCGCGAGCTTCGACGTCTACGGCGCGCAGGCCGCCGAGATGCTGGCAGGCTGTTTTCCACGGGGCGGCGCCCGCGCGCTGGAGATCGGCCCCGGCGAAGGCGCCTTTCTCGCGCTGCTCGCGCCGCATTTCGACCACGTGGTGGCGCTGGACAACTCCGAGGCCATGCTGGAGCAGGCGCGGCAATTTGCCCACAACGCCGAATTGCGCAATATCGAATTCATTTACGGCGACACCGCCAGCGCGCGGCGCGACGGCGTCGAGGCCGATTGCGTCGTGCTGAACATGGTGCTGCACCACGTGCCGTCGCCGGCGGCCATCTTCCAGGATATCGCCGGCATGCTGCGACCGCGCGGCACGCTGATCGTCACCGAGCTGTGTCGCCACGATCAATTGTGGACACAGCAGGCCTGTGGCGACCTGTGGCAGGGCTTCGAGCCCGAGGAGCTCGCGCAGTGGGCGCAGATGGCCGGCCTGCAGCCGGGCCACGATGTGTACCTCGCGTTGCGCAACGGCTTCCGCGTACAGATTCGCCAGTTCGTGCAACCCCAGTTCGTACAACCCACCCATTCCATTCAACAAGCCCATCCAATCGCGAAGAGGAACTAGCAGCGATGTCCGACTATTCGATATTCACCTCCGAATCGGTCTCCGAAGGCCACCCCGACAAAATTGCGGATCAGATTTCCGACGCGGTGCTCGACCGACTGATCGCCGAGGACAAATACGCGCGCGTCGCCTGCGAGACCTTGGTGAAAACCGGTGTCGCCATCGTCGCCGGCGAGATCACGACCAGCGCCTGGGCCGATCTCGAGGAGATCGTGCGCAAGGTGATCTGCGACATCGGCTACACCTCGTCCGACGTCGGCTTCGACGGCGCGACCTGCGGCGTGCTGAACATCATCGGCAAACAATCGGTCGACATCGCGCAAGGCGTCGATCGCAAGAAGCCCGAGGACCAGGGCGCCGGCGACCAGGGCCTGATGTTCGGCTACGCCAGCAACGAAACCGACGTGCTGATGCCGGCGCCGATCTGCTACGCGCACCGTCTCGTCGAGCGCCAGGCGGAAGCGCGCAAGTCCGGCCTGCTGCCGTGGCTGCGCCCCGATGCAAAGAGCCAGGTCACCTGCCGCTACGAAAACGGCAAAGTGGTCGCGATCGACGCGGTGGTGCTGTCGACGCAGCACAACCCCGACGTCAAATACACCGACCTGCAGGAAGGCGTGCTGGAACTGGTAGTCAAACACGTGCTGCCGCCGGAGCTGCTGCATAAAGGCACTCAGTTCCACATCAACCCCACCGGCAATTTCGTGATCGGCGGACCGGTCGGCGACTGCGGCCTCACCGGCCGCAAGATCATCGTCGATTCGTACGGCGGCATGGCGCGCCACGGCGGCGGCGCCTTCTCCGGCAAGGATCCGTCGAAAGTCGACCGCAGCGCCGCGTATGCCGGCCGCTACGTCGCGAAGAACATCGTCGCCGCCGGCCTCGCCGACCGCTGCGAAATCCAGGTGTCGTACGCCATCGGCGTCGCCGAGCCGACCTCGATCTCCATCAACACCTTCGGCACCAATAAAATCGACGACAACAAGATCATCCAGCTGGTGCGCGAGCATTTCGACCTGCGCCCATACGCGATCCAGCAGATGCTCGACCTGTTGCACCCGATGTACCAACTGACCGCCGCATACGGTCACTTCGGCCGTCAGCCGAAAGAACACACGTACACGTGGGAGGGCCAGGAGAACGGCAAGAAGGTGCGGAAGTCCGAGACCTTCATCGCGTTCCCGTGGGAAAAAACCGATCGCGCCGCGGCGCTGAAGGCTTCCATCTAATTATCGAACGTCGCGCCCGCTGCTTTACGGCGGGCCGCGCGCACCTCGTGGAGAAAAGACATGACCGCTCAACTGAAGGATTTCACCGACTATAAAGTCGCCGACATCGCGCTGGCCGACTGGGGCCGCCGCGAACTGGAAATCGCCGAAACCGAAATGCCGGCGCTGATGGCGCTGCGCGACAAATACCGCGCGAGCCAGCCGCTGAAAGGCGCGAAAATTCTCGGCTGCATCCACATGACCATCCAGACCGCCGTACTGATCGAGACGCTGGTCGAACTCGGCGCCGAAGTGCGCTGGTCGTCGTGCAACATCTTCTCGACGCAGGATCACGCGGCAGCCGCGATCGCAGCGCGCGGCATTCCGGTGTTCGCGTGGAAAGGTGAGACGGAAGAAGAATACGAATGGTGCATCGAGCAGACCATCCTGCAGAACGGCAAGCCGTGGGATGCGAACATGGTGCTCGACGACGGCGGCGACCTGACGCTGATCCTGCACAAGAAATATCCGGCGATGCTCGACAAGATCCACGGCATCACCGAGGAGACCACCACCGGCGTGCATCGCCTGCAGGAAATGCTGGCGAAGGGCGAACTGAAAGTGCCGGCGATCAACGTCAACGACGCGGTCACCAAATCGAAGAACGACAACAAATACGGCTGCCGCCACAGCCTGAACGACGCCATCAAACGCGGCACCGACCACCTGCTGGCCGGCAAGAAAGCGCTGGTGATCGGCTATGGCGACGTCGGCAAGGGCTCGGCGCAATCGCTGCGCCAGGAAGGCATGATCGTGAAGATCGTCGAGATCGATCCGATCTGCGGCATGCAGGTGTGCATGGACGGTTTCGAACTGGTTTCGCCGTACATCGACGGCATCAACGACGGCACCGAGAAATCGATCAACAAGGCGCTGCTCGCTACCACCGACCTCGTCGTCACCACGACCGGCAACATCGACGTGTGCAACGCCAACATGCTGAAGGCGCTCAAAAGTGGCGCGGTGGTCTGCAACATCGGCCACTTCGACAACGAGATCGACACCGCCTTCATGCGCAAGACGTGGGAGTGGGAAGAGGTGAAGCCGCAGGTGCACAAGGTGCATCGCAACCGCGCCACCAAGGATCACCTGATCCTGTTGTCGGAAGGCCGTCTCGTCAACCTCGGCAACGCCACCGGCCACCCGTCGCGCATCATGGACGGTTCGTTCTCGAACCAGGTGCTGGCGCAGATCTATCTGTACGAGCGCCGCTTCGCGAATCTCGAAGCGAACCTGAAAGCCGGCGCGATCACGCTCGAAGTGTTGCCGAAGCAACTCGACGAGGAAGTCGCGGCGCACATGGTGCGCGGTTTCGGCGGCGTGATCACGAAACTCACCGATGCGCAGGCGAAATATATCGGCGTGTCGAGCGAAGGGCCGTTCAAGCCGGATAGTTACAAGTATTGAGTGTCACTTGCCTCCCCTATGCAATAGGGGAGGTGCCGAACGAAGTGAGGCGGAGGGGTGCGATCTTCGAGAACGCACTGCCAGCGATTCTACTCCGCACCCCTCCGCTTCGCTGCGCTCAGCACCTCCCCTACTCTGTAGGGGAGGCAACGAACAACAGACGATAGAAAAAAGCCATGACACAACGCTTCAGTTTCGAATTCTTCCCCCCCAAGACCCCGCAGGGTCGCGACAACCTGCTGGCGACGCGCAACACGCTCAATCGCCTGCGCCCCGATTTCTTTTCGGTGACGTACGGCGCCGGCGGTTCGACGCGCGACAACACCAAGGAGATCGTGCTGGCGATGGCGCGCGACGGCATCAGCGTCGCGCCGCATCTGTCGTTCGGCGGCGACGACGAGGGCACCATCCTGCAATTGCTGCGGGAGTACAAGGAAGCCGGCGTCGATCGCGTGGTTGCGTTGCGCGGCGACGTGCCGTCCGGCATGGGCGGGCAGCGGCTGGTCTATGCGAACGAACTGGTTGCGTTCATCCGCGAACATTTCGGCGATCATTTCCACGTTGAAGTCGCGGCGTATCCCGAGATTCATCCGGATGCGAAAAGTTACGGCGAAGATATCGCGTTCCTGAAGGAAAAACTCGCGCACGCGAACAGCGCGATCACGCAGTACTTCTACAACGCGGATGCCTATTTTTATTTCGTCGACCAATGCCAGCAGGCCGGCATCGACAAGCCGATCTACGCCGGCATCATGCCGATCACCAATTACGCGAACCTCGCGCGTTTCTCGCGCAACTGCGGCGCCGAAATTCCGCGTTGGGTGTGCAAGCGCCTCGAACAATACGGCGACGACCCGCAGAGCGTGGTCGCATTCGGCGTCGAAGTGGTGACGCGTTTGTGCGAACAGGTTTTGGCTGGAGGCGCACCGGGCATTCACTTCTATACGATGAACCAGGTCGAACCGACGCAGACGATCTGGCACAACCTGAAATTATCGAGCTGAAAACTAAAGAACTCGGACAAAATCTAACGGCCGCTTCTAGCGGCCGAATTTTTTGCGCGGACTCCACACAAAAACTCGACAGCAATATCTTCAAACTCTCCTATAGTTTATTTCGTCAGCAGTACGGCATGCCCTCGGGCTGCCGGTCTACTCGTATTGCAAAATGCGATAAGGATCTGCTATGCGCCGCGCCTCGCTGAACCATGCCTATCGCCTCGTCTGGAACCATGCCCGCAACACCTGGGTTGCCGTCGCCGAAACGACACGCGCGCGCGGCAAGAGCGGTGGCGGTCGCGCGGCATCGATGGCGGTGCTGGCCGCGCTCGGCGCGCTGGGCAGCCCGATCGCCGAGGCATGCATTCCGGTCGGCAGTTCCGCCACGCTTTTCGGCAGCACCTCCTGTATAGATTGGAGCGGCTCGTCGCAACTCAAGATAACCAATACCGGCAGCCTCGTCGGCGGCAGCCCCGCACTCACGATCAACAGCCACACGACCGTCGGTGGTTTGGACAACGCAGGGCAGATAACCAGCCCGTCGATAGCAGTGTCCGGTGCCAACAATGCCGTGCAGTACATCGACAACTCCGTCGGCGGCACCATCGCGGGCACCAGCGGCGGCGCCGGCTTCAACTTCTCGGGCATGACGGTATCCGGCGATTTCATCAATGCCGGTCTCATCGATGGCTCCGTCGCCATCCTGCTGAGCACCAGCACGATTGGCGGCAACCTGACCAACAGCGGCACGATCGGCGGCACCGTCACCAGCGTGTCGATACTCGACGGCAGCACTCTCGTCGGCGCGCTGCAGAACGGTGCCACCGGCGTGATCCAGCACGGCATCCTGGTCGGCACTTCCAGCAGCATTGCCGGCGGCATCAGCAACGCCGGCACGATCAGCGCTGCAACCGGCGACACCATCGCCATCATGAGCAACAGCCGCGTCAATGGCCTTACCAACAGTGGCCTGATCTCCGCCTCCAGCGGCGCAGCCATCGAAGTATTCGGCAGCACGCTCGGCAGCGGCCTCGCCAACACCGGCACCATCGCGGGCTCCAGCGGCAATGCGGCGATAAACCTGGAAAATGTCAGCACGCTGGCCGGCGGCATCACCAACAGCGGTCTTCTCACTGGCGGTGTAAAGGTTGCAACCAGCACTACGCTGGTCGGTGGCCTCGCCAACAGCGGCACGATCTCCGCCCTCACCGGCTCGGCGCGAGGCATCGAAATCACCAATAACAGCGTGCTGAATGGCGGCATCACCAACAGCGGCCTGATCGATGCCGGCTCGACCGGCATCCATGTCGAAAGCAGCATACTCGCCGGCGCGCTGGTCAACACCGGCACCATCGCCGGTGGTTCCCACGGTATCGGCCTGGTTGACGCCAGCGTGGGCAATATCAGCAATAGCGGCTTGGTCGGCGATATTTTCCTGGCGACGAGCACGCTGAACGGCAACCTGATCAACTCGGGTACCATTCAAGTGTCTTCCCGTTCGGGCATCGAAATCGCCGGAAGCAATATCACCGGCAATATCATCAACGACGGCACGATCTCCGGCGCCAATGCCATCGAGATCACCGGTGGCACCGTGGGCGGGCAGTTGCAGAACACCGGCCTGATCGAAGGTACACAGGCCGGTGTCGTCCTCGATGCCAACAGCACGCTCAGCGGCGGGCTGGTCAACAGCGGCACGATCTCGGGCTCCACGTATGCCATCAGCGCCGCGCCCGGTGCCGATCTCGGCGGCATCACCATCGCCGGCAACGACACCGCGCGCTTCGTGAATGGAGTGAACGCGCCCGATGCGATGGTGACAGTCGCCAGCGGTGCGACCTTTACGCTGCACGGCGGCAACGATGGACGCTTCATCGTCGACACCTTCGCCAACGCCGGTACATTGAATCTTTCGAGCCAGCCGAGCGGCACCGCCAGCGGTACGATCACCGGCAATTTCAACAACGCCGGCACACTGAACGTACGTGTCGACGACACGACGCATTACGGACAGCTGCAGGTCAGCGGCACCGCAACACTCGGAGGTGTCCTGACCATCGATGTCGCGAATTCCGCGGCGAGTCTGCCGGGCACGCTGAACAGCATCGTCCACGCTGGCGCGATCAGCGGCACGTTCGCGAGTTACAGCGACAACTCGGTGCTGTTCAACTTGACGCCGGCCTATACCGCCACCGATGTGAACCTCGCGATCGCCGCAGCGCCAACGCCACCTCCTGCGCCCACGCCCACTCCAACACCTACGCCAACACCGGTGCCGACTCCAACTCCGACACCACCGCCAGCAGCTTCGCTGGTCGAACAGATCGTCGTCGATCACGACAACACTGTCGCGCAACCGGCGGCGCACGTGCTCGGACAAGTGTTCGCCAACGACCCGACCGGCGCGCTGTCGCAACAATTCCTCGGCTTCACTACGAACGATCAGGTCAACCAGGCCGTCAGCGAAACGCTGCCGCTGCTATCCGGTGCATCGCAGGCGGCGGCACGATCCGCGATCGGCGATATCAACCGCGTGATCGAAGCACGGTTGCGGAGTACCAACGGCTTATCGTCCGGCGACTCTTACGCGGATAAAAACGTCTGGCTGAAACCGTTCGGCAGCTGGACCGACCAGGAGAATCGCAACGGCACGGACGGCTTCGATGCCAATATCGCCGGCGTCGCATTCGGTCTCGATGGCGAAGTCGTATCCGGCACTCGCCTCGGCTTGTCGTTCGCCTATGCACGCGCCGATGTCGACAGCAATTCGACATGGACCAATAGCGCCGACATCGACGTCTACCAGCTGACCGGTTATGGCAGTTACCAACTCGCCGACGATATCCAGGTCGACTTCCATGTCGGCGGCGGTATGAATCGCAACGATGGCCACCGCGCGCTGCCGTCGTTCGGTGTCGTCGCGAAATCCGATTACGACAGCACGACCGCAATCGCGGGCGCCGGTATCAGCCGCACTTATCAGCTCGATACACGCTTGCACTTCACGCCGTCGGTGCGCGCTGATTACACGTGGATCAAGGACGACGACTACACCGAAAAAGGCGCCGGCGCGCTCGACCTCGACGTGAACGGTCGTACCGCCGACGAATTGATCGTCGCGCTCGATGGATTGTGGAACTACGAATTGCAGCCAGGCACCTTTGTCGATTTCAACCTGGGCGTCGGTTACGACATGCTCAGTGACCGTTACGTCATCACATCTGCATACGCCGGCGCACCGGGAGCGGCGTTCCGCACCGAGGGCATCGACCCGAGCCCGGTGCTGTTACGCGGCGGTTTGGGTCTGACGCACAACGTCAGTGACAACACTGAAGTGACTTTGCGCTACGACGTAGAGCATCGCACCGATTTCCTAAACCAGACGGCGTCGTTGAAGGTGCGCTGGACATTCTGAATGGAGTGTTGTTAGTTGTTCGTTATGGGTTGTTAGCCGAACACCACTTCACCGGATGACGTGGACTGCTCAACCAACAACCCCTTCACTTCGTACGCCACCGTACGCATAACTCGGTCTCACGCACAACGTCAGCGACAACACCGAAGTGAATTTGCGTTACGACATCGAACATCGCACCGATTTCCGAAACCAGACGACGTCGTTGAAGGTGCGCTGGGCATTCTGATGAATCGTTGTCAGTTGTTCGTTATGGGTTGTTAGTTAAAAACACACTGCACATAAGATGTGCATGAACTGCTCAACTAACAACCAACGACCAACAATCCCTCCCCTGCATTTTCCTAAATCTCTTCTATATTTAACCCGATCAGTGGTTTGCGGCCTTGCAATGGCATGCAGGCCGACAAAAACCAAGTTGTCAGGATACCCCTCCCATGCGCCGCGCCTCGTTGAACCACGCCTATCGTCTCGTCTGGAATCAAGCCCGCAACATGTGGGTGGCCGTCGCGGAGACGACCCGCGCACGCGGCAAGGCAGGCGGCCGGAGGTCCGGCGGCGGCCTGGCCGCATCCGGCGCGATACTGACGGCGCTCGGCGCGCTGGCCAGCCCGCTGGCGCAGGCGGTGTGCCTATCGGCTTCCAGCGACACCACGATGAGTTTCTCCGCCACCAGTTGTGTAGTCGTGAGGGGGACGGCGCACCTGGTCGTGGAAAACACCGGTACATTGATCGGCGCTCCGAAGGGCGTCGAATACGACAGCCACACCACCGTCGGCGGACTGGACAACGCGGGCACGATTTTCGGCGGGCAGCACGGCGTGCTGGTCGATGGCGACAAGATGGCTACCGTCACCAACACCGGTAATATCGTGGGCGGCTCGGGCACCGGGATCCGGCTGGTGAACGCGAGCACGCTGGCCGGCGATATCACCAACTCTGGCCTCATCGGCGGCGGCGCCAGTGGCATCCTGCTGGACAACAGCACGATAACGGGCAATATCGTCAATACCAACGCCATCGGCGGCACCGACGGCTTAGGCCACGGCATCGAAGTGAACAACCGCGGCGTGATCGGTGGCTCCATACAAAACGCAAGCACCGGCACCATCGACATCGGCATCCGGGTCGAGCACACCAGCACCATCGTCGGCAGCATCACCAACGCCGGCACCCTCTCCAGCGGCGATGGCGACACCATTGCTATTTACAACCACAGCTCCGTCAATGGCATCTTGAACAGCGGCGTCATCACCTCGGGCGGCAATGCGATCAAGGTGCACAACGCCACGCTGAATGGCCTCACCAACAGCGGCACCATCTCGGCCGATTTCGGGGATCCCGCCATTCTCGTCGATGGCAACAGCACGCTGACTAGCGGCTTCGTCAACGACGGCTCGGTCGGCAATCACGCCACCATTTACGGCGGCATCATGCTCAGCTCGAACAGCACCCTCAGCGGCGGCATCACCAACAGCGGCACCCTCGCAGGTCAGTCACTCAGCAGGGCCATCGAGGTGATCGAACACAGTTTGATTACGGGCGGCATCACCAACAGCGGCGAAATCAGAGGCGGATTCCCCGGTTATGAGACCGCGATTCGCTTGTTCACCGGCACACTGAGCGGCGCGCTGGTGAACTCCGGCACCATCGACGGCACTGGTAGCTCATCTGGAATCGGCATCTCCCTCCTGAGTAATAGCACGATCACCGGCGTATTGCAGAACGACAGTACCGGCAAGATCGTGCAGGGCATCGTGCTGGAAAGCCTCAGCGTCATCGCCGGCGGCATCACCAGTGCCGGCACGATCAGCTCCACCTTCGGCAGTGCGATCTACGTGCAAAGCTACAGCTCCGTCAACGGTCTCACCAGCAGCGGCACGATCAGCTCCACCGCGGACAACGCGATCAGTCTGATACAGGCCAGCTCCCTGACTGGCCTTACCAACAGCGGCACGATCTCCACCACCAACGGCGTCGGCGTCCTGGTGAACGACAGCACGCTGAGCGGCGGCCTCGCCAACACCGGCACCATCGCGGGCTCCAGCGGCAATGCGGCGATCAGTCTGAGAAATATCAGTACGTTGACCGGCGGCCTCGACAACGATGGCGGCCTCATCACCGGCGGCCTGCTGATAAAGAGCGGTAGCTCGCTGGCCGGCGGCCTCACCAATAGCGGCACGATCGCCAACACCAGCGGCATCGCCATCAATGTGAACAGCAGCACCCTGAGCGGCGGCATCCACAACGACGGCGGCCTAATTACCGGTGGCGTGGGGGTAATGTTCACCAGCTCGGTGGGCAGCGGCCTCACCAACAGCGGCACGATTTCCAGCACCACCGACATCGGCGTCAGAGTTCGCAGCAGCGCATTGAGCGGCGGTCTCGTCAATACCGGCACCATCGCGGGCGCCAGCGGCAGCGCCGGTCTCAGCCTCGAGAACCACGGTTCGCTGACCAGCGGCCTGAACAACAACGGCGGCCTCATCACCGGCGGCATGCAGTTGACGACCAATAGCTCGCTGGCCGGCGGCCTCACCAACAGCGGCACGATTTCCGCGTTCGGCGGGCCGATGGGCATCGATGTCAGGGACCACAGCCAGCTGAGCGGCGGCCTCACCAACAGCGGCCTGATCGAGAGCGGCTCGACCGGCATCCGCCTGGTGAGCGGCACGCTCACCGGCGCGCTGATCAATACCGGAACCATCAACGGCAACGGCGCCGCCATCTCGCTGTACCAAGCCAGTGCGGGCGACATCACCAACAGCGGCACCTTGGGTAACCAACTGTATGCGGAGGATTCGACGCTCGGCAATGTCTACAACAGCGGCACGATCAACGGAGTATGGTTGAATACCAGCACGTTGACCGGCGACCTGACCAACGCCGGCGGCACGCACGCGGGCACGATCCAGTCGATTCTCACGATCCAGCAGAGCCATATCGACGGCAATATCATCAATGGCGGCTCGATCACCGGAAACGATGGCATCGATATCAGCCAAAGCACGATTACCGGACAACTGCAGAACACCGGTCTGATCGACGGTAGCCAAGCCGGTGTTGCCGTCGACGCCAACAGCACGCTCAGCGGCGGCATTGTCAACAGCGGTACGATTATAGGTTTTACATATGCCATCGACGCGGCAGTTGGCGCGAACTTCGGCACGGGCATCACCATCGCCGGCAACGACACCGCGCTCTTCGTCAACGGCGTGAACGCGCCCGGGGCGACGGTAACCGTCGACAGCGCCGCCACCTTCACGCTGCACGGCGGCAACGACGGGCGTTTCATTGTCGACACCTTCGTCAACGCCGGTACATTGAATCTGTCGAGCCAGCCGAGCGGAACCGCCAGCGGCGCGATCACCGGCAATTTCAACAACACCGGCACGCTGAACGTGCGCGTCGCCGATACCACGCATTACGGCCAGTTGCAGGTCAGCGGCACCGCAACACTCGGCGGCGTTCTGGCTATCGACGTGGCCAATGCCGGAGTGAGCCAGCCGGGCGCGCTGAACAGCGTCGTCCATGCCGGCGTTATCAGTGGCACGTTCAGCAGCTTCAGCGACAACTCGGTGCTGTTCGACCTGACGCCGGTCTACACCGCCACCGATGTGAATCTCGCGATCACTGCCACACCAACACCGCCGCCTACACCTACACCAACACCGACTCCGACGCCAACACCAACTCCGACTCCGACTCCGACGCCAACACCGGTGCCGACCCCAACTCCAACACCGACACCCGTGCCGACACCGCCGCCGGCAGCATCGCTGGTCGAACAGATCGTCGTCGATCACAACAACACTGTCGCGCAGCCTGCAGCCCACGTGCTCGGCCAAGTGTTTGCCAACGACCCAACTGGCGCGTTGTCGCAACAATTCCTCGGCTTCACGACCAACGATCAGGTCAATACAGCCGTCAGCGAAACGCTGCCGCTGTTGACGGGCGCATCGCAAGCCGCGACACGCTCCGCGATCAGCGACATCAACGGCGTGATCCAGGCGCGCTTGCAGGGTGTATCGGGATTGTCCTCGGGCGACGATGTCGCCGCCGATCGCAACTTCTGGCTGAAACCGTTCGGCAGCTGGGTCGACCAGGAGGATCGCAACGGCGCCACCGGTTATGACGCGAACATCTACGGTCTTGCTCTCGGTCTTGACGGCGAATTCACCAAGGATATGCGGCTCGGCGTGTCGTTCGCTTACGCAAATGCCGACATCGATAGCAAGGCGGCAGCGTCGAGCAGTGGAAACGTCGACGTATTCCAGTTGATCGGCTACGGCAGCTACAACATCAGCAACGATATCGTCGCCGACTTCCACGTCGGTGGCGGCGTGAACCGCAACGAAGGTCGTCGCGCATTGCCATCGTTCGGTGTTGTCGCCAAATCCGATTACGACAGCACGACGGCAACCGCGGGCGCGGGCATCAGCCGCACGTATCAACTCGACAGCAAGGCGCGTTTCACGCCATCGGTGCGCGCCGATTACACCTGGATCAAGGACGACGATTACACTGAGAAACACGCGGGTGTGCTCGATCTCGATGTGAACGGCCGCACCGGCGACGAATTCGTCGTCGCATTCGATGGCCGCTGGAGCTACGACTTCCTGCCAGGCACCACCGCGAGCCTCAATCTCGGCGTCGGTTACGATCTGGTCAACGATCAATACAGCATCACGTCGGCGTACGCCGGTGCACCGGGCGCTGCGTTCCGCACCGAGGGCATCGACCCGAGCCCGGTATCGCTGCGCGGCGGCTTGGGACTCACACACAACGTCAGCGACAACACCGAAGTGACATTGCGTTACGACATCGAACATCGCACCGACTTCCAGAACCAGACGGCGTCGCTGAAAGTGCGTTGGGCATTTTGATGAACTGTTGTTGGTTGTTAGTGGTTAGTTGAAAACCCGCTGCCCATTGGATGGCTCGGTATGTTTAACTAACCACTAACGCCCAACGACTAACAATTTCCTCCATGAACCTCGACGCAACCCTCAAACAAGCCCAAACCTGCGAGCGCAACGGACAACTCCAGGAGGCCGAAGCGCTCTACCGCCAGCTCGTCACCTCCGATCCGAATTATCATCCGGCCTGGCAGGCACTCGGCCTGCTGGCCTTCAACGTCGGTAAATTGCAGGTCGCGGTGCAGTGTTTCGAGGCCGCCATCGCCGGCAATCCGAAAAACGCGCTGTATCACCGCAACACCGGCGAGCTGTATCGACGGCTCGGCCAACTGGACAAGGCCATCGCCGCCGGACGGCGCGCTGTGAAGCTGGCACCGAACGATCTCGATGCGCACTACAATCTCGCCCTCGCCTGCTTCGATGCGAAAGATCTCGTGCAGGCAGTGCAGTTCTATCGCAAGGCGCTGAAAATCAATCCGCAGCACGGCCTCTCGTGGAACAATCTTGGCTCGGCGTTCGAACAACAGGGCGAC
>Ga0207122_1105_pt1 | contig 14139 bp, 16 predicted proteins | sample Alteio_BWMinHeat_38_FD_153504 | JGI IMG/M metagenome (GOLD analysis project Ga0207122, IMG submission 153504) | Enriched cells from forest soil in Barre Woods Harvard Forest LTER site, Petersham, Massachusetts, United States -... | ecosystem: Environmental > Terrestrial > Soil > Temperate forest >... | reverse complement strand
AACCCGACGCGGATATTTTAGCCGAAGGCTGCTTTTATCTTTTAGCTCTTAGCTTTTAGCTTTTCTTTTAGCTTTTAGCTTTTCGGAAGGGTGACCGTAAGTTTCGAATACTCCCCTACCTGAGAGCTCACTTTGATGGTTCCACGATACACATGGATGATGATATCATGTGCAAGGGCTAATGATAAATTACCCTCCTCTTCCAAGGCAGCGCTGTCAAAACCCAAGAAAGAAGAGGAAAAATTTTTCAATCGATTTTCGTCGACTCCTTCCCCATTATCCATGATTTCAATCTCAACTTGATGATGTGAGTTCACAGTCTTCAATCTCAAAATAGGGGTATACCCTTCTACTAAACGATCCTTCTTCTTTTTCATCGACGCGATACTGTTCTTGAACAGGTTGAAGAAAGCCTGAACGAGATCATCGACGATAGGCAGAGTGATTTTCATGTTCTTATCAAAGTTTTCGATGACAGTGAAGATGAAGTTGGGGTATTCCTTAGCGTACTCCTCCGTGGCTCTGACTAAGCACTTATTGAGAAACAGATTGATCTCTAAAGTGTTGAATTTAATCTTGCCCGGTGCTGTGAACTGTGCTTGATCTTCCATCATCTTAGCGATTTCCGATGCCTCCCTTTCCGATTTAGCCACGTCAGTCAAACCGGTTTCCACATTTTGCAGGGCGTGCTCCAATCCGGTGGCTAATACCGTATCCATACGGTCTTTCGAATCGAGAAACAGCCTTTTAACTTGGTTGATGGCATCGAGGCTTTTCTGTATCGCGTTGCTGATGCGCCTTAGCGGCACATGCAGCTGTTTCGAGATCGCAGCCGTCATTAAACCCAGAGCCGACAGTTTGTCTTTCATGAGCTTTTCATCATCCATCAGTTTAAGCTCATGCCTTTGATCCTCGATCACTTGCTTCATATCAACGTTATCTCCCAACAGTTTATGCCAAGCTTCTTCTCTCTCTTTAACAAGAGCTGCCAAAAACAATGTCGTTGCGACAATGATTTCGATGAAAGAGACTAAGATGAGCAGGGTACTAGTCAGGAATATCGTAGAAAACTGTCCATAACCTAGCGACGTTGGGATAATCAAAGCCAGAGTGACCAAAAGTGAAAATAACGTTGCGCCGTGCATCCCAAAACGAAAAGCTGCCCAAACGCTTAGAATCACATAGAATTGGCGCACAGGATAGTTCAGAACAAAAGTCAACAGTGTGATCAGTGTAAATCCTGCAACAATCCATATCGCCTCGTACCAATACGCTTTGAGGTTTTCTAATGGCTTAGAGATGGACCATACAACCAACAGAGGTGTAAACACATATACACCCATGGTATCGCCAACCCAAAATGTCAACCAGACATTGAAGAATGACGCCGTGGTGAACGCACCATACAATAATAGCGCCGTCGAACCGATGGTAGGAGCAATAAGGCAAGACAGCAGTCCGGCAGGAATCAAAAAGATGATCACATCATTGACCGTGTTCAAATATCCCACAGAGGAATATCTCCGAATGAGGCTATATCCCACATAAGCTTGAAGAAGCGAGCCGGCAGAAATCACAATACCGACGATGATAGGTGCTACGGGAGAGGCACCGTTCAGATAAAGATGGAGAACGTTATAGGCGAGGTTACCAAAAAAAACCCCGGGCCACAGGTTCAGTCCGAAGAGTAATAGCGCCGCTAAGGAAATCCCTGTCGCCGGCCAAACGACAGAGATCGATAACGGCAAAGCCTGGATGCCAAGCAGACGTCCCAACTCGGCATGATAGAAAATGACAATAGCCAAAAAGAAATTCAGTAAAATTCGCGAAATGATGGGATGCGTCTTGCTTTCAAACGGAGCTCTCTGCGGCATACTAACAACCTTTTTTCTTCACACTACACAGTTAACGATATAGTTGAAAGTTGAAAGTGATGAGTGATGAGTGATGAGTTGAAAGTGATGAGTGATGAGTGATGAGTTGAAAGTTGAAAGTTGAAAGTTGTCCTTCGGCTCCCTCTATTGCGTTTATTTTGTCCGAAGGTAAAACTTTCAACTTTCAACTTTTAACTCGGATCTTTCAACTTAAAACTAATTTCTATTGCAATTGATTGTTAAATTTGTTATAATGTTGTTTTATAATTAATTATTTTACATTATGAATAATAATATTTATTTAAAAAATAGTTTCAGAAGACACACTCCATTTAGTGTATCTCCGTTCGAACAAACAAGAAATACTCCTGTCGCTTCAAAAATCATTTCAGACGACCCATTGATAAAGCAAATGGTCAATGATATTGGCAGCTGCCTGCCAGAAAATCAACAACAAGCACTTTGGAATGAAGTCGAACAGCTGATCAAGCAAGAACTGTTACAGGTTGAAGAAAAAGATAAAGAAACAGCGATCCTTAAAGCACTAGCAACATACGCGACATCGAATCGCCATTATGGTCCTGTCGTCTCCGATTGGGCAGAAAGCTTATTGGATACCGCTGTCATAGAAGACCGAAAACTGATTTTTCTCGCCCGCGATGGGATCGCCCCTTACCACGTCGCCCGAATCCTGAAAGCTTCCAATCTCAAAAAATACGGCAAAGTGGAGCTTTCACTACTTTATATTTCGAGAACTCTGGCCTATACCTCTACCTTAATGGATGATGAGATCAGCCGTTCTGACGTTATTATTAAAGAATATGTGGGGACATTAAAAGATAGGGACTCGCGTCTTCTGAGAAAATACATTCTACAAGAGACAGGACTAAAAACGGGAGACAAGTGCCTCTTCGTCGATGTAGGTTTTGCGGGATCGATCATCCCTCCAGTCAAAAGGCAGCTTAGGCATGTCGGCGTCGATATCGAATTCTGCTACCTCATCTCCCATACGACATCGTTGAAAGTGCCGGAAGAACGGTACCGTGCGAAAGGCTTCCTGGCACATCGGGAAGAGCGGCCTTTGGATCCCGTCGACAAAGCCGGCGGCAACCCAGCAGTCCATTGGATCGAAGATACTCATCAATATGTCATCAACAGCCCCAAAATCCTGATCAAAAATGACACAGGTAGAATTGTGCCAGCCACAGTGGAAAAGGTTGGAGAAGAGTATAAGGTCTGTGAACTGTTAGGAAAAAATCTCCACACGTGCAAACACCTTCCGGACGAGTATCTAGTCAAATTTTTTGGGTTAAGAGGAACTCTAGATGCCTGCAGAAGCCACACCCCCGTCACACAAGACCCTGTGGCATGGAGAGAGGCATCGGAAGAGCGGCGCCAGTCTTTTGCTGTCTACTTGGAGGAACTGCGCTCTCAGCAGCGGCAACTCCTCATCACACACAAATAAACGCTAAAAAAGAAAAGCTAAAATATAAGAGCTAATAGCTAAAAGAGCCCTTCGTCTAAACCCATCTACGTTATTTTAGCCGAAAGGTTTCTTTTAGCTTTTATCTCTTATATTTTAGCTTTTCTTTTTTAGCTTTTCTTTTATTTCCAGTTGTACAGCTGATACTCAAGGGCTAGGGTGGCGCCCCAGATGGAGTATTGCGTTTTCACAAAGTTGAAAGGGAAGTTGGGATGGCCACCATAGTCCCGATATTCAAAAAACGGGATGAGGCTCAAGGCGGCAGCTCCGCCGCAAGGCAGGCAGAAACAGCGGGGTAGGCGATAGGTGATCGGAAGCTCACCACGATATTGTAGACGCTCTTTGATCGTTTGTTTAACAGGGCCGTTATCCTCGTCATTGGAGACATTGCACTTCGGCTCGAAGGGGTATCTTACCTTAAAGTTCAAACCGATCTGAACACAAGCCCACGGGTATATGCTGGATAAAAACCCTGCTGAGCCGAAAGGATAATGTGTCCTAAAGCGTGCTTTGATGGGGCTCGGATGGGCGAAGTCGTTTTCCTCAACGAAATATCCTCCCCCGACAAAAGGTGTGAAGGCAACTTGCCATCCTTCTTTTTGCTGAAAGGTGTACCCAAAACGGGCTTCCGCTGATGCGTCCGTCAGATGGGAAAGCAATTTGCTTCCTAATGCTGAGCGCCCTTTCAGGGTGCCGTGGGCAGTGAAAGCGTCGAAGCCAAAGTACCACCCATAGCGTTTTAACCTATCGTATCCTCCGCGGATGCCGACGAGGTCCCCTTGCTGCTTCGTGCCGCCCTCTTTAGTGCGCTTGGCATGATACCACTCAGGCCCGAGGAATATCTGGTTGCGCTTCAGATTCAGGTCTTCGGAATACAGCCCAAAATGTCCCCACAAGCAGGAGATGATAGCAAAACAGGTAATATATTGTCTCATAGGCATTCTCCATCTAAAACAATGCGTATAGCCGTTCGGTGCAATAATCTCAAAATAAAAAATGACTTGTCGCAAAATCCACCTTTGACAATGATGACGAAAAACAAGGAGATCATCCATGAAAAAATCATTATTTTGTCTGGTAGTCCTGCTAGCAGCGAGCCCTTTGACAGCCAAAGAGTCCCTCCCGCGCCTACCAAAAGCCGGAGCGAGCAAGAGTGCAATCTCCTACCAAAAAAATTACAATGCCCTCCCGACAGAATCAGAGAAAAAAGATATCGCTTATGTTGTCAATACCCTGGGAATGGCCTCCTTGATTAAAATCGCTAGCGAAACATCCAAAGTTGAAAAAGCCGGAAAGCGGATTGATAATGTCCATCCATTAAGGTTTTTGGAGTGTATTTTCACCGATGAGCAGATGAAAGCTTCGATGCAAGCGATGCGTTCCCGAGGCTGGATTTGGGACAAATTTAGTGGGGGTCTCAAAGATGCACTCGATACCGAGTACAAAAAGAACAACCTAGCTCAATTCATCAACGATTTTTCATCTAGGGTGGGCATCAATCTTCAGTTGATCTATCCTTCCGTCACCACACAACAATGGAGCTCCTTCATCGATATTCTGATCACCGTCATCCCGCGCAACTCCGATGCGAACCGGTACCGCGATGTGTGAAGATGGCTTATTTGAATAGGTCGTCGAAGCGTTTTTTTTCCGTGTTGTTTTTTGGCGGCGGCCCCTTGCCGAGCAGACTGAACTCTTCGCAGAAATTGTTTGCTTGACGATCAGCGATGAAGTCGGTGCCTGGAACTGCGCAGTCATTCGGGAGTCCAGGCTTGTAATATTTGCAGTTGCGGCAGCAATGCAAAGCCGCGTTGCATGTGTCACAGACAGCCCGAAACGACACTTTTCCGTAGTCAGGCAACGTCAATGACGCACCGCAGCTCCAACATTGCACCATTGTTTAATTCTCTTCCTCGAATACTGCTTCTTCCATTTCATCTTCATCGAAGAAATCGTCGTCGTCAAATAGGTCATCAAAGTCGCCATGGGCTAATTCGCCGATGGAATCGTAAAATAAGCTGAGATGCGCCAGCAAGAAGATCTGATCTTTTCTGGGCATTTTGCTCAGATCTTTTTCTTTGGAAATTTTTTCGATGATGATGTTTTGGATCTCCAGAGCGAATTGGATCTCAGAAGCTAGATCAGGTTCCTCTTTAAGGGCCTCTTGAAGCTCCTTTTTTGTTTCTTCTAGCTCTGCTTTAAGATCTTTTACGCTAGGTAATTCGATAGGTTCTTGTTTCATGACAACGTCCTTCCTGGGTTAATGGTTGCCAACATAGAGTAACATCACATAGATTTTTTCAAAAGCATATTGTTAGTTGAAAGTTCCGAGTTGAAAGTTGAAAGTTGAAAGTTTTTCAGGCCGAAGGACTGGGTTATAAAAGCCTAGGGCAACACCCTAGGTAGGCTGAGGAATAGATGTGCAGGCTGAAAGCCTGCGTTATAGTAACTTGAGTATTTAATTATCTTCAGGAGAGTGATTCCTATAACCCAGGCCTTCAGCCTGAAAAACTTTCAACTTTCAACTCGGAACTTTCAACTTTCAACTACTTTCCGCTTTCCACTCTCTTAGCAAACAGCTGGGTCATGTAGCAGCGGCCATCCCTGCTATATGCGATCGCCACTCCGGTAAGCTCGTAATCGCCCAAGATGTTTTTACGGTGGGAATAGCTCTTCATCCAGCCCTCCACAGCAGCTTTCAAAGGGTCTTCCATCAGATAGCAATAGGCGACATTTTCCCCAACGCTGCTGACCCAGCTCTTCTCTGCAATAGCACTTGCCCTCTTTTCGAAGCCTCCATGGCCGAAGTCGACGCGATATTGTGCCATGTTTTGGCTATGCTGTCGCGCATAATAGACCAAGATAGACGAAGTCTCCAAAGGCTTTAGACGATATTTTGAGCGCTCGTGATCGACAAGCTTCTGAAGCCTCTTTTCCATGGAAGCGATATCTTGTGAGGCCTCTAAACCGATGAAGAAGACAAACGCTACGCTGAGAAGAAGGAATCTTAATCGCATAACAAACTCAAAACTCCGATTTCTTGAAAATCAAACGCTGAATGAGATAATCGATCGAAAGCTTCCCTGGACCAAAAGCAAAGACAAGCAAAGCTGTCAATAGGAACAGGAAGGGTCCCTGCTCGATAAATAGGCCTGGATCAGAAAATAGTGTCAATAGCGACTGCCGATGCGCCGTTGCATAGGCGACGAGCATCGTTATGATGACCGGTATCGCCATCAAACGGGACGCAAAGCCCAGCATTAGACAAACCCCTCCGGAACACTCGGACAAGGCTGCAGCATAAGCCTGGATATAGGTGAGAGGGAAGCCTAAAGATGCCAACAGCGTTGCGAAAGGATCGATATGCTGCAGCTTGCCCAGCCCAGCCTGGAACAACAGCCATCCCCAATACAAACGCATTGCCAAAAGTATCGGCGACCGTAGAATACTGCCTGAACGAATTAATACCTCGTACCATTTCTTCAACTTGCTGAACATAACGACCGCCTTTTAAGTAACTTTTGCCACACAAAGGCAATAAACTACAACCATTTCGAGCTAGGACCAGGACACATAGGACATACAGGACACATAGGACATTGCTTATCGGATCCTTTCGGGCTCGGGCACGTTCACGAGTTTTTTGGGAAATGGTGTTGTGAAAATGGACAGTTTTCGGTTATACACTTAGGAAAAAAGGAGGGAAAGATGGGCCTCGTCTCAACGATCAAGTGGTCTGCCTACATTTCTACCTTAGTGGTATTTGTGGGTGGCTTTTTATTGTTTTATTACCAGACTGATGAGCTGATCGGCAGTTTCTTTGCTGCGTTATGCAGCGCCCTCCTCATCCTAGGAACCTTCGTAGTCTTTGCTTGGATCGCTGAAAGCACGAGAAAATCATGAACGCATTTTCAGCTGCCATTTTCGCCCTTACTCTGTTTGGTCAAATAAGCCTCTCAGCATCTCTGACAAACCATCATACAACCAAAAACCTCTACCGCTCATCAGACAATCGCTATCCCTACAATCCCTACGTTCCTTTAGAGATCTGGGACACCATGGCCCCCTACTTCTTACCGGAAAGCCATCCTTCGAAAATCCTCCTGGACGCGATGTTTTCATCTTCTCGGGTGACCTATTCACAGCTATCGTTAATGCAAGCGGGATTTTCCCATATCAAATACAGATCATCCCACAATGCCTTTGTGATCAGACATTCCGACATCCCGGGCCTATACCTCAAAGTGTATACAGATCAGCAGCCCATCACGGATGACTGGGCACGGTTTAAGCGCCGCCTCGACGGCTCCGACGTCATCCGCGCATGCATCCTGCGCCATGGCTATCAAGATATGTTCGATGTTCCATTAAAATGGGTTTACCCGTTGCCTCTCGAACCCAGTCCGCCGAATGATCCTCTCTGCATCAGGAAGAACTTCGTTTTGATCGCGCAAGACATGAACCTTCTTTCTTTCGATGCCAACAGGATGGCATACCGAAGCCGCATCACAAAAGAGCACCTCGATGCCCTCTACATCATTTTGACTGAGGCGGGGTTGAAAGACTCCATCTATATCAGCAACATCCCGTTCAATAAAGAAGGGAAGATCTGTTTCGTTGACACAGAGCATTTCCACAAATGGCCTATCGCTCTGCAGACTTTGCAAGGATGGTTTTCTCCCAAGATGGGGGCCTACTGGGAAGAGCTCATACGCAACGGCGGCCCAAGATAATACTGCCACCGGCTCTAATGCCCTTAGCGAAGACACGAAAAACAAAATATCCAAAAAACATCCCCACAAGAGAGTATGAAAGGCCCTCTATCGTCATCGTCATCTGTGGGATGTAGCTGTGGAAAGTCGACCAAAAGAGATCCCCATTCATCTGAGCAACAAAATGGTACGCCCTCCCCAGCGGTGCACTGTCCTGCAGCCGGTGAAGCGCTTGGGATAGGCTGTCCAACCGCTCCAGGGTGGATTGCATCAAGACGCCCTGCCCTGAAAAATCGGCGTCGGGGCTACTGATGAATTTCTGAATGTACTCTGGCAACGTCCTGTTGGAAAGAAGGGCAAGCTCCTGCCACTTCTTGATTTGAAATTGCAACTCGTCGACGCGGCCTGCCAGCCTTTGGGTATATTGATGCATGAAGGAAGGGACCTGGCTCCCAAGAAACGCCCCAGCGATCACAAATATTCGATCCAACAGCCCGCTCAACATACTGACAATCGACATGGCACAACCTCATTTCGCAACCCCGCATAAAGTATACACTAATTGAAATTGTATGTTAAGACTCTCCACTCCCCGCCGGGTTCTTGCCTTAATGTCAGCACTTCGCCCGAGTTGGTTGCCAGATCAAAAGCGGTGTTATATTCGACGACCATGTATGCTCCGGGAGGAAGTCCATTCGGATTCCAGGCCGGGAGCTCTTTGGTGAGAGCGCGCGACTTCACGCCGCCCAACCGTTTCCTTGCTTGATCCAATGCTGTCACCCACTGATCCCTGGTGATGGTATGCCGGAACACCTCTGAACCTTTGTCCCAACTCTCAGCGTATTTGCCTGAATCGACCAATTTCAACCAATCCTGCGCAGCTTTTTGCGCTTCCACCATCGCGGCTTTCACCTCAGGAGGATATTGAATCTCTTCCTGTAGGGATGACTGCGGCGCTTCCTTAGCTCCTATACTATCCCCCTTCGTCGCAGCAAAAGCAATGGCTCCAACGGCTATAAGGGTTAACAATCCCGCCACCTTCTTCATATGACCTCCTGACTATATAACCCTGTCATCGCACGTATCAACATTTTATGGAAGGGGAAAGTTGAAAGTTGAAAGTGGAAAGTTGAAAGTTAAAAGTTGAAAGTTTTACCTTCGGACAAAATAAACGCAATAGAGGGAGCCGAAGGACAACTTTCAACTTTCAACTTTCAACTTTCAACTTTCAACTTTCAACTCATTACTCATTACTCTCAACTTTCAACTTTCAACTTTTCCCTGTTTCGTTTATGAGGAAGGTCAACGAGGTGTGACGATGGAAAAGAAACGCTTAGTCGTTGTCGAGACCGACAATAAGCCTGCTAGTACCGAACGGATCGGAAGCCGCCGAGCCAAAAGGCAAGAAGCTCAGGCCAAGTATGAAAGAATGTGGCTGACAGCCCCGGGACAGTTCGATCCCACACGCAATTGTATGGAAAGGGAACGTCTTGAGCGCACCTGGCAGCTCATCAACGAATTTGTCGATTTGAACGGAAAACGTGCCGTCGACCTAGGATGCGGCAGCGGACACCTCGCAAGGCGCTTGAAAGATGCCGGCGCCATCGTTCAAGCTGTAGATATCTCTTCCAATGCATTGAAAGAGCTAAAAAAATGGCATATCGATGCCATCCAGGATACCCTACCCGACACGTCTCTTCCTGATGGAGCTTATGATGTAGTGGTCTCGACAGATGTCATAGCTGAGCTCCCCCGTAGCGAACATCGGCTCTATATGGCCGAGTTGGCCCGCTTGGTTACAGCGAAAGGCTATGTCGTATGCTCGACTCCGATAGACATCCATTCCGAAGATGCCTTGCAGCAGCTTGCCGAGTTGGCCCATACCGAGTTTGATGTCCTCAAATGGGTGTATAGCTATCATGCTCTATATGTGCGTCTCAAGGCCTTTGTTGAAGCGGTGCCTATCCCCTATATCACGCATCCCCTTGCACGGCTCCTCAGGCAAAATCGCACACTCTTGCTTAAGCTGGAAAAAATCTGCCATTTCTTCTCGGATGTGAATGGCATCAGCCACGCTATCTTCATCGCACAGCGTCGTCCCTTGGAGATTCCCGATATGGACCATAGGCCTGTGGAACGCCCTAAAAAGCGGGAAGTGTGGGAATAGAAAAAAAAGCCGGAGATGATCCGCCGCATAAACATCATCCTTAAGGCTGCTACATTCCTGTTCTGACCTGGTTCGGACTATTTCATTCGACGGGGTCCCCGGCAAAGCTTGAATAATTTGATAGCAGTATTGTAGTATTCCCGGAAGTTATGTGCAACTGAAAAGGACGCTAACATGAATAACGCCATTTTCATTGCTGCAACAGGACAAAATGTCGGCAAAACCACCCTGTGCCTCGGCATCATCGCAGCCTTGCAGCGCCGCTTTGGACGCGTTGGCTTCATCAAACCCATCGGACAGCAACATGTCAAGGTTGAAGACACCATCGTGGACAAAGATGCTGTCTTATTCAAAAAGCACTTTAAACTCCCCTCTTCCTATCACGACATGAGCCCTGTGATCCTTCCTTCGGGCTTCACACGCGACTTCCTCGATGGCAAAATCGACCCTAAGATAGAACAGCAAAAAATTGTCGATGCATTCCGCACAATCTCATCAGAAAACGATTACACCGTCGTGGAAGGAACTGGTCATGTAGGCGTAGGATCCATTGTCAATATGAACAACGCCAAGGTGGCATCCCTTCTCGGCATAGACATGATCATCATCGCCTCTGGAGGCTTGGGATCATCCCATGATGAGTTGGCCCTCAATATTGCGATGTGCCGCCACTATGGCGTCAACGTGCGCGGAGTGATCCTGAACCGCGTTTTGGATGAGAAACGCAGGATGATTATCGACTACTTTCCCAAAGCCTTAAAGCATTGGGGAATCCCGTTGATCGGCTGCCTCCCCTATAGCGACTTGTTGAGCAAGCCGACGATGCGGGACTTCGAGAACTTGTTCACAACTCCCCTCCTGGCCGGACATAAACACGGCTATCGCCATTTCTACCACAACCGCCTTGTGGCAGGCTCGATCGAGGCCTTTCATGACGAATATATGCAAAACGAACTCATCATCACCCCTGCAAGCCGCGAAGATGTCGTCCTCGCCATGCTTGAAAAGCACGACTTCAATGGCGGCATGATCCTCACAGGAAGGCATCCTCCGCGGACTTCCATTATCGAAGCTTTAAAAAGCGCCAACATCCCAACGTTGTATGCTCCGATCTGCAGCTACGACGCCATGGGAATGATCACCTCATTCACCGCGAAGATACGCACGGAAGATAAGGAAAAGGTCGACAAAGCCATTCAGATCGTGGAAAACAATATCGATTTCACTCTGCTCACCGAGACCTGAATCAGGCAAAGCGGTTCGTGCCTGTGCCGAGCTATAGGACTAGGACACATAGGACATACAGGACACATAGGACATTGCTTATGTCCTATGTGTCCTGTATGTCCTATGTGTCCTAGTCCTATAGCTCGGCACCGGTACACTTTAAGCAAAAAATGATTTGTTAGGGAATCCATAGCATGTTATGAATAAGGGCTCATCATGAAATCGTGGAGGACAAATGCCAATCACAACCTTGCTCTTAGATGTAGGGGGTGTTTTGCTCACCAATGGGTGGGACCGCCATTCTCGTGAACTGGCCGCCAAAACTTTTCATCTCGACCCACAAGAAATAGAACGCAGGCATAACCTCAATTTCGATATTCTGGAAACAGGCAAGCTATCGCTAGACGAGTACTTGCACAGGGTGATATTTTATGAAAAACGGGGCTTCAGCCGCAGTCAATTTCTGAAATTCATGCATGATCAGTCCAAGCCCTTTCCTCAGATGATCGATCTGTTTAGTAGGCTTAAAGAACAATATGGTCTTAAGATCGGTGTTATAAGCAACGAAACCCGTGAGATCAACGCCTTTCGAGTCAAAAAATTCAAACTAGGACGTTTTGTCGATTTCTTTGTTGTATCCTGCTTTGTGCATATGAGGAAGCCCGATGAAGACCTATACCGTTTGGCATTGGATATTGCCCAGGTCCCTGCAAAGCAGGCTCTTTATATCGATGACCGATTGATGTACATAGAGGTCGCGGAAGGGCTAGGGATCCCAAGCCTTCATCATGTCGACTATCAGTCGACATCTGACAAGCTATCAGCGGGCACATTCTGGAAGTAAATCATTACCGATTGACAATAAATTTTTTGTAACTTACGTTCAGAATTATATGATAGAAGTCTAACGTAAGAGGGGTAATGTGAATTTTTTTACACGAAGAAATCTTTGGCTTTTATGTGGAATTGTCTTTGCTGTGGTGGCTATTCTAGGTCTCAATCAAGACCGCTTTGATATGAATGAAAACGAGCTAATTTCATCCGGAAAAATGTCCTCAAAACCTGCAAAAAAGACACACCACCACAAAAAACACCATCATCCCAAACACCCAAAACCCCATCATCACCTAGAACCAGGTATTGACCATCACCACGGAGAACCAATTCCAGTGGAAGAACCAGAACCAGTAGAGCCTGAAGAGCCCGAAGAGGAACCAGAATCAAACACTTATGAAGATAACATGGACAGTGATGGATTAACTCCTATATCAACATCCATAAAAAAACTCCAAGAAGGCGCCAACCCTGCTCCAAAATCAGGTTGGTGGGCTTGGGTTTATTGTATCCTGATACCGATCGTCCTCGCGTTGATGACGTATGCTTAGAAATTAAGGTGCACTCATTAAGTCGATGTCGATAGGCCTGCCGCAGTAGGGTCCGGCATCGAGGATGATTTGTGAGTATGTAAAATCAATTCCAGTCTCTGTGTCTACTCCTGCAGGATGGAAAGGCGTCCCTTGCTGGATCAGATTAATGATGCGATATTTGCCTGCCGATAGCGGATAGGCATAACGCCATCTCTTCCATACACCCGGATTATCATAAAACTCCTGAGCTGTTGGTAGGCAAACAATTTCATATCCAAGCCCGGTCGATAAGCTTCGTTCATATAAACTCCAGTTCCTTGGAACCAAGGCATAGCGGGGCTCTTCAGCATACGCGCGGATCTCAATCAGATAGACATCCTGATTCAATATGTAAGGATCAATAGCCTCAATTTCAAAATTAGATACAGATTGCGGTACAATCGGCTCAGGCGCTATCTCTTCTTGCGTGATTTCGAGTTCAGCATCAGATTCCTCGGGTAAATCATCATATTCTTCAGGATAAGACACGGCAGGCGGTACAATCGCATCGAATGTGCTTTCGATTTGCGAAAACTCCTGAATAATCTGCTCTTTCAATGGATCATATTCTTCAGTGAAGTCGAGCGGATCTTCTTGGGCAAGAGGCTCCAACTCATTTTGAGATGTTGTTTCCTCAGGGATGACTACGAAGCCTTCCTCGTCCTCAGCAAAATCTTGCGGGATCGCTACAGGCGTTTGAGCATGGTCTGTTTCATTCATGTGCTCAGGGATTTTGGAGAAGTTGAGATCAGATGTAATCTCTTCCGCTGCTTCTTCTTTTGCTGGCGCTGGGGTTTCTTCAGGGATGACTACGAAGCCTTCTTCGTCCTCAGTAAAGTCTTGCGGGATCGCAACAGGCGTTTGAGCATGGACAGTTTCATCCATGTGCTCAGGGATTTTGGAGAAGTCGAGATCAGATGCAATCTCTTCAGGTGCTTCTTCTTTTGCTGGAGCCGGGGTTTCCTCAGGGATGACTACAAAGCTTTCTTCGTCCTCAGTAAAATCTTGCGGGATCGCAACAGGCGTTTGTGCATGGACAGTTTCATTCATGTGCTCAGGTATTTTGGAGAAATCGCGATTGGATACTTCTTCTGGTTTCGAAACAGGTTCTTCTTTTGCTGGAGCCGGGGTTTCTTCAGGGATTACTACGAAGCCTTCCTCGTCTTCAGCAAAGTCTTCCGGGATCGCAACAGGTGTTTGAGCATGGGCAGTTTCATTCATGTGCTCAGGTATTTTAGAGTAGTCGAGATTAGATGAAATCTCTTCAGGT
>Ga0207122_1104_pt1 | contig 14220 bp, 14 predicted proteins | sample Alteio_BWMinHeat_38_FD_153504 | JGI IMG/M metagenome (GOLD analysis project Ga0207122, IMG submission 153504) | Enriched cells from forest soil in Barre Woods Harvard Forest LTER site, Petersham, Massachusetts, United States -... | ecosystem: Environmental > Terrestrial > Soil > Temperate forest >... | reverse complement strand
CCATCGACTGGATTTGACTCTTCGCATCGGTTTGGGTTTTAAGCTGTCCCAATGCATCATAGGTATACGTCCAATAACCCAAGTCTGGGTCACTTTGGTAGTCTTTTCGGCCACGCGTATCAAAATGGATGACTGTGGTATTGCCTGCGCCATCTTTTGTGCCCACTAACTGGCCTTGGGCATCGTAGCGATAGGCAATCTGGTTGCCGTACGCATCGGTTTTAAGAGTTAGTTGACCCAGTGCGTTTTTAACTTCAGTTGTAGGATTAATCCATCCATTGGTTGATGAATATTGATAAAGAATTGCCTGCCCATCCGAATGAACCACAAGCCCTACTTTACCCAAACCTACTACGCTATCAAGAGCGACCCCGTCATTTTGCCATCTGGCAACATTGGCACCTGAGTCATCTGGCGCAAACGTTAAAGATGGACGCCCAACACTATCAAAAGTCGTAACGTTCCAACGCAGAGTAGAACCACTTTGAAGTGTGGCTGATGTATCCACCAAGTGTACTGTGCTGGTATAAGCTTGCCGACCTTGAGAATCATAGGCTTTAAGAACGCGGCGATAGGTCGTTGTTTGCCCTGGCAAATCGACTCCTGTTTGAACAGAGCCAATTTCTCTGCCCATTGAGTCGTAGTAGGCTCTTGCTACACCACCTTGAGCCGTTCCGTTGGGCGCATAGTGCAAGGTTTCGCTGTAGCTGTCTGCATTAATTTGCGTACCCGTTGTCGGATGCGTGTATTTAATCTGCGCACAATAACTGCCTTGAGGATCAACCGATTGATCTGTCGTACTACACGTATAGGTATAGGTAGTGGTGTAGCTACCATCGGGCGCAGTAGTTTTAACTTTGCGACCGAGCTCATCCAGCGTTACGGTACTGGTCAGGTTATTAGGACCCGTTTGAGATTGAGCAATGCCAAAGCGTGAATCAATACTGCCATAGCTTTCGGTATGGCCTGCGGCATTGGTGCTTGAAACAGGAAATTGTCCATTGCCATCAAAGGCTACGCTGGAGGTTCGCGCTGTAAACTGTGCAGCAGAGCTGGCTCCATTGCAATTCATCACCGAAGTGGATGTTTGATTACCATGAACGGCGTTGATATTGCCGTTGTCATAAACGTAGCTGGTATATACACATTGGTCAGCCGTATTCGGTTCTACGGCTTCTGAGAGAAGCATTCCCGCCCATTTAGTCGTCGTTCCGTAGTATTGAAACGATGAGGTACGAGTTTCCCTAAGCGACATAATAGCTTCATCATCGGCCCAAGTATTTGTACCCATTCCCATAAGTGCTGCACATGCTATGAAACGCAGGCAAGAGGAGAGCTTGAAGTGCATTTTTTTCATGATCATTCCCTCTTAGCGTAACGGTAGGGTGACAGCAATAAACCAGGCGGCAATATCCGGATAAACCGGCGCTTCGCTGCCCATAGTGTCGTTCGGCTTAAAGGGAACTTGGCTGTATCCACCTTGGCTGGAACCTAATGTTGGAGTGGTTGTAAAGGCCGAGGCTGGAGCTTTTGTCATTACGGAGCTGCTGGTTAAACGCCCTAAAACCCATAAATCGGAGGCGCTGTAGGTTTGGGTGCTGGATTCTGCCGTCCAAGCTGAGCTGGTGTCGTAGGTGTTGTTCGTGACCTTTTCCCATACTTTAGTGGTATCGAGCTTATCGCGGGTTTTAACGGACACACAGCTCACATTGCCCTGGCTGGTTTCCATGATGGTATCTGTCAATACTTGGCCAAGTTGTTGATAGGCAGTATCCGGGCTGTAGGTATCTTGCTCAACTTCATAAGGATAAATGAGATACCGGCCTTGACTTGCTTGAGCGCTGGTGGTTTTAGGCGTAATAGCCAGACACCCATTCGTTACAGTGGGTGCATTAGAACTGGTATTAGTGATTGTGTTGGCGCTATTGCTCAAATCAACAGCAAAGTAACGATTAACCGTTTGGCTAAGCGGTCTTGTTGGAAGAGTAGCCAGATTAGTATTTCCAGTCAGCGTTGTATCTGCTAGTCCAACGAAAGGCCAGTCCAAACGATAGGTGGTTTGTACCCAATCGCCCGACGGTGACGTTGTACTGATCACTTTTCCAAAACCCAGTAATCCACGCTTTTGCTGAACTACTAAACCCGAATATTGATAAGACGTTACCATAGCAGCAAACCCGTCTGATGGGGTCATGGTTATTTGCGACACCAATGGCATGGGCGCAGGAAGATCAAATGCTTTTAAGTCTGGCTTGGTAACAGTAGAAGCTGTTGAGCCTTTAGAATATAAATAGTTGATTGCGCCATTGCCATACTTGATATTTACCGATGGAGTATTTCCAGCAACAACGCTGGTCAACAAATCATTCGCTTCAGTACCATCCAATGCTCCAGTGGTATAAATCTTGGAGTTGCCGGTTGGGTAGCGTGCAAATAAGGCGGTACGACCATTCGGTAGCGTAAAAAAGCGAAAGCTTTTGTACATGCTTGGAGTGTTAAATGTATCGCTGTTGGTTAAATATCTTGAAAAACTTTGCGTATCATTCAGTTCTTGAAAATTCAGGGCAAGTGAATTATTGGTAGGCATGTTGAGAAAACAATACAACCCTGCACCAGCACGCCCGCAAAAATCAGGACGAGAATCACCATTTAAATCGACGAACTGGATCGTACTGGAAAATTGCTCGGGATCCCAGCCTTGAACCGATGAGAATTGATGTGTAATCCCACTGATGGTTGCCTTCACCATTTTTGGGTTACCATTGGCATCCTGCTCATTAATCCAGCACTCCATCCCCGCACTGGTGCGAAGACAGTAATCAGGACGGCCATCCAGGTTCACATCGACGAAGGTTCCAGGCGCTATGTTGAAAGGTTTATTGCCATAAATATCGGCTACACCGAGTGGAAGACTTGTTAAACCTGAGCCATATTTAAGACCGGTAGCCGTAGTATCTGTGAAGGTTCCGTCTTTCTTGTTCAGCCAGCAATATAAGTTTAAAGTACCATTCGCGTAAGTGAAGTCTCCGTTTAGTAGGAAGGCACAGACATCTACGTACCCGTCTCCATTGACATCGGCATAACGGAGCGTTGAATAGGTTTGCAAGGGTCCATCAGCGTTTCCGGTCAAATAGGCCTGAATCGTTCTCGAATTGTTTAAGCCGGTAATGGTATAGCCCGACGAAAACCCACCGTTTTGGTTGTTCAGAAAACATTGCAGACCTGTCACACCTCGCCCACACACATCCGCATAACCATCATTGTTGAGATCCAAGAAAGTTACGGTACCCGCATCTGAATCATAGCTCTGCTGACTCACCCATGTATCGGTAAAAGGACCTGTCACAAAGGGGGTTGAATCGAAGCCAGCCCCATTGTTTTTGTAGCAGCGAACGCCATCACTGAAACGGGCGCAAACATCTAAAGTGCCATTGCTATCGACATCGATAAACTGGAGACTGGCAAAATTAGACGCTGTAGTAAAGGCAGTAATATTCCAAGGAGTTGGAACGCTAGGCCAAGACAGCACGCCATTAGAATCTTTAGTCGCGATATAGCAGGTCAAGCCATGGTTTGAAGAGGTGATATTGTCCCAAAAACACACATCGGGCAAGCCATCACCATTAATATCGGGAAATTGGAAACTGCTATAAAAAGTAGAATCGTTGCTACTGCTATATCCAGCAGCATCTGTAAAGGCTGGCCCAGTAAGAGACGTGGATGAAACTGCCATACTTCCGTTGCTATAGTAGGTAAATTTTTGAGACGGCAAACATTTCTGTGAGGTCGTATTATTTGTTGAGTAGTTGCCCTTAACATTGGCCCCCTGGCCTGCAACGGGAACACACTCTTGTATTTGAGAGAGCGTATCTCTGTTCGTCAGGGCTGTAGGTGACGAAGGGTAAGTCAGCAGGTAACGCCGCACTTCTACAGACGTATTTGAAGCATCATTGGCCACAACTTGAATCATTCTCAGGCGTTTATCGTTCACATTCTGAACGCCGTTTAACCATCCTGTTTGGGGATCATTACGGGGGGTTGCTTCGTAATAGAAGAACACAACATTCCGGCCATTAGGCCCATAGGTAATGTTGGTAATACGCCGGTCTGAGGAGATAGATGAGGAAAAGTTACCCTGCTCGTATGTAAAAGTAACTGCATTATTCTTGGTATCGCTGATGGTCGTAACCAACCAGGCACGAGTATTTCCATTGGCTCCTGATGGGCTAGCAGTAGTACCACCGCCATAAATCATCATGTTTCCGCTTTTGGTTTCCACCGTCCATTGGTTAACACTACCATCGTAGCGAATACGACTGTAGCCTTCGCGTTCCAAGCGGTATTCTCCAGCAGCTCGCCCCGGGTAGCCATCGACTTTAATCAGGCGCTGACCATCTAAACAAAAAGCATCAGTGGTATTTGATGTGGCATCCGCTGTAGTAGCGCTGCCTGAACCATTAGCATCTAAAATGGGACGATCGAAGCTATCTTGAAGAAAAGTTTTAGGACAGCGCGATATAGCTGAAAGTCCACCAAGTGACCATCCATATCCCAAAAGACCAGTACCCGATTGGCTGCTATAGTTCAGAGTTAATTTAGGTTCTACGCCTGCAACACCTGGCGGTACGGTAATGCCAATGCTATAAGTAGCAGCCCCACTTGGACTAACCCCCACGCCTGCAAGGGCTAAAAAACTGAGGCAGCATAAAGCAGCGCCAAAAAGTGTACGATGCAACCAGGAAAACGTGGATTTTTTTGAATAAAAAAATGAACAAACACCGTACTGCATTTAAGGCACTCCAATAGAAGCGTTAATCTTTAAAATATTTAATAACTATCTAAGTTGTTTTTGTATTAATTGGAAACCCAAATATACTCAGCAAGTTCAATCCCTGATTTACAGTTACTACGTCCCTGAATATAAATAGGACGCCCTTGGCTATAGGCCATCATCAACAGGCTAACTTGTGCTTTTTCGGTTTCGCGGTCCGCCGCATTATTTACAAACCATGCTGTCGCATTTGTTGTGCAGCTCGGCAATGCACTACGTGTTCCGTTATTCTCTACAGTAAAGTAAACAAAACCATTGGTAGTTCCCGAACTATCTTGATACATCTGAATGCTAGTTACACGAGTTGCTGTTTGAGTAGTAACAGCGCCTGCCTGAACGCTCATACTCAACACAGCTAATATCAAAGAAGATACTTTTAAAAATACGAAAAAAACTTTACGCATACAACGACCTTCTTAGTTCAATTGAATGGGACGGTAACTGCACTTAAGCAGGTGGCTTGCCTGGGTTATTTTTTGGATAACCGCTATTTTTTGAGGGTCATTTGGAGATAATGCGTCTATTTGCTTTTCATAACCACGAATTTTTGCAAGTACATCCGCGTTTTGAGCTGGATCGCAATAGCGTTCCTTCGTTGGATCATTTGCATCTTGTGTATTGTCAGCCAATGTCCAGGCTGAAGCTGATAGGCATACCACTCCTACCCATAAAGCAAAATTTGTTTTTGTCATTAAAAGAATCCTGTAACTGAACGAATCAAAATTTACGCCATCATCCTGCTCTATATGGATTTCGTAAACTGTAAAAGCTTGCAATCAAACGCTATTGAAAAATCGAACACCTTTTATTTGTCATCTTGTTATCAAGGTTCTTGAATTGGACGAAAACCACATTTCAGCTTTCCGTTCAGTCTATCTATTTTCAGGAGAAGATTTGCACGATTTGGGTCTGAAGTATCTAATGCATTAAATTTTTCTTGAACACTCTTAATTTTTGACAACACTTCCGCATTTTCAGCAGGATCACAATAGCGCTCAACTGTGGGCGTATTTTCTTTTGAAACTGTCGTTTGAAAAGGAACGATATCTTTTGCAAGGGTCAGGGTTGATAATGACAACACTCCGACAAAAAGAAAACAATAAGAATTTTTCATACAAAACTATCTCTTCACGTAGTAATTAAGATAAGAATAGATCATTTAATTCGCATTAAACCAATAACAATTACTTTAATTATTGATTTGCATATAGTATGGTATTGGGTTAGGAACTGCCCAGTTACCTAACTGACTGCACTGTGCCGTAGTGTCAAAATCCATAGTCATGGTTCTACCACTTGCCTGAGCAGCTAACAATGTGCTGTATACGGCTTTGCAAGACTCTGTTGGTACACCATTGACGACTGAAGAAACACTGCAAAGATACCAAACACCAAAACCATTACTGACTTGCACAATCCCATTTCCTGGACTCAAAGCAAGCAAGCTTACATTCCCTGTACAAGCAATAGCTGCATAGGTACTCGGCGAATAAAATCCCAACGCTAAAAACAATGCTGCTAACTTCTTCATCAATCCCCCAAGATGTAAAATTTGATGCCAATCAAAAAGTCCGCACAGCATAATGAGTTGATGCTCAAATGTAAATTATCAAACCTTGCAGGTGTTGTTTTTGATCAACGCATTGCGCGTACATCCTGAACAAACCCAGCACACTAAAATTCAATTAATTATTGATTTTAAATACCTATATTTCATGCTGGCTGAACCGCAACCGCATCCAACATAAAACACGCCCCATCTCTCAACTCCCCACACGGCACTATCGTTCGAGCGGGCCTATGATCCCCCAATTTCGCCGCATATAACGGTTCCAAAACCTTCCGTTGCTGAACATCTGGCACATAAAACCTTATCTGCGCCACATTGTTCAGTGTTGTGCCTGACTCCAAAAGAATCATCTCCAAATTTTGAAGAATTTGCTCGGCTTGCTTTTCAGGCTCTACAGCTAATGTAGCCTTGCCAGAAGTATTATCCTGATAAAAAGGTAACAACCCAGAAACAAACACCCATCCACCCACTGCTACCGCATGCGAATAATGGCCGAAAGGTTCAGGTAGCTGATCTACGTTTATGAGATTCACACCACACTCCCTACCCAATGCATCCAAGAGGCTAAATCTACATTACCTCCGCTAATCAATACTCCTATTCGGCTACCCTGCTTCATAGTGAGCTGTGGTAAAGCAGCAGCAGCTAAACATCCTGTGGGTTCTACAACCAATTTCATCTGTTCAGCAAACCAGCGCATTTGATGAATGAGTTCATCATCTGTGATGGTTAAAATTGCTTTCACGTTCTTTTGGATGATTGAGAAAGTTAATGGGCTGGCAGCGCGTGTCTGTGCTCCGTCCGCAATCGTATCGGGCACAGGAATAGTTACAATCTCGCCTTTTTGGACGGATTGCTGAACATCGTTACCTGCCGCAGGCTCTACACCAAACATTTCACACTCGGGTTGCATCAAATTTCTGGCCAGAATACTCCCTGAAAGTAATCCTCCACCTCCCACACAGACCAGGATGGCATCTAATTTCCCTGCTTGCTGGAAGAGTTCCAGCACTGCTGTCCCCTGCCCTGCAATCACATTAGGGTGATCAAAGGGGGGTATCAGCGTTAATCCACGTGCCTCAACCAGTTCGGCAGCTAATGCTTCACGGCTTTGGCGGTGACGATCATACAAAATGACTTCTGCACCCTCATCACGAGCAGAGTGTTGTTTAATTGCCGGGGCATCTTCAGGCATAAAAATGGTTGCTGAAATATTCAATAACCGCGCCGCACAGGCAAGTGCGCGACCATGATTGCCTGATGAGTAGGCCACAACACCGGCTTTCTTTTCTTTTTCAGAAAGCTGACTGAGCGCATAGTAGGCACCTCTGAATTTAAAGGCTCCCGTGCGCTGGAGGTTTTCACATTTAAAAAATATCTCGTAGCCTAATTGCTGATTTAAACCCTCATGCATCAGTACAGGGGTAGGTGGAACCACTGCGGCCAAACACTCAGCGGCTTGCAATACTGATTGTGGTGACATGACTACACTCTCTCAATAAAAAATAAAGGGCATTACCCAAAACTATCCAATTACTTCACACTGCGATTCACGCTTCCATCGTGGAAGCCGCGCCAATAGCCCTATAAAAATAATCGCAAAGATCAAACGCGCCCAAAAAATTCCAGATAAGTGCGAACCTAATACCGCAATCAATAGCGTATCTTCAATCAAACTGTGACAAAGCGCCAAGAACCCCATAGATAGAAAAATATCCTTAGGGCTCAATCGCCCGGATTGGGTTTCTTTAATCAGAAGTCCGCCCCCATAACTTAAGCCCAGCGTAATACCAATAATCGTAATACTTGAAGCATATGGCCCTACACCAATCAACCGCAGAACGGGAGATAGCAGCCTGTTGAGCCAAGCTTCAATCCCTAAGTAACGCAGTATCCTTAATAACAGAACCAGCAAAAAAACAATCACAAAAACCATCATCAAGGTCTTTAATTGCTCGATACCCCACGTCAGCAAGGAGCTATCGACCTGTTTAGGCTGCCAGATAAAATGATTCGGCGATTGCAGTACATTCCAATGTTGATAGATGAGATTGAGACACCCACCTAAAATTAATGCGCCACCAATTCTTATCAACAACGTTGCAGCAGGCTGAACGCCCGCCCGTTTAGCAATACTGACCTCTACAGGTAATGAGTGTGCGAGAAGAAGCATCGTACCCAACACAGTGACCTGAGCTACAGATAAACTCACCTGCCCACTCAGATTAAAAAATACCACCATCCCGGTATAGATATTCGTTAGCATGGTTGTAGCCCAAACAATCCCCATGCTTGCGGGCAAACCTACCCATTTCATCACTGGCGCAATCAATAGTCCAAACCATTTGACGACCCCAATATAATCAAGCGCCTTCACAATAATGACTGCTGGAATCATGATTTTCATTAGCGTTATATAAATATCCATTGCATCAATGAATAACTGCTTAACACTTTCTTGTATACGTTTCACTATCTACCCCTACCTCTTATGCATGCCAATACATTTATTGAGTTCTAAACTATTCTTAGACTGATCATTCATCAGTTTATATTTCTATTCCGTCGTGCTTCATCTACAATCAGCAGAAGCATTCTATTTTCGCCTTTTGGGTACGTTGCCCAATTTTTTAAATTATGCACAATTTTTTACATTTTGTAAAAAATTTACGGATCAGCGATGAACGATCATGAGTTTTTGCTACGCGAATGTCGAAAAATTGTAGAAGGCATTGGGAAAACTTTCGCTCCATTTTGCGAAGTTATCCTGCATGACCTCACTAATCCCGATTCCTCCATTGTGATGATGGAAGGTAATCTTACAGGCCGCTCTGTTGGAAGCGGCACAACTTCATTAGGTCTGGCGCGCTTAACCGATCCTAATTTTCCTGATGTGCTTGCCAACTATTCCAATGCACTGCCCGATGGACGCTCCTTTAAAAGTACCTCCATCGGTCTTCGCAATACACAAGGCGAAGTCGTTGCATCGCTCTGTATCAATATCGATATCTCGATGATGCAAGCATTGCAACACGGGCTACATGAGTTTATCCGTACACCTCAGCACGCTCCCGTAAGAGAAAACCTTCACGCCACTTTACCCAAGCTTAAAGAAGAAATTTTACATTTAGCAGCTCAATGGAACTGCTCCCCTCATTCACTCACGTCACAACAAAAAAAAGACGTTCTTCAAAAACTGGAAGACCAAGGATTTATGCAGCTTCGGCATGCAGCAGCAACCATAGCTGAAATTCTAGGCATTAGTAGGATGACCGTTTATAACTACACAAAGAAAAAGTAGCGCTTTTCCCTAAGCCCACTTTATGGAACGCATTAAAAACCTACCTGCACTCCGTATCGCCCCTAACGGTGAACACACCATTAATCATCGTGCCATCCTAACGCTCGCGCTTCCATTAGTTTTAAATTGCACCATACAAGCTGTTCTTAATTTAACGGATACATGGTTCATCGGTCACCTTTCCGCAGCTGCCACTGCAGCTCTTTCTGTCATAACATGGCCAGCCATTTGCTTTATGTTGTTATTTGGCGGTGTAGGATTAGCAGTGCAAACAATGGCCTCTCAAGCCTTTGGTGCCAATCATAAAGCTAAGGCAGCCCATTATGCATGCTTAGGCATTCTGAGTGCAGCGTTAGTGGCACCTGCGTTTTTTATTGTCGCCTTATTTGGCCATGCGCTCTTTTCTCCTTTTGGACTTCCCAATGATGTCTTGTTGCTTGCCGTTGAATGGTGGAAACCACGGATTGGCGCAGGTTCACTCAGCGTTATATTTGGTTCCTTAACTGGATTTTTTAACGCAACAAACCGTACCAAAGTTACGTTTTACCTCACACTGCTTCTGGCTCTTGTTAATATTCCTTGCAACTATCTCTTTTTATTTCATTATGGTTGGGGAATTGCAGGCTCTGCCTGGGGAACAAATGTCGCGTTATTTTTGACATGCTTGGCCGGACTCATTATTTTTCTTTCCCACGACTACCGGCATCAATTTAAAACTCACCGCGTCTGGAAACCTCAACTCAGTCGGCTGAAACAACTCATGGTTACAGGCGCTGGCGTGGGCATTATGGTTTCCGTCGATTTACTGGGTTGCTCCCTGTTTCAGTTGATGCAAGCAAAACTTGGCATCATTGAAGGGGCAGCCACACAAATTGTGATGTCACTAACGTCTATTGCTTACTTTCCAACCATTGGGATGGCACTTGCTGGAACAACCTTGGTTGGTCAATCCATTGGAGCCGGATCTCCCGATTGGGCGTATAAACTCGGCAATATGGTTATACGTTATATCCTTGTTTATATGGCCTTGATCAGCGCTCTATTTATCGCGTTTTCTTCACAACTTTCTTATTTCTTTACAAACCCGCATGACCCTTACGCGCCGTCTGTAACTGCTTTAGTCACTAAACTTTTATGGTTTGCTGCGACGTATCAAATTTTTGATGGCTTAAATCTGGGAAGCAGCTTTTGCCTTAGGGGTAGTGGCGATGTAACGGTGCCAGCCAGACTCGTCACCTGCGCATCGCTTTTATTTTTTGCTCCGCTCAGCCACACCTTAACCTTCAATGCCCAACAAGCTTGGATTCCCGGCTTACCGCAATTGGGATGGGGCGTTACAGGCGGTTGGATTGCTATTTCCATCTATGTTTGTCTCGTTGGAACCTTATTATTCTGGCGCTGGCATTCACGTCGATGGCAACAGCTAATCCACTTATTTTAAGTATTATTTTTGAAGATTTTTAGAAGCCCCCTTTTCATACTCATATTAATACTGGTTATACCTAGTCATCCTGATTCCAAACTTAACCGTTAGATTAAAGTTGTCCATAGCAGTAGATTCTTCTTTATATAATGCAAGGAGTATCACTATGAGATTATTCAATCGCCTAGGCGTTCTTTCTTTTGTCGCTATGCTTGTTACCATCGTTGGCTGCGCTTCTACTCCCAAACAAGAAGGGACTGGAGAATATCTCGACGATACCGTCATTACCACAAAAGTAAAAGCGGCTATCTTTAATGAACCCGACTTAAAAGCAAGCGAAATTAATGTAGAAACGTTTAAAGGTCGCGTGCAATTAAGCGGTTTCGTCAGCTCTCGATCAGCCATCAGCAAAGCTATCGAGGTCACTCGCAGTGTTAAAGGTGTTGAGTCCGTAAAGGATGATATGCGGCTTAAATAAACCCTTGCTAGCTTAAAACTAAAAAGCCGCCAACAATGTTTGGCGGCTTTCTTATTAATAAATCAACTAATTATTCGCCCATTTCTTTTTTAGTATCGCTCTTCAAACCCAAACGTGGAGCTAACCATGCATCCAGCGAAAAACGTCCTCCACCTTGAGCTACCAAAACAAAGAGCATCACCATATACAAAAGAGGCAGTTTGAAATTACCATGCCCTTCATCTGTAATCGTATACCCTTTCAACAAATCATCTAATGTGCTCCACATATCGGGCCAATGTACTGCGCTAATCGCAACCCATGTAATCACGATTAATGAAAAAGCTGAAAAGCGCGTGGCAATTCCCAACAACAATAACGCCGCACCCACCAATTCCGAATAGGTGGCTATAGTCCAATTCAGATCTACGGGTATCAACCTGAAAGGCCATGGAAATTTACTCGCAATATCTGCAAACCAATTCGTTCCATGCAACTTCTCAAAGCCCGACTCTAAGAATTCCCAGGCCATCGCCATACGTAAAAATAGCAATGAAAGTGCTGTTAAGAATGGCGTTACGCACTCCAACAGCTTAACAAAACGGTCTCTCAAAACACACAGTTTAGAAAAAGGGCATGTCATACTAAAATATCCTTTTGTTTAAGCGTACACGTTAATCCTTCAAGAGCTGGTAATGATGACACCATCTCCCAAACCTGATTCAATGCATCAGGATTTTCATGGCTTTCAGCTTCGTTTAAATGCAATACCAATTGCAGCATAGCCTCATCTGGACACAATGCATCGACCTCATGCTCCAATGTTCGCCAAACAAATAACACCGTAGCTTTAGGCTCTAACAACGCTCCTTGTCTGGCCATCTCATGAACAGGATAGTTAAACGACTCTATGCGTAGCGTTGGATTTAGCATCTGCTTTTTGAATGCAGCACCCGATACCACTGGCTCAGAATCAATCTCCACAGCCATTTCCAACCATTCCCAACGCATAAGCTCCAATAAACCGGGCGACACTTCTGATTCCGAGTAATGCGTCAACATCTCTAAAAAACTTGCCGCAATATCTCTGAAAAGCGAAGATTTCCTGTATGAGGATTGAGCAAAGTCATTCATCCACCCTGCCCAAATCTCATCTGCAATCAACGTACGAGCAATCGGAAACACTACGGCAACAAAGTCCTCAAGATTCATGCGAATCAACTCACGGTAAAGCGCCAGGCGACTTTCCGTATGATTGTTATGGTCCTTGGGTTGAGCTTGCGAGCTTGCTAAAACGGTATTCAGTGTGTTGGCCCACGCTTGAATATGGGCCGCCCCCTGAGTTGCAGAAACACTCATCTCACCTCACCTCGATCTGCACCAACACCTAAGCGTGTTGTCTTAGACGTTCTAGACACAGAGGGGCGACCTAAACCTTTAGACACACCCGCTCTCTCCTGCATTAAAAAGTCATGCTCATTTAGATTGATAGATGTGGCCTGCAACACTGCATTCTGTATTGCGGTAATACGCGCCACTTCTGCCTCTAATTCTGCAAAAGGCGGTACATTAAAATCGCGCTCCAATAGCGTTGGTACTGCGCCAAAACGCTTAATCGCAGCCTCAAACAGTTCCCAAACAGGCTCACATACAGGACGGCCATGCGTATCAATCAGCAATCGGCTAGCATCAATCGGATCTTCCTCTTCCAGATGGCCTGCAAGATGCATATAACGTACACGCGACGAATCAATCGCGGCTAAATAAGCATACGGGTCAAAATGGTGATTAACACTGTTCACATACACATTGTTAATGTCTAGATGAATACCGCAATCAGCCCACTCTGTGATCTCACTTACAAATTCCCACTCTGGTAAATTAGAACCTTCGGGCACAATATAAGAAGAAGCATTTTCAATAGCAATTTGTCGACCCAAACTATCTTGAACCTCTTTGATGCGATCGGCCACATAACGCGCCGTATGAAGTGTCATCGGAATGGGTAGTAGATCATACCAATGCCCAATCGTATCAGCACAATAGGAAAGATGCTCCGTATATAACTCAATCTGGTAATCATCAAGAAAGGTGCGTACATTAGCTAGAAACGCCTTATCCAAAGGCGCTGGCCCACCCAAAGACAATGAAAGCCCATGAGCAACCAGTGGAAAACGTGCTGCAAGCTGATCAAAAACCTCCGCTCTGCGCCCCCCCATCCCCATCCAATTTTCTGGTGCCAATTCTAAAAACTTTATCGGCGTATGCTCTAATTCACATTCTAAGAGATCGTCCCACAGCTCATACCGCAATCCTAAGCCAGCACCCGCAACATGACCGATGGTCATCTCTTTTCTCCTTCTTCACGAAAAAAGCTGTTTAAAAACCTCATGTTTTTAAATAGCTTTTTATAAGCAGGGTAGGTATTTTTAGCACCTACCCTCAAAGGCCTTTATTGCTTATGCCTTACTTCTTGGTAGCATCGCCTGTAGGTTGAGCGTCCTGTGCACCCTCATGGCTTTCGTGACCTTTTTTACCTTCGCCACATTTACCTGCTTTACATTTACCTTCAGCAGCTTTTTTCTTGCCTTCGCCACATTTACCTGCCTTACACTTGCCGTCTTCAGCTTTTTTCTTG
>Ga0207122_1103_pt1 | contig 14221 bp, 11 predicted proteins | sample Alteio_BWMinHeat_38_FD_153504 | JGI IMG/M metagenome (GOLD analysis project Ga0207122, IMG submission 153504) | Enriched cells from forest soil in Barre Woods Harvard Forest LTER site, Petersham, Massachusetts, United States -... | ecosystem: Environmental > Terrestrial > Soil > Temperate forest >... | reverse complement strand
TCTTGGTGAAGTACGATCAATTGCGGCCTTTTGAGAAGCATCTGGAAGGGGCTGCGCCGAAACATTTCTCCAACCTGTACCTCATCGTTTCAAAAGACGACGGAGAGCGCAAGATCGCTTGCGACACCACCCTCCGGTTCTTGCTGGCAGGCCAACCCAACAAAGACCTCAGCTTATCCGCTTTCGAAGGGGAGAGCGCTTCCGTCGAGGCTATCCTCTCCGAACTCAACACCGTCTCTTTCCTCACGGATAAAAAAGTCGTTTTCATCAACAACGGCGACAAGCTCAAAAAGGCAGCGACTGAAGCTCTTCAGGACTACTTCAGCCGCCCCCACCGTTCCCACTATCTCGTCATCGGCGCCGCAGCGATAAATCGGGGCACGACCTTTTACAAGAAAGCAGAGAAAGAAGGCGTTGTCTTCGACGCGGCGGAGCTGAAACCTTGGGAGAAAGAAAAAAAATCGGCCGAATGGGCCGCCCAGCAGGCTAATGCTCTTGGCAAAGGGATCTCGCCTCAGGCATGCCAGCATCTGGTCAAGCAGGCCGGCACAGACCTCCTCATGCTGCAGCAGGAGCTGAACAAGCTCGCCTGCTACGTCGGAGAAAGGCCCGAAATCACCATTCAGGATATCGGCACTATCTGCATCAGTGTGAATATGGAGACGATCTGGCAGCTTGGCGAAGCGCTCTTTTGCCGCGACGCAGCGGCGGCGCTGCGCATCACGCAGGCGCAGCTCGACAGCGGCGTCGTCTTCCTCGTGCTGTTGAGGCAGATCCGCAACCAGTTCCAAACGGAGTTTCAGATCTGCTCCATCCTCGCCAGCGGGGGCGCCCCCCAGGATGTCGCTGCCGAGTACCCTTACATGAAAGGGGCAATTCTGGATAGGCATATCCGGATGGCCCAAGGATACGGGATGGCGCGATTCAAAGCTGCGATGAGGGCCATCGATGACACCGATATCGCCGCTAAGAATTCGGGCGTCGATCCGGACCTATTGGCTGAACAGCTTGTGATTAAACTGACAACATAAAAGGGACATAATGACACTCAAACCCGCATTGCTTCTTCTACCAAACTTGTTAGGCGATCACCGCCATCATGAGCCTTTCTTGCCATCAGGCGTCGACAAAGCCGTCGGGACGTTGGATGGGTTGATAGCCGAGAGTGAGACCGAGGGAAGGCGCTATCTGAAGCGCTTTGAAACGAAGAAACCCGCGGCAGAGATCCCTATAGCCCTATTCAATGAACACACGCCGGACGACCATATCGACTTCCTCCTGGAGCCCATCGTAGCAGGGGAGAGGTGGGGATATGTCTCCGATGCCGGCTTGCCATGCATCGCTGATCCCGGTGCCAAGCTGGTTCGTCGGGCGCGAGAGCGCGGCGTCATCGTTCAAGCCTTCGTCGGGCCGTCGGCTATCCTGCTCGCACTGATGCTGTCAGGCCTACCAGGACAGCGTTTTGCCTTTCATGGGTATCTGGACAAAGAGCCCGACAAGAGAAAAAGGCAAATCAGACAATTGAGCGAGGCATCCCGCAAGGAAGAGGCCACCCAGATCTTCATCGAGGCACCCTACCGGAACAAGCATACGTTGGAATCGCTGTTGGAGACGCTGCCAGATTCCGTGTATCTGTGTGTGGGATGGGACCTCACGCTGCCCACACAGGGGCTTCTGAGCCAGAAAGTCGAGATATGGAAGAAGAGCCCCTTGCCGAACCTCGATAAGAAGCCTGCCATCTTCCTCATCAGCAGCACAGGATGAGAACTAAAAATAACAGGATGGGCATAATCGATAGGATAGCGACGAAAAAACCTTCGTGAACGTGCCCGAGCCCGAGCCCGTGCCCGAAATCCTTTTGTTTTCGGGCACGGGCACGGGCACGGGCTCGGGCACGTTCACGAATATTTTATGCGGCATCAGAGAAAGAATCAAGGGCCGATTCTTTCGATGACAATAAATGCAGTCGTCGATAAACCAATACTCTCAACAAGAGTAAATGGAGTTGATCCAGTGAGAGTATCCGTGAAATTTACCAATTGCAATTGATCGCCAGCGTTGAGATGGATGATACTATCGATAGTATGAAGCTGAAACGGACCGATGATTGATGGTGCCTGAGGAACCTCAAAAGTTAAATTAGTCTGAGCTACGCCATTGAGAAACACTGAAAATGCCCCTGTTCCAGGTGCTCCAGCATTCCAGTATCCAGCTACGCCGGCAGAAACAAAATAATCTCCCGTAGAAGGAACTGTAAATGTTGTATTGGGACCGCTTTTGATGACCCCATTTTGTGTGAATGTCGTAGGAAAAGAGACAGCTGCGAGATGAGCCACCACCTCTGTTGTTCCATCGTTTGTATAGGATCCATAGGCTAACGCAATAGCCGGTCCAGTAGCTCCTGTAGCTCCTGTGGGTCCCACAGGCCCTGTCGGACCGATGGTGGACTTAGGATCGATGACCAGGCGATTTTTTAAATGAGGTCGGAAGCAATGGTGTCGTAAAACAGAATGCCTTGTTTGGTAAGGGAAACCCTCCCATTGGCTGCTGTGAGCATTCTTTGATCAGCTAAAAAACTAATGACTTCTTTCGTTTCGTCATCAAGGGGCCCATGCTGTTTTTCGAAGGCGGCGAGGTCGACGCCTTGAAGCAGCCTGATGGCGATGACAAAGAGCTCTCGACGTCTTGCTTGAGGCTCGAGCTTCTCGTCAAAATCAACCGGAGAGGCGTGGTCCTCCAAGGCTCTCAGATACTTGTTGAGGTTGGCGACGTTGCGGAAGCGGCGCCCTGTCCAGTCGCTGAAGGCTGAAGGCCCAAACCCCAGAAAGGGGCGCCCGAGCCAATAGCCTGTGTTATGGCGTGAGATGAATCCTTCTTTAGCAAATGCCGATATCTCATACTGAAGCAATCCCGCTTCTTGCAGCTTGGCAATGGCCATCTCGTACATACTCAGGCTTACTTCCGCATCAGGGATGATCTTTTTCAGGACATCCTGATGCTTAAAAAAGACCGTATGGGGCTCTATCGTTAAGTTATACAGGGAGAGGTGGGCGATAGGCAGCTTGCACACCTCATCCAGAGTCGTTTCCCAATGGTGCAGCGTCTGGCCGGGAAGATCATACATGAGGTCGATGGAGATGTTGCAGATGCCCGCCTCTGCTGTGATGCAGACGGCATCGAGGCCTCTTTTAGCGCTGTGGATGCGTCCTAACCGCTGCAGTAGGGCGTCGTCAAGGGACTGTATGCCGATGCTGACCCGGTTGATTCCGGCGCTGGCATACGACGTCATGAGAGGCAGCGTGATGTCTTCAGGGTTTGCTTCGAGGGTGATCTCAGCAGAATCTGAAATGGGAATTCGGCTTAATACCTCTGATATCCTCTCAGGTCCGAACAGGGATGGGGTCCCTCCGCCGAAATAGACGGAGACAATGTCTTTATTTGCGAGCAAAGGCAGCTTCTGCTGCCATTCTAAACGGAATCCTTCGGCCAGGCGATTTTTGTCCCGTTCTTGGTCGGGGATGACGTAAAAGTGGCAATAGTCGCATTTTCGTGTGCAGAAAGGAACATGAAAATAGAGGCTGACATCACCATTCATTAGCGTCCGGGTCGACAATGCCCCCTCGGCGCCATCTGTTGCGGTCGCTGAAGTAGGATTCCTCGTCTTCGTCCCCTTCCTCTTTTTCTTTAGTGCCCTCTTCCTCGTCTTCGGCGGCCTCATCGCGTTCTTCGTGTGCAGTGTTGTCCTCGGTTTCGGCCATATCTGTCTCCATCTCGAAGCCGGTGTCGGTGACAGCGCCTACTGTCTCTCCCATGTCGATATCAGGAATTGTGGGCATCTCAGTATATCCAGGACGGGTTGGATTGCGTTTCGGAGCGATATACTCTTCTGCTTCCCCACTTTCCTTGAGAAATTGAAGCCTCTCTTTCTCTTCTTCGATCTTATTTCTGACAGTGATGATCTCTTCTTTGTGTTTTTCGAGATCTTTCTTAGGCACAAGCCCCAGCTTCAGCCACTGTTCGAGATCGTTGAGCTCGCTTTCCAGTTTTTTCAATCGTTCGCTTTTGATATGTCTCATGGCTTAACAACCGCCTGTTATTATGTTTGGTGCGGGAGTTTACGCTAACTCCCTATTTTTTTCAATTGAATTTCCTTTTAGGGTACTTCCTTGTTTCCGTCAATAGTCTATTTTGAGTTGAAAGTGGAAAGTGATGAGTTGAAAGTTGAAAGTTCCGAGTTGAAAGTTGAAAGTTTGTTCTTCAGGCCGAAGGCCTGGGTTATGAAAGCCTAGGGCAACGCCCTAGGCTTTTATAACCCAGGCCTTCGGCCTGAGAGCAAACTCATCACTTTTAACTTTCAACTCGGAACTTTCAACTTTCCATTCGCGACAATGCTAACGAACAGGATTTCTGCGACTAAATAGAGGTAATAATAGATTTCACCGCCGGATCCAAAGCCGTAGCTATGCAGCCCGGTGCCAAGGATGTAGTTGACGCCATACCAGGTGAAGCTGATCGCTAAAAAACCCATCACGGCGCCGACAGCGAGGCCAAAGGATCGGATATGATGGAACCTGTAGGCATGGATACACGCCACGTAGACACAGCTCGAGATGAAAGCCCACGACTCCTTGGGATCCCAGTCCCAGAAGCGTCCCCAGCTCTCTGCTGCCCAGACGCCTCCCAGGATGGTGCCTGGGATGAGGAGGGCGACTCCGAGATACATCGTCTGCAGGATCATCTTGGAGATGGCCTGCATAGGCAGTGTCTCTTTTCTTTCATAAAGGTACATCCCTAGATAGATGTGGCCGAGGACAGCGCTGAGGAGGAAGACGCCATAGCTTCCGACGACCATGAGCACATGGATGATCAGCCAGAATTGGGAGTCCAGCACGGCCTGGACGTTGTCGAGGCTGTTGTTGAGATCGGCTAGCTGAAGGATGACCAGGAGGACGATGGCAGCGGCGGAAGCAGCTGCCTTGATGATCCGATTGGAAAAGAAAAAGCTGATGAGAACGGCGATCCAGGGGACGTACACGACGGTTTCAAACATATTGGAGACAGGCGGCCTCTGCAAGATATAGCAGCGCATCGCCAGCACACATGTGTGGAGAAGGAAGGCTGCCGCCATTAAAGCTGAGCCCCATCGCGATAGGATGAGTCCGAGGCAGGCGAGGCTGTACAGGGCGATGACAACGGTGATCCACGGATAGTGATAATAGGCCGCCTCGATCTTCAATTGGGTGATTGTCGGATAGAGGAGATGCTTGCCTTTGGCTTCGAGATAGGGTGTTCCAGCGATTGTTCCATACGCATGGTTGAGTGTTTCCGCCAACGCGTCTAATCTTTTTGGAGAAGGTTCCTCCGTCCAGGCGGCATAGCTACTACGAATCGCTGCAAACACGTCGTCCGGATATAGGGTAAAGTTGTCGACAGGAACAAGATGGCCTTTGCGTGAATCGTAGACTTGAACCCGCAAAGCGTGCAACGAGAACCATTCTCCGGGGTGGTATCTTCCCGGAAGCACCTTAAGGAGTGATCCTGCTGCACTCAAACGTTGCTGAAGCGGATGCTGCATATCGAGTGACAAAGCGGTCTCTTTGGGCGAAGCATGCTTCTCTTGCAGTTTTTTCCATGACGATTCCAGAGCTTTTTCTTGAGTAAGGATATTGCCTTGCAGCCTAGAAAATTCTAGCAGGGATTGTTGCAAGGCAAGGAGATCATCGGTTTGCTGAGGAGATTTTTTTATAGCGATGGTGAGCTCGCTGTAGGAGAAGTACGAGCGGTCAAGGTCTAATGACAACGCATTTTTGAGTGCGGCGGATTTGATCCAAAAAAGGGGAGCGTCATCCCAAAGTGTGTGCCCGCGGAGATCAAGCTGCCATAACAAGTCGGATGCTTTTCCGCTTGGGATGGCGAACGGTTCCCGATGTTCTTGTTTGATGCTATCTCGGTGGTAGATGGATTGAAGCCAAAGGCGCGCTGCTGCGTCGTTAGGCCGAAAGCGCCCTTGGTAGGAGACGGGTACCTCATTAAAGGGCTCGCTGGCATCCACAAGGCCGCCTAATGCCAGCATTCCTATGAATAATATCCAAAAGCGGACGTCCGTTTTCATGACCGGCAGCTTAGCAGCAAACCCTGTTAAACACAACAGGACAAAGGGACCTAATCGACCTAATGGACAGTGGCTCAGTGGGAATCTAGTCCATTAGGTCCATTAGGTCGATTAGGTCCCTTTGTCGTTTCAATAAATATTTGATTATGGTACAGAGGGGGTAACCATCAAAAAAACCATGGAGGTTTGTGGTATGTTAACTATACTCGTTTATCTATTTGGTCTTGTTTTTCTAGCGGTAGGTATTTTAGGGTTTGTCCCTGCAGCATCTCCCAACGAGATGTTATTAGGCATTTTCCATGTCAACTTAATCCATAATTTGATTCATATCGTAACTGGTGTTATCGCTCTTGCAGTAGGCTTCGGACGCTGCTCCTGTTGTTCCCCAAGACGGTTTTTTCAAGTGTTTGGAATTATCTACGGCTTGGTTGCCATCCTTGGATTTTGGTACGGGGATGCTCCCATTTTAGGTCTTGTTGCCAACAACATGGCTGACTCTGTCTTACATTCAGTAATCGCTGTTGTCTCGCTTTACCTAGGCTTTGGTTGCTGTTGCAAGAGTAGTTAAAGACAGGATAGTCTCGGGACAATTCTCAGGCTAAAGCCTGAGCTACAAACTCTGTAGCTCAGGCTTTAGCCTGAGAATTGTCCCGAGACTTATTTATTGGTCGTTATACGGTATAATAGGCGCCTAAGACTGTCAGAATGAGGATCCAGGGAAGAACCACGGCTGCGCCGTGAACATCGGAGATAGGGTTTGGTTTATCCTGCGCCGGAGGCAAAGCAAGATTGTTTCTGGGTGTTTCCTTGATGGCTTCCTTCTTCTCGATATTTTGGTGGATTGGCAGGGGCATGTTAAGAGGTACCACAGGGGTTTCTTTCGTTTTTTCGGATCTCATCGTCGAACGCCTGTCTTTCTGCAGCTTAGAATTTGACATGTTAAGAGTCTTTATGCGAGCGGTCGGTGTGAGATCTTCTGTGATCGAACCCACAAAGAAATCCTTCCCTTTATTTTGTTCTGAGAAGATCCATTTCATCTGCTGGATCAGGATGAAGACTCTCTGGTAGCTGACATGCAAAATGACTGGCGGTGTCGTAGCGCATACGCCGCTATCCGGCTTTTTTCTAGCCGATGATTTCTTTTTAGGAACCATCGCTTTAAGAGAATGCTGCGCCAAAAATCGTTGGGCATATTGAAGTCCTGAAAGACTGTTAGCCTTTCTAACGATGCCTCGAAAGACGGTCATGCCTAACTGAGACACAAAGCTGTCTGGTTGAGATTGTACTGAAGGAGGCTTTTTGTCTGAGTAGTGCTTAACATCAGCGATAGGGGCCGGGCGTTTGCCTGCATCTTCCTCGTTCGTGGAATATTTAGCGCGTTCTTCTTCAAAAGATGTGAATGGTGGATTGCGTGTAAAGTCATAGGGGGTGTTAAAGTCCCAATCACCGATGTCATCGACATAGGGCTTCAGTGGTTTGCCCGAAGACCAACTTTCCAAAGGTTTTTCTTTGACACTCCAGTTTTTGGTGTGTCCGCGCTTTCCTAAATATTTGATTTTTTCCGGTAAAACCTCCGCGTCTGGGGAAGGGATAGCGCGTTTGTATGTTTTACCCCGATGTTTCTTTAGGAGGGGATCGAGTCCTGTTTCTAGTGCTTTCAGTTCCTTGGATATTTTCTGTAATTTTCTTTGTTGATGCTTTGTTGTGTTGTCTTTGACAGCAGAGGGTTGGATCTGGATATCCGTTGAAGGCTCGGTCCGTTTATAGCCTTTGCCTTTATGGGTCTTAATTTCTTTGAGTTTTCCTGATTCCGTATAGGAGGCAGCATCGTCGGGCTGGCGTTTGTAGGCCGACCCTTGATATTTCTTTTTTTGGGGGGATACAGTGTGTTTTTGGGTTTGCTTCGGGTTGAGTTTGTTTTCGAGTATCTTGCCAATGCCATGGTACATCGTATCGCAGCTTACGACGGGCAGTTTTGGTTTGATTGGATCCGGCTGCTTGATCATCTTTTTGATATTTTTGTATACTGTATCACATTTGATAAAGTGCGAGTTTTTAACCTTGTCTGCTTTGGGATTAATCAATAAACCCGGCATTTTCTTATAGCTTCGCGGACACTTAATGCTATAGTTTGCATTCTTCTCCATCAACAGTTTGACAAACTGATCGCCAAAATTTTTGGTGGTGCTTGGGATTTCCTCTATTTCCGCGAGGTAGCTGACTGACTGAGTCTGTTGATAGGCGTTGTCCACTGTGCGCACCATGTCATCCTCACCGTTACTTTAAAAAAGTAAATGACGGTCCACAGCCCCATCATCCTGATTGCCGATTAAAGATAAACAGTTTTTTTAACAAATAGATTATGCTACTGAATATCAACATGTTAACAAAATATCTTCGTGAACGTGCCCGAGCCCGAGCCCGTGCCCGAAAATCGCTCGTGTTTTCGGGCACGGGCACGGGCTCGGGCACGTTCACGAAGGTTTCTTATCAGACTAAAACGCCTTCGTAGTATGCAATCAAGGGTTTTTTGGCTTGGGTTTGAACCAAAAGAGGAGGACGATGCCTAATGTCACTAGGCAGGCTCCAGGATACGTGAGGACATACTTTGCCGGGTCGTGGTTGACGGCGATCTGGACATGCTTGACTGCTCCGTCGTCCCCTGGAGCCATGCCAGAGAGGTAAAATCTGTAGCCGTCCCAGGTTTCGTAGACGCGATTCATGCTCAGGGTTGTTTCAACAGGGGGATGGCCCGCTCTTGAGATGATGACATCGCTTTCATAGCTGTATGGCTGGCCGGAATGGGGATAGTTGATCTGCCGAGCCTGCCGCAGGCGTAGACGGTAGGGAATCGTTTGCATCCGAGGTTGAAATCGGATCAGATATTCCCCATTGAGGATAGGCCATTTGAACCCCGTCCCATAGGGTTGATAGGACAGTGAGATCGTCTGCTTTCGTACTCCTTTCTTAGCTTCTAATGTGATGAGAGGGCGGTTGTTTTCTTGCTTCAACAGCGAAGGCAGCTGTTCATACCGCATTGTGATCGGTGTTTCGATGGTAAAATGACCATCTTCTCTATTGTCAGCAGCCTCATCCAGCAGAAAATAGTCGATATCATAGGCTCTGAAGTAGGCTGACAGCAGCCGAGCCTGTTCTGATGGCGTTGTTGATACCGCCACAGGCGGTTCGGGAAGAAGGTCCGCGACAGCAAAGGTTTGTTGAGCAAGCTCCGTAAGGAATCCTCTAATGTTATCCTCAGAGGGGGATTTATTAAAAAATCGGAAGATGTCTTCCTGATTGAAGTGAGGATTCTCCAGCCGATCAAACAGAAGCGCTGTCCAGTAGGCGCCGCGCGGCCATGGATGATTGTTAAGCCTTCGCATTACTTTATCAAGGGGATGGGGAAGTGTTCGATTTGTTGGAAAAAGGAGGGAGAGGCTGCTTCCCCATTCATCCAGGAAGAGGGGAAGCATCTCTGCGAAGTCTTCACCGGCCTCTTTGCATGCGTTATCAAGCAGTTGTAGAGGAGGCGCGAGGGGAGGGGAATCTGCCATCATGATGCGCAGTTGCTTTGTCATGGCATCCCTCTTTCCTTTCCCAAGAGATAGTGTGGGGATGGCCGCCTGCACCGTGTAGCCGCCATAGCCTTCATCGTAAGCGATGTAAGAACGAAGTTCTTCAGGGCGGAAAGACTGGCTGAACACCCTTCCTGCAGCGTCGAATGCAAAGAGAAAGACGTTTCTTTGGAGATCTTGGATGAAAACCAGTTTTGGTTGGCGTGACTTGATCCATTGAAGATAGCTCTGAAGGGCTGTTTTTTGGATATCGTCGCTGCTGACAGCGGAGACAGACCATGGACCTATTGAAACGGGCATCTCTTTAAAAGGAGGATATCCGGAAATGACTCCATGATCTCCTTTGATCCAAGTTTCGAGGGTTTCTTTCACATGAGGAATGAATGATGTAACCTTCACACTTAATTCTGGAAAGGGATGCTTTGCAGAGTCGATCGGAACATTGACAGCGATAGTTTTGTCGCCCTCCCTCTTTTGGAGATGAAGGGCATAGGTACCCGGAAGTAAAATTTGGTCGGAGCCGCTTCCTTCGACCACAGAAAGCGTGCCTTGAGTGCCTGCGAAGTTTTTAATGATGGTCCCTCCTATCACCATGAGCAAACCTAAATGTGTGATGAGGAATGGGATGTGGCTCGCTTTAAAGGGCCAGCGGCGTGTCGCAGCGAATAAGATGTTGATGAAGAATAGGCATAGAAGCACTCCAAAAAGTGGGCTGCCATAGGTGAATGAGGCTGCATGGCGGTGCGAGTCAGTGTGTGCCTCGATGAATGTTCCAGCGATCACCATCGCAGCCGTTATGACGATCAATCCGATAGCGAGGTAGACCCCTCCTAAGAAGTGGTAGAGCCATTTCATGATGGGATTTCCTCGATCAGTTCAAAGGTGTTTGCAAACTGTTCGATCTCTTTTCGGTGTTTTTGGATTTGATCCGGCGGCCCCACAGCCTTGATGGTGTAGTCGGAGCGCATCTGGCGATAGCGTTGATCATGCAGATTTTGGTAGTGCTCCGGGGCGATCTGCATGGACCATCCCAGGACAGCGTGGGGAAGGCCGTGGGATATCCCGGTACCTTGGAAATATAATCCGGAAAAGCCCCCATGAGCCGCTGGCGATATTTGAGTGTTGGATGGGAGTATCTCATCAAACTGTTGTTTCCAGCGAGCTATCTGGGCAGCGGGAGGTATCCGGTCTTCGAGGCGATCCGAAGGAAAATTATGAACCGTGACTTTGACATCCTCGATAGTGAATTCCGCTAGCGGTATCGTCGTATCCTTTAAATTCTGTAGCTCAGGCTTTAGGCTGAGAACCTGTAGCTCAGGCTTTAGCCTGAGAACTGGGGCAACCTGAGCTCGGTATAGGGGAGTGCGCGGTTCTTCCCGTCCTGCAATGGTGACCCAAGGGAATGCCGTAGTGGGTTTGTCGGACGATGTACAAGCTATCAGCATTAAGCAAAGAAAAATCCAATACATGGCGAGAATGTACCATTTTTTGGAATTTCTAAAAACGCTTATGGGACTTAATCGACCTAATCAAAATCATTTAGTTAACAAAATTTATGTTGTTTTAATTGTTTTTTTTCGATAGATTATAACCAAATGTCATAGATCAACAACATTATATTGTATAGGTTAAAAATGATAAGAATTCGACTATATGCTACCGCACTCGTTCTTTTTCTTTTGCCAATTGTTCAGACGAGTTTTGCTGACACACCGACCCAGCGATTTTTAGAGAAATTTCCATTAGATTCCATCGAGTCCTCCATTAAAGCACAGAGCGATGGTTTTGATACCGAAAAGTATTTACCATTCTTTCTGCAGGTTGCAGAGCAGGAAAACGAAAATTTTTTTGGATATCATGCGACATCAATGGCGCATCTGATCTTTCAAGAAATAATGAAAATGACTTTTGAAGAGCTCTATGGGTACCATTTCCCCACAGATTTTTACTTTTTGCGAGCGCCTGATCCGGCTTCCTATCCATTCCATAATTCTGAAGAATTCATTAACAAGTATTCACGACAGCCTCTATCAATGGAAGAAATGCGTCAGTTTATCCATCTTTTCTTTTTGAGGCCTCTGTACATAGAATCTGGAATCGATTTTTCTATCGAGACTGTTCAAGACAGTACCATTGAGGAGATCTATCAGACTTTATTGTGTTATGCACCTGTCTTGCCGTCGACGAACAAATCTGTTGATGAAGTTCAGAGAACGCTGAAAGAATTCGTGATGGATTTGGTCATTCAAAATTCTATAAAAGTTGAGCCTGAAATTTTAGATGAAGCCTTAGAGAGATGGTTTACAGATCCCTCACAAGATGAATATAGAGATTTCGAAAGCGACGATGATGAAGATTTTGTCTTTGCGATCCTATACCCTTTTGATGATACATCTAACGACCAGCAAGCTCTCTTAACAGCTCTCAATGTGTCCTTGTTTGCGAATTATTCTATTTCATCCGAGAGTACTGTACACATATTTGCGAAAGGAGCCTCTGTGGATCTCGATGAAGATGATTTGAGAAAAAAGGCGAAGCAATTTTGTGATCTTGTTGGAGTTGATGCTGAAGTGGCAGATGAGATCTATTCTTATGCTGAAGAATTCCTAGATATCAAGGAAGGGGTCTTATTGCAATTTTTTGATAAGAATAAGGACAATCATGCGTTATCAGACATCAACGAAGCAGCCTTTGTCTGTTCAAATTTTGGAGTGCCGGATTTAGCCACGCAGGCTTCTTATGCCGTATCCAACTTTAATACTTTAAAATATGTAGAAGTGGATGTTCCGGCGTGGGGACATGTTGTACTCCATCCGCAATTGCGCCTCGTAGCCATACCTTCAACCACATTAAACCCCTTTTCGTGGTTGGAAATCAAAGAATATGACTTGATGGATCCAAACTATAAAGCGCAACTGAGAGAGTTTATCCGTTCTAAGGTGCGCGTCGCGCAAACTGATGCACAAAAAGTCGAGAGTTATCGACTGTATTTGGAATCAATCTGGGGTCAGGATGAAATTGAGGCCGCCGAAGGTGAGTCCCGGAGGGACGAAAAGATGTAAAGCCCACAGTGTAGCACCGGAGGTGCAAACTGTGGGAATGGACGAGGCTAAATGACCCAGCCCCAACGGGGCGGCCAGAGGTATTAGGGCTTCTTGCCGCCCCGTTGGGGCTGGTTATTTTATCCCCATCCATTCCCACAGTTTGCACCTCCGGTGCTACACTGTGGGCTTTACATCTTTTCGTCCCTTCGGGACTCACCTTCGGCGGCAATAAAGTAGCGAAGATTACAATATATTTATCTTTTCTTCCTCATCGAACAGTTTGGCGGCGGCGGCTTTGAACATAGGGTCGGTTTTCATGGCTTCCTCAACGAGTTTTCGTCCTCGAGCAACGTCTTCGGAGCTTACTAATCCAAAGTACAGGAACGATGACTTGATCATTGACTGACCGCACCGTATTTCACGGATCACAGCATCAGCCAAGTGGGAATTACTGGGGAGTTCTTTATCGATGATATTTTGTACCCATGCTTTAATCTCGGGTTTATCGAAGAGCTTTTCCAGTTCATAAAACCAGGTAGTTGCTTCATAATCTCTAAAGCCGCAATCTTTAGCCCACTGCTTGGCAGCGTCAGGGGAGGTGCATAGGCCAATGGCGATTTCGACTTTGAGCTCTGTAGGGGACAGCATGCCCTCTTTTTTCACCTCGATTTTGACTTCTTTATCGGGAATAGAATTCAGCCGGATCTCATCGAAGAGCTTTTTGAGCTGGCCGAAACGGTAGCGGCGTTGGTCCTCTGGGCGGAAGTGGAGGATTTTCTTAACGAAATACTCTTCCATTGCATTGGGATCATGCTGACATAGCCAGCTCCTCAACGCTGTCAGTTCGCTCTCTTGGTAACCGTCATATTTTCCATCGTAGAACATAAATTCGACTAAGATGGGTTCCACCTCTTTTTGGTTTGGCAATCTGGCTTCAGGTCCCTTTTTGTTTTGAATATCATTCACAAACTTCTTCAACCGCATATCATAAATTAATTTATCTGTATTAGGAGAATGAAGAGCCTCTTTTACATCGAGGATATCGACAGCGATAGCGGAAACGATCTTATTCCTGTATACAGGCTTCTTATTAATCGTATCATATCCATCCAGTTCGCACACTATTTCAAACACGACATGATGGACAGGGTTTTGAAGGCGGTCGTGGGCCGAACGCCAGAATTGCCGATTGACTCCCTTGCTTACTCTGTCTGTTGGAAGGAAATTTTGACTGAACTTTAAGTTCTTACTGTAGGCTTTGTGTATTGTGGATAGATCATGTAATGGATTTTCATAGCTGTTTAGCCATGGCAGGTACCAGGGCATCTCATCGACGTCATCGGAATCGACTTTGGTTTCTGTGTCGACATCGACTTCTGTCTCCACTTCCACTTCCTGATCGGCGTGGATGTCGCTTTGCATCACGAATGCAGGCAGACGGTTGAGCAGCTCTTTATCCTCATAGGTGACTTGACCCAGCTCTTTCTCGG
>Ga0207122_1101_pt1 | contig 14291 bp, 11 predicted proteins | sample Alteio_BWMinHeat_38_FD_153504 | JGI IMG/M metagenome (GOLD analysis project Ga0207122, IMG submission 153504) | Enriched cells from forest soil in Barre Woods Harvard Forest LTER site, Petersham, Massachusetts, United States -... | ecosystem: Environmental > Terrestrial > Soil > Temperate forest >... | reverse complement strand
GCTCGCCCGCCGAGATGGCTAGGCTAAAACAGTTCCAAGAGCGTTTTTTGCCTTAATTTATACTATAAAAATAGGAGATAAAATTATGTCTTTAGCAAGTAAAAGCACGCACACGTATGTAAAAGTGCCGCAAGTCTATATGCTGGAGGGGCCCAATTTGAACGCGAAGGTGGCCTCTGAAGCCATATATGCAGAAGAGGTAGAGATTATTCCAGGGACAAAAAAGGGTAAGTGGATACAGATTCAAACTTGTAGAGACGGCTATAAGGGATGGATTCAGGCAAGCTCTATTCAGAAGATGAAAAGTCCCTATTTGCAGCCGACGGATACAGTTTTGAAGATAGCCCGCCTGCGAGCATTTGTGCACAGAATAACTGATACGGAGCAGGTCCCGCTGCTTGCTCTTGCAAAAGGCACGACGCTCAAAGTAGTCCAAGAAAAGGAGGAGCAAAATAGACGCTGGATTGAGGTGAGGCTGATAAATGGAAAATCGGCATTTATACAGCGTGGCGATGTTGTTATAAATCCGAAGACTATGACCTTAAGTGAAATGCTAGAAGATAGCAAAAGCGAGCTTAACGTCCCTTATGCTTATGGTGGAACTTCCACTTTTGGCTCGGATTGTTCCGGTTTTGTTCAAAGACAGTTTGCAAAAATGGACATAAAGATACCGAGAGATTCAAAGGATCAAATTAAATGGGATGGTTTTAAAAGTATTGCCCTTGAAGAGCTTGAAGTAGGCGATTCTATATTTTGGGGAGTCTCTGTTGATAAGATTCGACATGTGGGTATCTATCTTGGCCAAAATCAATTTATTCATCAAACTGTACAAGAGCTCAAGCCTTATGCCAGAATTTCAAGCCTGGATGATGCAAAATGGAACGGCAAAAGCGATTGGCCTTATAGAGCTGCCAGAAGATTAAAGAGCTTTTTGCCTTAAGTCTTATATCTTTCCCTGCATCGAAGGAAAGCGCTCAATGATCTCTTGCTTCAGCTCTTCTACAATCTTTTTTTTGTCAGCGATGATCTGCTCAGAAATAAGGACGCAGAGCTTTCTGGAAGCAAAAAACGTGCGAGTACTTTCTAGCAGGGGATCAGTTTCATTGAGAGGAGTTGGGAAATGGTTAAGCCCTGCGACAACATATTTAAGTTGTCCGTCACCTGTTTCTAAAGCTTGAAGTAGGCTTTGTTGACGTATTTTAAAGCTTTCATTATTTTTTTTGCCTATTTCTTTTTGAAACCATGAAATTGTGTTCCACAGCTCATCTGTAACCTTAGTGTGGAGCATCTCTTGGAAGACGTGTCTTACGCCATCATATCTTGCTGATATTGTGAGATCGAGCATACTTTCAAGCTCTGGAGTTTTTATCAGGCTCCAAGCACGCGCAAAAAAATCATCATCATATAGCAAGAAAGTAACGGTGTGGCTTTTAAAAAGTTCTGAAAAACGCACTTCCTGCTCTCTTAATTCTTTATAAGTATTTTGAAGTGCCAAATTGTAGGCTTCCATTTCGAAAGCCTCTGCTGGTTCAAACCCGCGACATTTTTTTGTGGCAAGTACAAGCTCGCAAGTCTCGCAGCGGTTTTCAGATGGATTTACTTTCTCACCTACTGGAAAGCCTTCTAAATGGATCACATCTTCTGGAGAGCTTGCCTGATTGAGAAAGGACCAGCGCACAGGATCTTGAGTTTTTGCTAAATTGTGACGCTCTCCAAACCCTCGAAATTGAGCCTCTTCGTATGAGCAGTTTCCAGAAAGGTAGTATTTTTCACCATGAATGACCTGTTGAGGCATGGATAATAGTACATTTAAGTCTTTCGTCTGTGTAGCAAGCCATTCTAATTCCACTATAAGAGTATAGTCATCCTGCTGCAGAATCAGCGCTTTTATTGCTTCAACTGGATCGAGAGGTGCGGCAATGGAGCTCGCAGAAGCATCTTGAAAGGATGGCTCTTTGGATTGTTCCAATGACGCTTGCGCAAGCTGCCCAACTAAAGGCACAGAAGAAATTGACATTCATCACCTATATAAATATTATTAAATTATGTAATAATCATATCACATAATATAATAAAATTCAATTCAAAACTGATTGCTTTTAAAATATTTTATTGACAAAAAATATATTTTTATTATATAATTTTTATTAAGTTAATAAATGGGGGATATTGTGAGTACATCTAGTTTAAATGCTTCGCATGGGGCGGAATTTTATCATCCAATCCTTACGAGTGCTGTTTATAAAAATGCGTCTCAGCCGTCAACAGGCCTTACATACGCTGATGTTGCCTTGACCAGAGGTACCCGCGGTTTTATTGAGTTTGCTCAATTACGAGCTCAAGAGAGAGCTTCGAATCAAGAAAAAGCGCCTACTCATAGTTTGACTAAAAGAACGAAAGCGACACTAGATGATGTTCCATCTGCTGTTCTTGTAAACATAATTGGCTTTATGGACGCCGGCACAAGAGAAAGCTTTATCCAGACATCTAGAGCGCATCATAAGCTAAAAGAGGCCTCGCTTAGAGGAAGAGATGACCTTATACGTAAGCTTTTGGAGCATGTAAAGGGCGATTTAAGTCTGCTGCCATATCAAGACAGAATGCTACTTCAAGAGAAAGGGCCGAGTATTCGATCATTAAAGCTTACAGATATTTCCTTTAGCCTGCAAATGATACGGGAGCTTGCGGCTAATTTTTCACAATTGGAATCTCTTTCTTTAACAAATACAGTAGGGATAATGCGAATACCTAACGTGTATCTTCAAGAGCTTGGAACAAGATTGAAAAACCTTCAGTCTCTTTGTTTTACAGGTTTTCAGCTGCAACAGGGCGATAGCTTTGGCCTTCAATCTTTTAAAAATTTAAGACAATTCCACGTAGATCAGAGATATTGGACTGCAAATTATCAAAACTCTGAATACGAGGAACTTGGCAAACTGACAAAACTAACCGATTTAAAAATACGCGGCTTTATGACATTTGATGCCAAACCCTTCGAATATCTTGCAAATCTCAGCAATTTAGAGAAGCTGACAATCTCGAGACATGTGCTCCAGGGCTCAAATCCAGAAGTTTTAAAGAAATTTTTAAGTAGCTTTTCTCGTCTTACAGAGCTGAATATGGAACTGTCTCAGAGGGGCCCTGTCCAACTTACATTTTTAGGGGATATTGCTCTTAGCTGTCCGAATCTGAAGAGGCTTACTGTTCTCAATTTGAATTGTACTTATGGTTTCGAACAATTAGCAAAACTTACTGAATTGGAACATCTTGAATTTAGATATGGAACATGGTTTTCAAGGGATATTCTCGAGAGCCTGGATCAATTTCCCAAACTGCAAAAAATTGTAATTGATAAATGCGTTGGCATCTATACAAAAGATGTTGAAAAAGCAAGGCTTTCCAAAAAGGAAATGCCAGAAATAGAATTTACTCCTGTTGAGGACGAAGGCTACGCAACTGAAACTGACACCGATTGCGATGATGAAGAGCTCTCCAGTTCTTTAGACAAATAGTCCGAAGTCTTGAGAGGTGAATTTTCTCTCTTTGGTTTTACTAAAATGAGCAGGCTTGCGATGGCAAGAAAATAAAGAGGCATGGGGATTGCTGATCCATTATGTAAATAGCTCATCACGCTTGTAGCTATTGCTATAATGATGTAGTAAATTGTTCCTAATATTGAACCTGCAGATCCCAAAACTTTTCCATAATCTTTTAAAGCGATGCTCAAGGTGTTTGGAACCATAAGACTAATACCAAAAAAGATAATAACCATCGGCAAATTAACCGCAATTAGGGCTTTATAGCCATACTGCGAATTGATCATTCCAAAAATAACGGCTAAAGAAAATATAATTGATCCGAAGAAAGTGATACTAGCTCCAATGCCAATGATCTGTTCTGCTTTTAAAATTTTGGCTAATTGATGTGAGACGGTTGCAGCTAAAAGGCCAGCAAAGGAGATCCCTAAGCCGACGAGGCCATACTGGCTTGGCGTAAGTCCGAGAATCTCTGTAAAGATAAAAGGCGCCTCTCCATAGAAGCTAAAAATGATGCCATTTACAGCGCCAATAATGAGCGCACAGCTTATTACGTGCCTATCTTTAAAAATGAGCAAGCTCAGGGTTTTCACATCACGAAGCGAAATAGTTTTTGCATCAGGAGATTTGGTTTCTGGCAATTTAAAAAGGCACCCTATAAGCAAGCATGAACCTATAAGGGTAAGCACTGTAAAATTTGCTTGCCAGCCAAAAGCTTCTGATACATAGCCGCCAAGGATTGGTCCGATGGCAGGCGATAATGTTATAGCCATTGCAAGAAGGGAAAAAACTCGCATGCGCTCAACTCCAACATATAAGTCTCGCACCATTGTGAGCGTGATTATAGACCCTGTGCTTGCTCCAAAAGCTTGCACAATTCTAAAGAAAAAAAGTTCACCAATTGAACTTGAAAGTAGACAGCCGATGCTTCCAATGATGTAGGTAATAAGACCTGACAGCATAGTAAGCCTTCTGCCAACGCGGTCAGAAAGGATTCCCCAAATTAAAGTACCTAAAGCAAAGCCCACAAAATAGATACTTAAGGTAAGTTCCGAAAGGTGCGCTGAAACCTGTAAGGTTTTTGCAACCTCAGGAAGAGAGGGGGTATAAATCGTCTCACTTAACTGTGGAAAGACAACCAAGCAGATTGTAAGCAGAAGTGGAAGCTTTACGTTATTTGCACTCATGGATCCTCAATTTTTAGAATCTCCTCTACTTTATTTCATTTATTAATTGTTTACAATTCACTAAAAAGTTAACAATTGTTAATATTTAGTTAATAATCGAGGAAGAAAATATGAGTAAAATTGACCGCATGCTTACTTTTGTAGAAGTTGTAGACTCTGGAAGCTTTAGGCAGGCAGCCTCTAAGCTCAAAATATCAACTGCAGCTGTCAGCAAGCAAATAGCGTTACTTGAAAATGAATTTGGAGGAGAACTACTCAAGCGGACAACAAGAAAACTTGTTCTTACAGACACAGGTATGACTCTTTACAATCAATGCAAACGACTTATGTCAGAGCTGTATGAAATTGAAGCGCTTGCCTCAGATATTCAAAAAGAGCCTTCAGGCAAACTGAAAGTTGTCATCGCGCCTTATTTTGCGCGCCTCTTCATGATTCCCTATTTGCAAGAGTTTTACGACCGCTATCCGAAACTTATTCTTGATCTGAGCTTAGAGGAGCGCATTCCCGATTTTGAAAAGGAGGATGTTGACCTTTTAATAGGTATGTCGATTTCAGGGCCGTTGTCTTCAATCCAGCGCAAAATTGCAATGACTCGTTACGTGCTCTGTGCATCGCCTCGCTATCTAAAGTTACATGGAACGCCAAAGAAGCCAAGCGATTTGAAAAACCATAAGTATATAACACATAGCATACGCCGGCCGAATAATGTGATTCAGCTTACCGACAACAAGGAGATAGAGGTAAAGCCCTGTCTTTTTGTAAATGATTCAAGAGCTATGGTGGACGCGGCTCTTCAGGACTTAGGCATTATCAACGCCCATGAATATGCCGCAAGGGATGCTTTGGCAAAAAAGAAGCTCGTTGAGCTTTTGCCATCTTTTAGCAAAAAGACAACCCCAATCTATGTCTGTTATAGGCAGAGCGCAAGGCTGCCTTCAAAGATTCGCGTCTTTATTGATTTTGTCCTCGAAAAAATGGCTCACTTAAAGGGCATATAATATTTAAAAATAGTAGGTTGCAACGAGGCGTACCTCTTGTGAGATAAGTACCGCTTTTTTTGAGTGCACATTTGGGTTGTGGCGCGATTTTGCATGGGCATGACCGCCTCGTGCATCTAGTCGTGAGAATTGGTACTCAGCTTTAAAGTCGAAATTTTTTAAGATTGTATAGCCTACGCCTGCTGTCAAGAGGTTGCCAAAGCCCTTTCTTCTTTTAGAGGACTGATGAAAGATCTCTTTGCTTGCATGCTTTGTTTTTACAGAAAGATGCCCTGTGTGCTTGAGAGCAAAAAGAAAATCATATTCTCCATAGAAGGTAAGATCCTTTATGCTATAGCTTCCTCTTAGACCTACAAGAGGCGCATTCCAGTAATCGCGCGATTTGAGATGAGTGTGATGCATTCTTGCACGGACTCTTTGGCCGAAGATACGATGAAGATGATTCCTTTTCATATGAATATCTTGAGTGTCGTAGGTGTAGCCAACAAGGGGAGAGAGCGTTAACGAGTCACATGTAAAATCTTTACCAATTGAGACCTGTGTGTCGATTGTGTGGTTTCCATCAACGTGTGATCTCGAATGAAAGAATTCTTGCCTCTCACCATGAGCATGCACATTTGCCCTCGTGTGATTGCGGCCCCATATAATATTTCCATAGCCAAATTTTGCACACGCAAAGTAGCCCTTCCAAGAAATTTGAGAGTTTATTCTCGTCTCATAAATGTGGATATCTTTAAACTTTGTCTTTATGCTTGCATGGTCGCCTTTCACGCCTTTATGAAGCTTGTCGTGGCGATATCCTTGCGCAATCTCAAGCTGTGTAACTAAATCCTTTGTCCATTCACTTTCAGCTTCTTTTATCTGAACTTCAGCAGAGATCATGCTTGTAAGAAGAAGAGATGCTAGGCTTAGAAAAACTGCTTGTTTAAAGTATGACATTTTATTTTTCCTGTATTTTTTGAAAATCCGCAACTTGTGAAAAGAGTTCATGAACATCTTGTAATAAGGCCAAACGATTCATCTTCAACTGTTCGTCATCGGCAAGAATCTTTACTTTATCGAAAAGTGCTGCAAGATCTGGCTGAAGTTCGGATAGAAGCTGCAGGGCTTGTAGATAGTTTTTCTCGCGTATAGCCAAAGCAAAAGGCGAGAACCTCTCTTTGAGAGCATGAGCGAGCTTTTTTTCCTCATTTTCAACGACAAATTTTTCCGAGAAGGTAAAGCGCTTAAGCCCATTGATCTGGCCCTGGCAGCGTTTGTGTACTTCAATTAGCTGCTGAAAAGATCTGTTTTCTTTGCGGAACTTGTTGAGGGCAGAAAGACGCTCGAAAACATCAAAGACATCATTCGTTCCGGTTGCAAGGCACGCCTCAATTTCACCTTTAGGAAAGCCAAGCTCTTGCAGCACGGTTTTCAGTCTGCCAATTAAAAACTGATGGATCTCATCAACTACCGTGTCCTTCTTCTTTTGAAGCTCTTGTGGAAAATAGGTAAGGCAGGCGCAAAGTGTCTCTTTTAATGGCAGATGGATCTTGTTCTGAATCAGTATTCGAATGAGTCCAAGGCCCTGTCTTCTTAATGCATAGGGATCAGACGAGGATGTCGGTTTTAGATCGAGGGCAAAAAAGCCAATCAGATTATCGATTTTATCGGTAAGGCTTAATATTTTGCCCAAGGTGTGCTCAGGAAGGGGTGCGCCCTCTCCTCGAGGCATCCACTGTTCATGAATGGCTAAAGCAACTTCTCTCTTTTTGCCCTGCTTTTCAGCATAAATTCTTCCCATCTCGCCTTGAAGCTCTGGAAATTCACCTACCATCTCCGTTGCAAGATCTGCTTTGGAAAGTTTTGCAGCTTCATGCAGCTCTTTCTGGTCGACATTATCAAAGAATTTAGCTATGACTTTGACCTCATTTTCTATTCGCAAAACTTTGTCATACATGGTTCCAAGACCTTTTTGAAACACCATGCCTTTAAGCTTTTCATTAAAGCTCTCAAGCGGAGTTTTAAGGTCCTGTTCATACAGGAATACGCCATCTGAAAGTCTTGCAGAGATAACTTTGCGGTTGCCATGTCTAATTGAGTCTGTCGGTTTCGTATTGGCAGTAATCACAAAGAGGTTTTTTAAAACTCCCTCATGAGATGCTATTGGAAAATACTTTTGATGCTCGACCATCTCTGAAATGAGCACCTCTTGTGGCGCTTTTAAAAAGTCGCTATTAAATTCAGTGACTGTAAGAAATGGATACTCAATGAGATTCAAAACTTGTGGGATGACACGCTCTCTAGCTAAAACTTTTACATCTAAATCTTTTTCAATTTTTTGAAGCGCCTGTTCAATTTCTGATTTCCTTTCTTGAATGTCTACAAGCACATGATGCGTTTTGAGCTGTGCCACATAGGTGTTTGCAGAATCGATCACAATAGGAGATGGATCAAGCTGCCTGTGGCCAAAGGAGATATTGCTTGATGTTATAGGGCCGCAAGAAAAATGAAGGGTATGCTCGCCAAAGAGGGCGATAAGCCAGCGGATTGGGCGTGCAAACGAGATATCGAGATCTGCCCAGCGCATCTTCTTTGGAAAGTCGATTGCTAAAATTAAATCAGAAAGTTTTTGCTGCAAAAATTCGGCTGTATTTATCTCTGGGATTGTCTGCTTACTAAAAAGATAAGACACTCCCTTGAGTTCGCGAATAAAAATGGAGCTATCTTTATTGGCTTTGATCTCATCTAACGTGTAGGCAGGTTTTTGCAGTGATTTGAAAAATCCCTGTCCTGCTTGCTTTAAAGAGCCATCAGCCTCAAAGGCGTGCTCTATGGCAGGGCCTCTCTTTTCAATAACCTCTTCTTTCTTTAATGGCTCGAGATTTTCAACAAAAATGGCAAGTCGTCTTGGCGTGCCAAGTACTTTTACTGAGCTATATGAGAGCCCCTTTTCATCTAATAGCTTTTTCATCTGATGCTCTAAGCTATTTAAGCCGATAGGGACAAAGGTTGCTGGAATCTCTTCCACGCCAATCTCAAGAAGGAAATTTGCTGGTTTTTCAAGTTTTGGAGTTTTTTTAGGCGGCTCTTTCTCACTTGGCAGAGCCTCATGAGAAAACTTTTTAAGAAGCGGAAAGCCCTGCTCTTTTCGTGATTCGAGATAGCATTCAGCAACACTTTTTGCAATGTCTCTGATGTTGGCTATGTAACTTGCTCTTTCAGATACGGAGATTGCGCCCCTTGCGTCAAGCATATTAAAAGCATGGGATGCTTTGATAACAAAATCATAGGCAGGAAGAGGAAGTTTTAGCTGAACGAGCCTTTTGGCCTCTTTCTCAAAGTCTTCAAAATGTTTGAACCACATTTTGGCATCGAGAAGTTCAAAGTTATAGGTGCTCCATTCAACCTCATTTCGGAAATAAAGGTCTCTGTAGGTAAGGTCTGAGCTCCACTGAATATCAAAGATGGAATCTACATTCTGCAGATACATGACTAGGCGCTCGATACCATAGGTGATCTCGCCAGTAATTGGCTTTAGAGGAATGCCTGCAACCTGTTGGAAATAGGTAAATTGTGAAACTTCTTGTCCATCGCACCAGACCTCCCAGCCAAGTCCCCAGGCGCCAAGAGTTGGCGACTCCCAGTCATCATGGACAAAGCGGATATCATGGCGGTCAAGGGATAAGCCAATTGCAACAAGTGATTGAAGGTAAAGATCTTGGATATTGTATGGTGCGGGCTTTAAAATAACCTGATACTGAAAATAATGCTGAAGGCGGTTGGGGTTTGTGCCGTAGCGGCCATCTTTTGGACGTCTACAGGGTTCAATACAGGCAGCGCGAAAAGGCTCAGGACCAAGCGATCTTAAAAACGTTGCAGGATTAAAGGTAGAGGCGCCCTTTTCAGTGTCGTAAGGAGCGACAATAACACAGCCCTGTTTTGCCCAGAACGCATTTAACTTTGCTACAATTTCTTGAAAGGTATGCATGAAAGTTTTAACTTGTGTAAAAGGTACCAGGATAGCAATTACATTGATTTTAGCTCAAGAAAGAGAGACGAGATGGAAGATTTTTTTGTAAAAAGCGATAAGCAAACTGCAACTCCTCAGCTTATGAGTGTTATCGTTCCAACACACAATCAGGCTCAGTACATCGCTGAAACTATAGAAAGTATTTTAAGTCAAAGAAACTGTAATATGGAGATTCTTTTTATAGATGCAGAATCTACCGATCGAACAGTTGAGATTATCCACTCCTACGAAGATAGCCGCATGCGTATCCAGTCAGTTCCAACCACACATATATTTGAGATGATAAACAGGGGAATTGCCATCGCACGAGGGGACTATATCAATATTCTCATTCCACAAGGTGTTTATCTGTATCCTGATGCTCTCTCTCTCGTTATGCACAAGATTGAGGAGTTTAACTTTCCTGACCTCTTTTTAACCGCCTCTTTATGCCGTGAAGAGACGTTTATTCCAGAGCTCTGCTTTAATCCTTACGAAGAAGAGCTTTTAAAAAAAGCCGTGCAGCCAACATTTGTGCACGCCTTTTTTGTAAAAAGAACAGTCTTTCAAACGATAGGCTATTTTGATCCAGACTATTTAAGTCGAGGCGTACTCGATTTTTTAATACGTTTTTTCAAATCTATGCATAACGGTTTAACTGTGGCGTCAGAGCCGAGAGTATATGTAGATGCAACTCCAATCTACATGCTAAAACCTTTTACTTGGACAACTTTTAAAGAGACGTTTCTTATCATTAAGCGCTATTTTGGCCTTTACTCTGCCGTCTCATGGTTTTTCACTGAGAGTTACCTCAAGAGACTTGTGAAGAACGCGTGGAGGAAATGTAGGGAATTGCTTTTCGGCAAAAAGCGAGATGTTGAAAGAGTCTAGTAAAACAGAGAAGAAACATTCTTTTGTAAATCGGGCACGGGCTCGGGCACGTTCACTTAAGGCGATTCTTAATAAGAGTTAATTATTTTCAACTTACGTTAATTATACGTGACTATGCTAAAATATTTTAAAGCTTGTGACTAGCAACTTCAGTTAGTAATATCAAGCAGATATTCAAGTTTTCAAAGATGGAGAAAAACATGATTTCATTCGCTAAATATCTTGTCCGAAATTTAATAGTTTTTTTTATTCTTTGTCAGTCAGCCTTTTTTTTACAAGCAACTAATAGTCGAACAGCGCCGGAAATAAAACATCTAGATTGGGGAAAAATTGAGGTCCGTGAAATTGATGGCAATATTACTACTTACAAAGGTCGTATTAAAGATTGCATCATAACACCAAGCGGTTCGTTGCCTTGGGATTGGAAAAAGACAAACATGCACCACAAACCAGGAATACGCGTTGAAGATGTTAAACCATTTCTCAATCAAGCAGATATTTTTGTATTGTCATGTGGTATGGATTTAGTGCTCCAAGTCATGGATGAGACAAAAATATTTCTTGAACAGCATGGTAAAGAAGTGCATGTGCTCCAATCTGAGCAAGCTATGATTAAATTTAATGAACTTGCACCAACTAAACGCGTCATTGTTTTCTTGCACTCAACATGCTAAATTTTGGTGTGTCAGCCAAAAGGAAACATTTCTTATCATTCAGCGTTATTTAAATAATCTTCCCTTCCCAAAGCATGTCCAAAAATGTGCGCCAGGGCATAATGTCAATTGTATTACCGTCTGCAAGTGTAAGCTTTCTCTGTTTTGGCGTTGTGCAAACAACAATTGCCGCCTTTGGTTTATAGTCTTCTTGAAAAGCAATGAGCCCGTGAATATCACTTGCAGCAACGGAACTTGCAATTTTTACCTCTATGGCCACTTCGGCATTTCCGAGAATAAAATCTACTTCTAAACCTGAATTTGTGCGCCAAAAATGTAGGTCAAATTCTAAGTCATTAAGTGCTCTATAAGCCCATAATTCCATTAAGATGAAATTTTCAAATGCTCCTCCAGCTTCAATACCTTTTAATGCAGGTAATGTTCTTTTCCTGAGCTGGTTGACGATGCCAACATCAAAAAAGTAAAATTTTGGGCTTGCTACAAGATCTTCGCGCTTGATTTTATCTTTGTATGGATAAATGTAGTAACCAAGAAGCGTATCCACAAGTATCTGGTAGTACTCTTTAATGGTCTTGGAATCGACTCCGCAGTCCCTTGAGATATTCGCATAGTTCAAAATTTCACCATTTGAAAAGGCAGCAACATCAAGAAATTGAGCAAAAGATCGTAAATTCCTGACCAGCCCTTCGGCTTTTATCTCTTCCTTTAAATAGTCGTTCACATAAGCCTTGACAGTCTTGTTCCAGTGCTTGGCAGAATAGTGAGAGGGGATAAGGCCGTAGTTTAAGGCATGTAGTAGGTCAAAATCTGCGATCTCTGGATAAACCAAGGGAAAAAATTCATAACGCCACGCTCTTCCTCCGAGAAGATTTACCCCTTCTCGCTTGAGTTTTCGCGCACTTGAGCCGCATAATATAAAATAGGCAGAAGAATTTTCGATGAGCCAATGCACTTCGTCGAGAAGCGGTGGGATTTTTTGCACCTCGTCAATAATGATGGGATGCTCGAGCGCCTCCTCACTTAGTGCTAAAACCTCTTCTCGAAGTAAATGCGGCTCCTTTAGGAGGCGAAAATAGAGGTCGGTTTCAAGCAAGTTATAGCAAATCGAGCTTGGAAAATGACGCTTTAAATAAAACGATTTTCCCGTCTTTCGAGCGCCCCACAAAAACGTGGACTGCCCTCGAGGCAGATTCATCTTTAAATACCTAGGGTACTCTACTTCTAGTTGTTTCATGGCTCTTTATTTCCTAAAAATTGGATCTTATTCCGGATTTTAACAGAAAATCGGGAATTCATTCCATATTTTATTTTTTGGCAGTGTGTTTAGATAAAACAGCAATTTCTGTAAGGGCTTGTGCAAAGGCTTTCTTTTTAAAAGTGTTTGCAGCCATATCGTCGTACACTTCGCGTTCAACAAAGTCATGTTTTCTCAGAGATTCTATAGCTTGTTCTGGCTTCAAGTTTTTATCTGTATAAATCTCATGCTTTTTAAGAAATTCTGAGATTTTTTTATTATTTGCGCGCTTTTTTCTGAGCTTTGCAAGTTTCAGTCTAATCTCTTCATATTGTCCTTTGTACTTCTTAGGCACATGATTTAGCCAAAAATCGGTATAGTGCTCTCTTAAGGCCGCATCGGTCTTCAGCTGAATCCATAACCATTTAAGGACAGCTGTAGATGGTGTGTAAAGCTTCAGAAATTTCTCTTCTGCTTTGTCGACGCTAAACCCTCGAGTACCGACATATCTGTCATGAAACTGGGCAGCCTCAAAACTTCCAGGAATGCCAAGTGTTTTACCCTTGGCATATAGGAATTTGTTGTAGTCATGCACGCTTTGCGCACCTTGCGGAATAGCATCTCGGGCAACGAGTTCGCGAAGCTCTCCAAGAGATGAAAATGCTCTATTTTCAAAATTGGGCTGGACGTTATGGACCACTTTATTAAAGATTTCAATGGAGATTGTAAAAATTTTACCGCCACATTGATAGGCATCTCTTAGATAATCAATTATGGTATTAGCAATCAGCCTTTCATCACCTTCCTCGTTTAGTTTTTTGATTACATTGGTGACAGCATTTTCGATAATTTTATAAAAGGCCTTAAGGGCTGCGCTGCCAGCTTTGGGTGTTCCGGAATAGGCCTTCTGTTTTTCAATATTCGCAATAAAACAGCTCTTCAATGCCTCTCCTTTGAAGGAAGATCTATAGCCAATCGCTGTCTCTTAGAAATAATGAAAAAATTTTCGACTGTTGAGAGCAACAAAAGCTTTAATACAAGTTTCTGTGTCGGCTCTAATATCATGCATTCCATATCCCTAAAAGAGCCATTTATCATCGCTTTCTTATACGATTCAAACGCATTAGACTCGGAACTAACAATGCAAATGACAACTGAAGAGTTTTTGATTCATTGCGAGGCTCTTGTAAAAGCTTTTCCCAAAAGTCCAACTCTCAGATTTTTATTTCACTCCTTTATAATTAGTCCAAAAGGGGCTCAACCACACTCGCAAGAGAAAATTGCGGCGCTCTTTTCCTATTTGCAGAAAAAGATTGATGTTACAGAGCCTGATGATTCACTTACAACTCCCCTAAAACGACTTCTCTCACAAGCGATAGAAAATCAAGAAAACAAAAAACATGCTGAGAATACACTCAAAGCAATTTTTTCAAAATTTGGCGCTATCCCTGAGAGAATTCAGACGAACTCCCTGAATGATTTCATTAACTATTTTATGCAAAATCCAGAAAAGCTGATCCAGCATAGCCAAAATCATCCACATGCAAATCCGCTGGAAGTGGCTTTTTTATTTGGAGATGTAGAACTCGCAAGAAATATTGCATCAAAGCTCTCTGAAGCTTCCTTTCAGTCTTTCTCTGAATCATTAGTTGGATTGTATCCAAAATCTCCTGTCGAAGAATTTTTGTTTAATGTTGAGTTTTCTTTAGACCCAGTGCACTTTGCAAAAGGCGTAACTCAAGTTCCAAAAAGGCCTCAAGGAGTTTACGTACGAGATCTT
>Ga0207122_1100_pt1 | contig 14323 bp, 13 predicted proteins | sample Alteio_BWMinHeat_38_FD_153504 | JGI IMG/M metagenome (GOLD analysis project Ga0207122, IMG submission 153504) | Enriched cells from forest soil in Barre Woods Harvard Forest LTER site, Petersham, Massachusetts, United States -... | ecosystem: Environmental > Terrestrial > Soil > Temperate forest >... | reverse complement strand
CCTGCCAAAGACGATGAATCATCATCAGATGCTCTGCATCCAACTCTGGCCCTTCAAAACCTAGAGCCTCCACCCCTACCTGATGAAATTGGCGATAACGCCCTTTTTGCGGACGTTCATGGCGAAACATCGGCCCCATATACCATAACCGTTTGCCGCCTTCATATAGCAAGTGATGCTGCACCACTGCACGCACGCAGCTTGCTGTACCTTCAGGCCTCAGTGTTAAACGCTCCCCATTGAGAGCATCCACAAAGGTATACATTTCTTTTTCGACGATGTCTGTCACTTCGCCAATCGAACGTACAAACAACTCAGTAGGCTCTACAATCGGCATGCGAATCGATTGATAACCGTAAGCACACAATACCTCTTGCGCTGCCTGTTCAAACGTTGCCCATAACCCTGCCTGATCCGGCAATACATCGTTCATGCCACGAATGGCTTGTAATACTTGGCTCATCGTCTCACCAAAGAAAAATTACAAAAGGAATATCATCCCAAGCCTTGTATTATAACCGATGTGAGGCGAGACCCTTTCACAGGTGCTTAAATACCTTGCGTACTTAACCAACCCGCCATACACCAACTCCCAGCCCAGATAACAAGCGTAAGCAATACAGCCGCACTTCCAGCATCTTTAACATAACCCGCTTCTACATGATGATCTGGCGCCAAGTAGTCCACCAATGCTTCCAGCGCACTATTAAGCGCCTCAGCAATTAAGACCAAAAACGCAGTAGCGGTCACTGCACACGCCAGCCATCGCGGCACATGTAATACCCATACCCAAGGCGTACTTAAAGCCATTAACCATACTTCCTGGCGAAAAGCAGCTTCGCGAACATAAAGTGCTCGTAAGCCTTGTAGGGCATAACATCCTGCTTTGGGAATGCGTTGTAATGAGGCATGTTTTTTTGGTGTCATACAAACCTTTAGTGCTGTTAAATTACTATAATTCGGCAGGCATATCTCGACATAATGACCTCAAACAAGACATTTCTACCGTGTTATATTATCTCACAATGTTTTCCCGTTCTCTGAGTACGGCAGGGTACACAACTTTGTTGGAGGCATTCTTTGCATATCCGATGTTTTTTCTTGGTTCTAGGAATCATGATGTCACAAACTGCGACCGCAGAAGTCATCGAAAACCTCGAATACCAGTATTACGAAGTCAATGTTGCTGCGAACCAAAGTCTTCGTTCTGCACTCAACCAAGCATCAACCATCAGACAGGATGGCAAAACACACCATGGCTATACAAAATGGTATATCCATTGGCGCTTCCACTGGAATAACAACCCTAGTGGACAATGCAGAATCGTTAGCTCAAAAACGTCCCTTCAAGGCACCATTTTGCTTCCCAGGCTAGCCTCCCCCCTAGCCCAACGCAAACAATTTGATCGCTACATGATTGCTCTGCGTGAGCACGAACTGGGTCATTACAAGATTGGACAAGAAGCAGCTAAGGCCATAGATGAACAATTTTTATCTTTGCCATCCTCTAGCCATTGCAAAGCTCTTGAGAAACCAGCAAACGATAGTGCTTATCAGATACTGGAAAAATATAAACACGCTGATAAAGAATATGATGCCAAAACAATTCATGGTAAAACGCAAGGAGCGTGGCTTGAAGATTAGCCTCTTTTTCCATTAGCCTAGAAACACCCACAACTTTTATAGGATCTTTTGTGGACACTCTCCCCCCTCCAACTAAACCCCAAGCTGTAATAACTGCCACATACACTCTCTGGGGTTCTGTTGTTGTAGCCATCATCAAAAAACTGGCAGACTCCACAAGCCCAGAAACACATCAAGGCGTTGTACTCACCATTCCATTACTCATCACCATTTGCGCTTTTATCGGTATTCTTATTTTCAACATCTCTACAGGAAAAAACTGGGCTCGAATACTTTTAGTGTTTTTAACTGTACTTAGCCTGGTACCTTTGGCACGCATTATGCTGGATACATCTATTCACGCACCTCTGATTACAACACTTTCATCTGTACAAATCGTGATGCAATTTTATGCCTCGTTCTTGCTTTTTACCGAGCCAGGAAGCCAGTGGTTTAAAGAATCTACATGATTATTCAAACTTCAGAACACAATCTACACATTGATTGGCACCTTAACTACTTTGAGGCACTTTCTGCACAAGAACTGTATGCTGTACTAGCCGCTCGTGAAGCTGTATTTGTCGTTGAACAAAACTGCGCTTACCAAGAACTTGATGGCCTGGACACTCAAGCCCTTCATCTTATTGGATGGGCTAAACACCCACTTCAAGTCGCTGCTTATCTACGCATACTGCCTCCCAATAGTCGTTTTTTAGAACCTTCTATTGGACGTGTTTTAACCACTCAGGATTTTCGACGCTCTGGTCTTGGGCGCATACTCATGCAAACAGGCTTGGCTCACCTTGAGCACTTTTATAACGGATATGATGTTCGCATTAGTGCACAATCCTACTTAGAAACGTTTTATAGTGCGTTTGGCTTTGAACCTGTTTCTGATCTTTACATGGAAGATGGGATTCCACACATTGAAATGATCAAGAGAATAAACATTCAAAAAAATGTTTCAGAAACCGTATAAGCTCTAGGAAATATCCCCAGGATTCTCTCATGACTACAGGCGGACCTCTTCACCCATCTCAACGCAAATTCTTTATCACTATATTTTGCCAACTCATTGGTATTGCTGTAGCGTCTTATGCTGGTCAATATTTGGTGTTCCCTTTACTAGGCAGCGGCCTCACATGGTGGCTAGGCAAAAAAAGATTGGCTCAAGAAAAACAGCAGCATCTGCCTGCCATCGCTGTACAAACAGGTTATCTGGCATGGTTAATCATCGCTTTTGTAGCTGCACGCCAACTTAATTCCAATCTGATTGATATTCTTCTATTATCCATTGGGCTTTGGTGGCTTTTTTCAAAACCCGGCATTAAACCTATTATCCTGCTTGGGCTGTACCAGATATTAGGCATTTCAGCCAACCTGATAGCATTCTTGGCTATGCCATTCAACACCCTGCCCCATAAAGTACTGCTTATTCATATTATTTGGAGAGCCATGGCGCTTTTCTTCATGGGTAGTAGCTATTTAACGCTTCGAAAAACTATTCACACACCTCCCGCAACCCCACCGCATGATAATGAATCAACCCAAAAAACTACGGATGAATAATACGCGCCTACGCCCTCATTTATTTTTTATCATTGGCATCGCTTTTTTAAGCACGGGCCAAGCTGAAGATAAACTCAGCCGAATTGCTATTGATGTAGGACATTCCAAATCGTTTCCTGGAACCACTAGTGCCCACGGAACCCCTGAGTTTGAATTTAATGTGGCACTAGCTCACGTTATACAACAAACACTCATCTCATCCAGCACCCATGCTTTTGAAATTGGCGCTGATGGACATATGATTGATCTTCCCAAACGAACCCAAGCTGCACAGGCTGCACACGCAACCTTCTTTCTCTCAATTCATCATGACTCAGCTCAGCCACAGTACCTTCAAACGTGGATTGTTAACCACTCTACCCAGAAATACAACACAGAATTTTCTGGATTTTCATTATTCGTTTCTCGAAAAAACCCGCAGATTGATCATAGTTTACGCTGTGCCTCAGCAATCGGCGCAGCACTTAAACAGTACGGCTTTCATCCCGCATTGCACCATGCTGAACCTATTCCAGGTGAGAGCAAAGAATGGGCTGATCAAACAAATGGCGTTTATTTTTATGACAATCTTGTTGTACTTAAAACAGCAACTATGCCAGCTCTTCTGCTTGAAGCAGGTGTTATTGTGAATCCACAGGAAGAAGAAAAGTTACGTAAAAAAACAACTCAGCGCTCGATTGCTCAAGCTATTAAACAAGGGTTTTTACAGTGTGGTGTCTTAGCATCAGGTTAAAAAGCGCTACAATAACCACTCGTTAATAAATGAAAAGCACCATGATGGATTACAAAAGCCTATTGACTGTTTTTGTTACTGTTTTTTTAGCCGAACTGGGCGATAAAACCCAACTTTCCACTCTGCTCTTCGCTGCTGATAATCAAGTAGGAAAATGGACTGTATTTCTAGGCGCTTCACTCGCATTAATCTGCGCCAGTGCCATCGGCGTAGCGGCAGGCAGTTTCTTAAGCCAGCTCATTAACCCAAAACAACTTCATTATATTGCCGGAATTGGCTTTCTTATTATTGGTGGACTAACTATTTGGCGTGCTTGACAATACAACAAGATATCCCATTGCAGAAAACTTAATAGCCGCAATCCCGTTGAGGGAGATCATGATTCTCAGTTCGTAGGCAACAATAGCATAGCGTATGCGCCGTACAAAACAAAAAAAGCGCTGGTAGGGAATGCCCAACCAACGCCTTTTTAGTCTAATCCAAAAATCAGGAAAACAGCCGAAATGTCCGAACACTTCCTGGAGACATTTGATACTCTTGCATCAACCCCACGGTATGTTCAATCGTATGGCGAATTGCTGAGAATGACCCCTCGTTAATCATGCGTCGTTGATCATCCACCAAAATGGCATCCAATGTAGAGGCCAAGCGCTTTGCAATAGAACGCATTTGATCAAAAGCTTTAATAGGATCTGGAACATTGGGTACATCAAGTACCAAAGTAATGCCATGAGTTTGCATGGTATGTAAGGTTTCAGGTAAAAAAGGCTGATCGACATTGCTATTGACCATATAAAACAGCAGATTTTCACCTTGCTCATCAAAGAACTCAAAACGGCCATTCTTTGTCCAACGGAAACCGCAGGCTTCTGCTACACCACGCAAACGTGTTGCAGCCATACTACCTTGCTGAGGTGAACGCATGACGCTCATATTCACTTGAATATCCAACTCGGCACAACGGCGATCCAGAACCAAAGCTCGATGCAATTCGGCTTCCACACGCGGTAAATCGCAATGTCCACCCACGTTTTTAGCCAAATTTTCAATCAGCCTAAAAAATGTATTCAATTGCACATCGTTTACACTGCCTTGGCGATCAACCAACAACAGTGAAATGATGATTACACGATAAGCATCCATCACAGCTTGGGGTACCAAACGCTCCCACTGCTGACGTGTTTCACTCCACCCCAACCATATCGTGCCCTTGCCCATCGGAATCGTCATTGCAGCCTGTAAAACAGTCGGCGATATAGGCTCAGAACTCACGATCCGCGCCACCGACTCTACCGCTAAATCCACAGGCGGCATAGGTAATGCATCTGCATTAAATTCTGATGGAGTATTCGCAGGCTGATGCTGGTTGTGTGCTGTAGCGCCACTCATTAAATCGGGCATTAAATTCTGTTGAATCTGCTGCGATGCCGAACCTGCATCACTCACGTTATTCATGTATGGAGAGCTGCCGCCCGCTTGAGGTTGTGGAGCCTGGGCAACACTTGAAGGGTTTGGATAAGTTTGCGCAGGTTGCGACGGAGCCGCAGAAATCGGTGCTGAGTGAACAGCAGGCCCAGGAGTTGTTGGTGTTGGAATACCTCTTAGAGGCACACCATCCCCCAATGACTCTTGAATCGAAACCACCTGCGACGCCGATGGCTCGGGCTGACCCGGCTGCTTGGGTGCATATGCAGTCTCTAAACGACGGCGTGCTACGCGGTCTTGATACAGATTAAAAATGTATACGACGCCAACGACTACGACACCGAGTACGACTAATGAAATTTGCAAGGAATCACCCATGCGCTTCTACCCCTTTTTTCTTCTGTGTCCCAGCCCAGGCTAGGGCTGATTGCATATCCACTTCAACCACCCTAGAGACTCCAGCCTCTGGCATGGTAACACCTACAAGTTGTTCTGCGACTTCCATGGTCAGTCTGTGATGGCTAATGTATACACACTGTACACGCCCCGACAGTTGAACCAACATTTTTGCTAAACGAGCCGTATTCACATCGTCTAACGGTGCATCTACTTCATCCAGCAAACAAAACGGTGCTGGATTTAACTCAAATAACGCCAACATTAAACTTATTGCGGTTAATGCTTTCTCCCCCCCAGATAGCAAATGCAACGACACATTACGCTTACCAGGCGGCTCTGCCCATAACTGAATGCCTGCCGACAACAAATCAGTACCCGTAGGCACCAATTGCGCTGTCCCTCCTCCAAACATAGCTGCAAAGTGAACAGCCAAGGCCTGATTAAGCGCTTCAAGCGCTTGCCTCAAACGCTGACGACTCTCACCATCTAAGCGACGAATGGCTTCATCCAGAGTTAAAACGGCTTCTTGCACATCAGAATGCTGTGATTCTAGCTCATCCAGACGGGATTTGGCACCCTCTACCTCATTCAAAGCAACTAAATTTACTGGACCTAAGGTAGATATCTCAGTGTTTAAGCCTTTTATACTCTCTTGAAGAAGATCAGCACCTTCCTTTGCAAGCTCACTTAATCGCTCAGAATCAATCCCACTTTCCAGCATAGATTCTTGCGTATGCGCCCAAGTAACACGGGCACGCTCAACGGCCAGCACCAATGCCTCACGTTGGGTCTGATACGTTTGAAGTTGCCTATCAGCCTTCAACCGAGCTTCATCGGATTCTTTCCACACCCCTTGAACGTGTTGCAGCTCTTTTTCGAGTACAGATAATTTCTGTAGTGCATCCTCAACACTACTATCTGCTTCCTCTAAGGCCGCCTTTAACACGTCTAAAGGCTGAGCCTGGCACTGTTTTATACGCTCCTCAAGAGTACGCTCTTGGGCTACCCAACTCTCTCGCTGTTGTGTTAGCCAATTTTTCTTATCTTCCCACTGGCGCTGTGCGCCTTCAGCTCGCACAAGATCCTGTTGCATCAAACGCGTTTTTTGCTGAATCTCTGAAAGTGCAGTCCTTGCTTTTGAAACCATCACATCAGCTTCATTGCGTGCCGAGCGAATCTGCTCACGCTCGTGCATCAAAGCCTCATGCTGTATTTCAAGCTCTTGCGATTGAAACTTAAGCTCTTCGCGATCCTGCTCTTCGTGCTCACGCTGCTGCGCAATATGTTTACGATGAGCTGTCAGCTCTAAAATCTGTTGCTCATTCCGTTGAACACGCTCTTCCTGCACACGTCGCTCAGCATTAATCTGATGCCATTGCTCTTGCGAGTGTGCTGCAAGTTGCCGTGCCGTCTTAAGTGCTGGCTCAGCATGCTCCAATCTGTTCTTACACTCGTGAAGTGCAATCTCATCTGCTTGCAATGTCTCTGACTGAGTTGAGAACGCCACTTCAAGCGCCTCTCTCTCTGCCTTGAGCGCTAATACGGCATGATGATCATCTCCACGGACAAAGCTCTGTACGCTAACCGCATCAACCCATGTACCATCAGGTGTCACCGCTCGAAGATTCACAAGCTGGCCTTCACGTTGCCAGAGAAGCGCTTCCTCAAGACTTGGAGCCGCTATCACATCCGAACACCACAGCATTAGTGCTGCATCAGCTTCTTCCGTAGTAGCCTTCACTTTGGTCCAAACGGGCACCATCTGCTTGGATACTGCTTTGGAAATCGTCGCTTTCTTAGACTGATCAAACGCTTTGGCACGCTCCTCAGACCATAGCACGCCTCCCCAGTGCAGTGATGTATCTGCATTAAACTCGCCAGACCGTGCGTGAAAGCGTTCGCGCAGAACAACTTCAATGGCTCGCTCCCAACCTGGCTCAACAGTTAATACAGACCAAAAAGAGGGCTGCTCAGCCCATTCATCAGCCCAATCTGATTTCGACTTTTCTTTCTCCAATACTCTCAAGGCTTCAAGTCTAGCCTTTTGCGAATGCATCAAGGCACGCTGAGTTTGGATGTCCGACTGTGCAGCCTCATACATCGCTCTCTGCTCAAGCAATGTACTTTCGGCCTGCTCTAACTGAAGCTGTGCAGCTTTAAGTGCCTCCTCAGCCTGTGCTTCACGGTCCAGTAACGCTTGTCTTGAGCCTGCATCAACTTTAGGTACCGCTGATAGGCTTTGCTGAGCACGCCCCTCTTCGGCTCCTAACTGAACCAATCGTTTTTGGATATGCTCATCGCGTACTTTGGTCGTTTGGCGCTGTTGTTCAACGTGGCTTAGCCGTTGCTGATGCTCAGACCATTGTTTTTGCTGAAGATGAAAGGCCGAATCCGCTGTTAACAATGCTTCTCTTGCCTCCGCCTCTTTCTCAAGCGCTTCGGCTACAGCGTCTTGAAGCGCCATCTGCTGCGCTTCTATTGAAGGCTGAGTCTCTTGATGCATCTGCCATTCAATTGACCATTGACGTTGCTGCGCTTCTAAACGCACCCGCTCTTCTTCTAATGCAGCATATTGTTGTTGGGCTTCTCTAACTGCCGACTGACGGCGCGTACGCTCAACTTGAACCTGTGCCTGAGCTTGTTGAGACTCACGCAATTGCAATTGAAGCGCATCATAGCGATCTCGTGCACGCTGAGCGGCATCTTGAGTGGTTTGACATGCCTGTTGCGCAGCATCACGCCGCACCTCTAACTCAATTAATGCAGCTTCAGCTTCTTTAAGATGATCTGCCTCACGTTGAGCCGTACACATCAAAAGCGCTGCTTCACGTTCCGCTTTACGCTCTTGTAAGGCCATAAACTGGCGGGCTTGTCTGGCTTGAACCTCCAGCTTTTCATACTGCCCTGCCCATTCACTCCGCACATCACTTAAGCGTTGTAACTGTTCACGAGCAGATTGCAAACGACTCTCGCTCTCCTTGCGGCGTTCGCGATAACGTGCAATTCCAGCGGCATCCTCCAGCAAAGTTCGCATTTCTTCTGGCTTAGACTCAATAATTTTGCTAATCATCCCCTGCTCGATGATCGCAAATGAGCGCGCGCCCAGGCCACTGCCTAAAAACAGATCCGTCACATCCTTGCGACGAACCGATTGATTATTGATGAAATAGGTCGAGTCTCCCTCACGAGTCATCACTCGCTTTACCGAAAGCTCTCGATATACTGACCATGGAGAATTGCCTTGGCCATCTTGCTCAAACACCAATTCAACACTAGCTCGCCCTAAGGCGCGACGTTGCGATGTACCACTAAAAATCACATCCTGCATGGCTTCGCCACGCAAATTTGATGCTCTGGATTCGCCTAGAACCCAACGCACAGCATCAATCAGATTCGATTTTCCGCATCCATTCGGCCCCACCACGGCAATACGCTGCCCCGGCGTTACAATCACCGTAGGCTCAGCAAACGACTTAAATCCTGCCAAACGAATGTGTGTCAGTTTCACTCTAGTGTTTCCTGTTATTTTTTTATCTTCAGGGAATACTTCTCGTTCCTTACCAAGCCATTAACTTGGCTTCCTCGCTATAATTACATCATTCTACCGGCTTTTTATCATTCTTTTTTAGCGATGGATTAGGAGAAACCAATGCCCTCTCAACCAAGTAAACAACTTCAAGTATTTCCGAATCCAAACCCAGAACGTGATTACCTGATTCACTTTGAAATTCCTGAGTTTACCTGCCTGTGTCCCATCACTGGACAACCGGACTTCGCTGTTTTTAAGATCGACTGCATTCCTGACCACTCGTGCATTGAACTTAAAAGCCTCAAAATGTACATGTGGTCATACCGCAATGAAGGTACTTTCCATGAAGCTGTCAGCAATCGCATCCTGAATGATCTTGTTTCTGCTTGTCAGCCTAGATTTATGCGCTTAACCGCTCAATGGTATGTGCGTGGTGGGATTTTCACTAATGTTGTCGTTGAACATCATAAAGATGGCTGGAGTCCTAAACCCACCATTGATCTCCCTACGTTCCCATCCAACAGCAACATCAAAGCTTTTTAAGCCAAAGAAACGTTCACAAGGTTTCACATTTATGTCATATCTGACACTACAAAACACGGTTGGCAATACGCCTCTCGTGCAACTTCACCGAATGCGTGGTCACCCCTCAAACACGCTTCTAGCTAAGCTTGAAGGCAATAATCCAGCGGGTTCCGTTAAAGATCGCCCCGCTCTCTCTATGTTTCTTGAGGCTGAACGCGAAGGCAAAATAAAACCAGGGGATCGCCTGATTGAAGCCACTAGCGGAAATACTGGGATTGCTCTGGCCATGGTAGCTGCCATGCGCGGCTACCCCATAACACTGATCATGCCTGAGCAGTCCACAGTGGAGCGCCAGCACAGCATGAAAGCCTATGGCGCAACACTGATACTGACCCCTCAATCCATTGGCATGGAAGGCGCGCGTGATCTTGCAGAAAACATGCAGCGCGAAGGGCAAGGCATCATCCTGGATCAATTCGCAAACCCAGCCAACCCACTGGCACACTATCGCGGCACAGGACCTGAAATTTGGCGCGATACTCACGGCAAAATTACCCATTTTGTGAGCAGCATGGGCACTACAGGCACCATTATGGGCGTTTCACGCTACCTCACTGAACAAAACCCTCATGTAAATATCGTTGGCGTTCAACCTGAAGAAGGCTCCAGCATTCCTGGTATTCGCAAATGGCCAGAAGCCTACCTTCCTAAAATTTTTGACCCGAAACGCATTACCCAAACTGAATCGATCAGCCAAGTTGAAGCAGAAGACACGATGCGTCGACTGGCTAAAGAAGAAGGTATTTTCTGTGGGGTATCATCTGGCGGAGCCTGTGCTGTTGCTTTAAAGCTTGCTCAAACACTCCGCGATGCAATCATTGTATTTATTGTGTGTGATCGCGGTGATCGTTATTTATCTACAGGGTTATTTGCATAACACCCTATCTACGTAAAGCCTGTTTAAGAAATCTGATCAAGCGCAGGTATTTGTAGGCGGACGGAGCACAGGAACCGGAATGTACATCAGTACATGAGGATTCCGAGCACCGCCCAACACCCAAATACCAAGCTGAGCAGATTTATTAAGCAGGCCCAAAAAAAACGGGCGATGAGAGACTGTGCCCTGCATCGCCCACAACTTGGTGTAGACATTATAGACTTCATGAACGATTTTTACTTCTATCCACGCTGTCTAGCTATATTGTTTTTTACTTGATTTTAAAACCCTTTTACAACAAATTGAAATATTCACCCTGATCTTACTAAAGTTCCCGCTCATGCCAACGTTAATTGAGTTGTAGACATGATAGACTCCCTGAACGATTTGGCGGCCCCCGGGTCGCCTTCTTTTTTTCTAGCGCCCCTCTTGTTGCGGGTTAACCCTAGTATTAACTATCTTCAGAAAAACGCAAGCTCTATCTTCCTATTTTCCAAAACTCAGGTGTTACCATGAAACTTGTCACCGCCATTATCAAACCTTTTAAGCTCGATGATGTCCGCGAAGCCCTATCCAATATTGGCATCCAGGGCGTTACTGTCACTGAAGTTAAGGGTTTTGGCCGGCAGAAAGGCCATACAGAGCTTTATCGTGGTGCCGAATACGTGATTGATTTTCTTCCCAAGCTAAAATTAGAAATTGCTGTTCCAGCAGATCAATTGGATCGTGTACTTGAAGCTATTCAGCAGGCAGCACGAACTGGAAAAATTGGTGATGGTAAAATCTTTGTTGTTGATATCGAACACGCCATTCGTATTCGAACGGGCGAAACTGATTTAAACGCACTGTAATCCCCACCCACACCCTCTATTTTTTTCTTAGAGAATAAACATGAAACGTTTACTATTCTGCCTACCTCTCTGGGCCTTGCTTTGCACATCCGCTATCGCCGCTGCTCCCATTCCTAACAAGGCCGACAGCGCCTGGATGATGGTCTCCACCCTCCTCGTTATGCTTATGGCGATTCCTGGATTAGCACTCTTCTACGGAGGATTGGTTCGCAGCAAAAACATGCTCTCCATCCTCATGCAGGTTATGGTTCTTTTTATGCTCATCAGCGTAGCCTGGGTCATCTACGGCTACTCCTTCGCCTTTACTGGCGGCAATGCTTTTTTTGGAGGCATCAGCAAATTATTTTTACAAGGCATCACTCCTGACAGTACCGCAGCCACATTCAGCAAAGGCGTTGTCATCCCAGAATTTTTATTTATTGCCTTTCAAGGCACCTTTGCTGCAATTACCACCACACTTATTGTGGGGAGTTTTGCAGAACGTGCCCGCTTTGGTGCTGTTATTCTTTTTGGGCTTTTATGGTTCACACTAAGCTACCTCCCTATCGCCCACATGGTTTGGTACTGGGACGGCCCCGATGCCATTCATGATGCAGCTTCGCTTGAACAAGTGACTCGTCAGGCGGGCTGGCTCTGGGCGCGCGGTGCTCTGGATTTTGCTGGAGGTACCGTTGTTCATATCAACTCAGGTATTGCAGGCTTAGTGTGCGCCTATTGCATCGGTAAGCGCGCTGGATACCGAACCGTTGGCATGGCTCCACATAGCCTTACTTTGACCATGGTAGGTGCTGCACTACTTTGTGTGGGTTGGTTTGGATTCAATGCAGGCTCCGCACTTGAAGCTAACGGTACTGCTGCACTCGCATTTATCAATACATTTCTGGGTGCAGCGGCAGGAACCTTAGCCTGGACCTTTGGTGAATGGATTTTAAAAGGTAAACCCTCCATGCTGGGTGCTGCCTCAGGCGCAGTAGCAGGTCTGGTAGGAATCACCCCAGGATGTGGATATGCCGGCCCCATGGGTGCCTTAGCTATAGGTAGCATCACATCACTTGTGTGTATTTTTGGTGTTACACGCTTAAAAAATTGGCTGAGAGCTGATGATGCACTCGATGTATTTGGCGTTCATGGCTTAGGAGGGATTACAGGGGCACTTCTAACAGGCATCTTTGCTGCTCCCTCCTTAGGCGGCACAGGCTTATTTGATTATGTCAAAAATGCTGCAGTATCCACCTACTCCATCTCTCAGCAACTCACCATTCAGGCCGAAGGCGTTGTGATCACATTGGTATGGTCGGCCATCATAAGCCTATTGGTATATGGCATTGTAAATTGGACCGTAGGATTCCGCGTTACTGAGGAAGATGAACGCGAAGGACTTGATACCACCTCTCATGGTGAAGCGGCTTACCACTAATACCTACATATCTTCTTGTTACCACTTTCTCCCTGGCCCTCCTTTGATAAAGGAAGGTCAGGGAGAGTTGTCTTTCCAGCACCCGACACTCCAGTTTAGAGGTTTTTAACCGTTAGGAAGAGCGGGAAAATCGCCTTTTAGAAGGACAGACGGAATGCTAGACCACCTCACTATTCGCATGAAGCTGATGTTGCTCAGTGCAGCCTTTTCCTCTCTATTGCTAATACTTGGCAGCGCTGGATTATGGAATGTATATGAGCTACAGGATGTAATCCAACTCACCCATACCCACTCACAGGCCCTACGTTACCAAGGCTTGGCTGATACTATGCGTGAAGCCATCCACGCAGATGTATTGCTTGCCTATCACTCCCAACACCGCTCAAATCAAAGTGCTGATGAAAAGAAAAAAATCCTGTCCACCCTACAAAACGATACACAAAGTTTTAAACGTTCTTTCGATCACATTGAACAACTCAATGTTGCTCCTGAAGCAAAAAATCAAATTGCCATACTCCGGCCTTTGGTACAAAACTACCTCAGTGAAAGTGAAAAAATCGCCACCGCAGCATTTAATGGCGCAACACCCGCATCTGACCTCTTGCTCGTAAACTTTTCAAGAAATTTTGAACATCTGAACGATGCAATGGATAAATTAAGCGCACTCCTTGACAACAAAATGACGAGTTATCGCCAAGAGTCTGGTGATACCGTAACAGCTAGCTACAAAACGCTTGGAATCACACTTCTTTTGAGCCTGGGTTTAACCTGCTTTACTGCTTGGTACCTGGGACAAAGTATTCTTCGAAGAGTTCAAACAGCTTCAGACGTCATCAACCGAATTGCCCACGGCGATCTTCGACAAGCCATTGAAATTGGCCCTCAGGATGAAATGGGTCATCTTCTTAAATCCATGCAAAAAATGCAGGGGCATTTAACAGAAATGCTCAGGGTTGTGTTTGATAGCTCACGCAGGATCTTGCATGCATCAGAGACTTTTCGCGGCATGGTTTCCGACATTGCTGACTCCAGCCACGTGCAAACCGAATCCACAACACGTATCGCTTCATCAGCTCAAGAACTCACACAAAGCGTCCATAAGGTTCTAGATCAAACAGATGGCACGCATGGGGCCACTCATGAATCTGCTCGAATTTGTGACCACAGCCTTAAAGCCATGTCTGGCGCACTGTATGAAATGAATAATATCGTACAAGTTGTTCAACGTGCTTCCGGCCAAGTACAACAATTAGAAACCAGCTCCAGCAGAATTTCTGAAATTGCTCAAGTTATTAAAGAAATTGCAGATCAAACC
>Ga0207122_1098_pt1 | contig 14358 bp, 10 predicted proteins | sample Alteio_BWMinHeat_38_FD_153504 | JGI IMG/M metagenome (GOLD analysis project Ga0207122, IMG submission 153504) | Enriched cells from forest soil in Barre Woods Harvard Forest LTER site, Petersham, Massachusetts, United States -... | ecosystem: Environmental > Terrestrial > Soil > Temperate forest >... | reverse complement strand
GCTTTAATTAAATCAGGATTACTCCGCTCTTTAGGCGTCATTGAGCGAATAATACCCTCTATCCGATGTAACATTTTTTCATTTTCAACGCCTGCGGGCTTTTGAGCCATTTGTGCAAGCTCAGTGGGTAGCTTATCCATAAATGATTGCAGCCCACCCATTCGCTTCATCTGCTCCAACTGCATCAGGAAATCATTAAAATCAAAATCGCCTCCTGATTTCACTTTCTTGGCCAATTTTTCAGCAGCTGCTTGATCTGTATGGCGCTCTACCTGCTCAATAAGGCTAAGCACATCCCCCATTCCAAGAATGCGTGAGGCTAAACGATCAGCATGAAAACGCTCCAGCCCATCAATCTTTTCACTTATCCCACAAAACTTAATAGGAACACCCGTAACGTGTTTTACAGATAACGCGGCACCACCACGAGCATCTCCATCCAATTTGGTTAATACCACACCCGTAAGCGCTAAGGATTCATGAAATGCTTTAGCAGTATTCACTGCATCCTGCCCTTGCATTGCATCCACCACGAGCAATGTTTCCTGCGGGGATAATGCTGCATGCAGCGCTCGAATTTCTGCCATCATGGTTTCATCAATAGCAAGACGACCAGCTGTATCTACAATCAACACATCTGCGTACTGCTTACGCGCCTGAAGATAAGCTGCCTGTGCAATATCTACCGGCGCATCTGATACAACTGATGGGAAATAAAGAACATCTGTCTGTTCGGCCAACCGAGCTAACTGATCAATCGCTGCTGGACGATACACATCGCAACTGGTGACCATGACTTTCTTTTTCTGTTCTTTCAACCAACGCGCCAATTTCCCTACCGTTGTTGTCTTACCTGCCCCTTGCAAACCCGCCATTAAAATAACAACCGGTGGCTCATGGTTAAGATTTAGCTCCTCTGACTCTCCCATCAACTTCACTAAAGCACGATGTACAACACCAATCAAGGCTTGTCCGGGGTTTAAGCTTCCTTTAACTTCTTGCCCCAGCGCTTCTGTTCTCACATCATCCAAAAACGCTTTGATCACTGGCAATGCGACATCCGCTTCCAGCAAGGCTACCCTGACCTCACGCAAAGCCGTTTGAACATTCTCTTCGGTCAACACGGCTTCGCCACGCAGCTTTTTCATCACGTGACTCAAACGTTCACTTAAATGCTCTAGCATCAGTGCCTCTCCTTATCCATGGTTAGCCCGATTATACCGAAGCCTCTTAAAGCATGCTGAGCGAGCGGGCACAATATTCCTGTATACCCCTATATGCTTGTCAACATTTACAGATGCATACTCCCAGAAGTTAGATATGCTCTTAATAAGACGATCTAATAAACGTGCAAATGAAGAAAATAACGTTAAAGGCCGATGTATGATTCTAATCATACCGTGCTAATTTCAACTTATGTTTTTCAGAACTTGCCCCAAAAATGCGCTGACACGGTAAACTCAACACATATTTTGGGTCATTGAACTGATTCTCCTTTGCCTCTTCTGGGGGAGCGTGGATAATATGTTTCGCAACTACTTACGCCGCACCGGATTTCGTAGACAACTGACCATTGCCATCACTACAGCCATTCTGGGTCTGGCCCTGTTTTCTTCGCTAATGACTTCGTGGAAAGCAAGTCAATCCATTCGAAGCTACATGTTATTGCAAGGCCAACGTATTTCTGAGAATTTAGCACGCCAAAGTACATTGGCTTTGCTATATCACTCTGCTGATAATGCACGTGATAGCGTTGCCACAACCTTGGCATTTCCCGATGTCACTCAGGTCACCATCACTGATGCGTCACATAAAACCCTATTATCCCAAACTCGATATAAGGCAAAAACCAGTGAGTCCACTCTTCCACAATTTCCTAAGTTGGATAAAACGGTCAGCCACGGCTCTTTAATACAAGAAACAAATGAAGAATGGAGTTTCAGCTCACCCGTTTACAGTAGCCAAACTGAATCTACACCGTTCGATGTACAAGATCGCCCCCAACCCCAAATTCTAGGGTACGTACATATTACATTAGGCAAAAGCACTCTCCATCACTTAATCAGTGCTTTGCTAGTCGGTAATTTAATTATTACATTCTCATTTGCAGCGGTTCTTTTATCAATCATGCGCCTCTTGGCTCGCCATATGCTCCAACCTCTGCATGCATTAAGTGACTTGATGCTGCGCGCAGAATCAGGAGAGTCTGGCATACGCGCCACACCCGATGGACCACGCGATATTATTGACATGGCAAAAGCCTTCAATAAGATGATGGATGTTCTTGAAGACCGAGAAACTGAGCTCAAAAAATCTAGGGATGCAGCTCTGCATCTTGCACAAATGAAAGCCCAATTTGCATCCATGGTAAGTCATGAGGTTCGCACACCGCTCAATGGCATCATGGGAATGCTTGATATCGTGCGAGCAACGCCATTATCAAAACATCAAAAAGAATGCATTGATATTGCCTGGAAATCCTCACATTCCCTGGTTGATTTAATTAACAATATCTTAGACTTCTCCAAAATGGAGGCTGGAAAACTTGGATTGGAAACCATTAGCTTTAGCCTGAAAGCCCTCATTGAAGACCTCATCCAGCTTTTCTCACTACAACTTCAACAAAAAGAACTCAAACTGAGTTTTTCAATTGCACCTGATACGCCAGACCTCATTAAGTGCGACTCTCTACGTCTGCGACAAGTATTAATGAACTTAATTGGCAATGCACTTAAATTTACTGAGCAAGGAAAAATCACGATATCTATTTCCACCTCTGAAGCCAGCAGCTCCGCAATGCCACGACTGCGTTTTGAAGTACGTGATACAGGCATTGGCATGAGCCACGATGCAACACGACGTGTTTTTGAGTCCTTCGCTCAAGCAGATAGTTCCACAACACGCAAATACGGCGGTACCGGACTCGGCCTAGCCATCTGCAAACAACTTGTAGAATTAATGGATGGTGAAATTGGCGTCATCAGTGAACCTGGGCAAGGCACAACATTCTGGTTCACTCTTTCTTATATTCCTGCGGATGCTGATAACAATCTCATTGATGCTACTACGCATCCTACTCCTTCAGCCACACAAGAATTTTTAATAGAAGCCCCATCAACCTCCTTGCAAAAACGACGCGTATTGGTTGCAGAAGATAATCGGACTAATCAAATAGTTGCCGCTGGAATGTTAACGATAAGTGGTTATGATCATGAACTTGCAGCCAATGGATTAGAAGCGATTGAAGCGATACGCCAAGATCGATTCGATCTGATTCTTATGGACTGCAGCATGCCTGAAATGGATGGCTACGAAGCCACCACAAACATAAGAGCGTTTGAAAAACCCCTGGGACGACACACCCCAATTATTGCCATGACAGCAAATGCTCAACCCGGTGATGCTGAAAAATGTTATGCCGCAGGCATGGATGACTATTTAGCCAAACCTATTTTACTTGCTGATCTGCAACATAAACTCGAATACTGGGTCGCTCAAACAGCCACAAACCATCCACTTGAACATACTAATCGAGCAAATGAGGACTTTCCTCTTGATCACACGATCTTCGATAAGCTTAAAGAGATTTTAGGCCCCACTCTGCAACAAGCCATTATCCCCTTTCTTGAAGATACCCCATCCTACATCTTGCAACTTGAGTATGCAGCTCATAATAAAGATGCCAATATTGCTCAAGCAATGGCACATGCCATTAAAGGTAGCAGCCTAAATTTAGGCGCTAAAGCACTTGCTAAATATGCTAAAGAAATTGAGGAACTTGCGCTTAATCACCGCTTCGACAGCATTCTTTCAAAGCTGCCACAGCTCCATAAAGCATTTGAAATTGTTAATACGGTTTTAGGTGCTGAAATCAGCACTGAAAAAACAATAGATATTCCTACTTCCGATGAAGTTATCCAAGTCATGATCGTAGATGATGACCGAAGCACTCGGAATTCCCTACGCTATACGTTACAACTTCATGGTTTCCGGGTTGAAGAAGCGGGCGATGGAGAGCAAGCACTCACCATGCTCAAATGTTTCCAGCCCGATATTATCCTCATGGATGCACTCATGCCCGTGATGGATGGCTTTACTGCTTGCACCCGTATACAAGAACTTCCACACGGAAAAACCATTCCAGTACTGATGATTACGGCTCTTGAAGACACCTTATCTGTTGAGCGCGCCTTTGCTGTAGGCGCTAGTGATTACATTACAAAACCTATTCATTTCGCTACGCTATCGCAACGATTACACCGTATTATTGATGCGCATAAAACAGAAAAACAAGTGAATCACCTAGCCTACAACGATCTCTTAACAGGTCTACCTAATCGCACCATGTTCTTCAAGCAATTGGAACATACCATTGAACAAGCAAAACTGACTGATAAAACCGTCGCAACACTCTTTTTAGATATCAACCGGTTTAAAAATGTGAATGACACACTCGGCCATAACATCGGTGATCGACTGTTAGTAGCAGTTGCACAACGTCTTCGCCACAGTATCCGCAGCACAGACTTTATTGCTCGCCTCGGCAGCGATGAATTTACGATTATATTGCCCGATCTCGCAGATCCTGCCGCTGCCGCCGCTGCTGCACAAAATATTGAACGTTCTCTAACCAGCCCCATTCGAATCGATGAGCATGATATTTTTGTTACCGCGAGCATGGGTATCTCGCTTTATCCAGACGATTCCGACAACGCAGCAGATCTTCTAAAACACGCAGATACCGCGATGTACCGTGCCAAAATCAGCAATACTGACTTTCAGTTCTTTAAACCTGAAATGGAACAATCCATTACTGAACGCAATCGCCTTGAAAGCGACCTGCGCAGTGCTCTAGCGCGAAATGAATTCATGTTGTTTTATCAACCGCAGGCAGACATGGCCACTGGACGCATCGTTGGCGTTGAGGCCCTCATACGGTGGATCCATCCCACACGCGGCTTTGTTTCACCCATGGAATTTATTCCCCTTGCGGAAGAAGTCGGCCTGATTGTACCTATTGGAGAATGGGTGCTGCGTACAGCCTGCATACAACTTAAGGAATGGATGCAATCAGGGCTGCCACCCTTTCGTATGTCCGTCAACGTCTCGGTCAGGCAGTTATTGGAAAAAGATTTCGCTCACATGGTTGAGCAGACGCTTGCCCATACTCAACTCCCTCCACATTTATTAGAGCTGGAAATCACCGAAAGCACGTTGATGGAAAATGCCCAAGATACTTTGGCCGTCCTTCACGAGATTCGCAAACTTGGGGTACGCATGAGCATTGATGATTTCGGTACAGGCTACTCTTCCCTTGCTTACCTCCGGCAATTTCCTATCGACATTATCAAAATCGATCGATCCTTTACTTTGGATATTCCTCAAGACACAGATGCATCGGCTATTGTCACCGCCATTATGGTTTTAGCTCACAGCCTGCGTCTCGAGGTTGTCGCCGAAGGTGTGGAAACAGAATCGCAACTTCGCTTCCTTCAGGAGCAACATTGCAATATTTTGCAAGGGTACTACCTCAGCAAACCTGTTCCCGCTGATAAATTGAATCATGCATTTTTCTCAAAACACCACTTTCAACCAGAACCTCCTCTAGCGCCTAACACACACTAGTTTAAAAACCTTCAAGCACCACTTTGCCACGCGAACGACCACTTTCGATTAATTGATGCGCCCGTTTAAGATTTTCAGCATTAATGATGCCAAAATGCTCTCCAACTGTTGTACGAATCATCTTTTCATCGATCAATGTCGCCATCTCTGACAGAAGATGATGCTGCGCTATCTGATCTGGTGTTGCAAACAACGATCGTGTAAACATAAATTCCCAGTGAAAAGCAACGCTCTTACGCTTGAGCTTTCGAACATCGATCATCTCAGGATCATCAATCACACCTATATGGCCCTGAGGAGCAATGGCCTCAACAATGGATGCAAAGTGTTGATCTGTTGATGTCAGGCTAGCAATATAGCCTACTGATGCAACCCCTATTCTCTTCAACTCCTCATCAAGAGGATGACTATGATCAATCACTTCATGTGCACCCAACGAGTACACCCAATCGCGTGTTTCCGGCCTAGAGGCTGTTCCAATCACCCTCAATCCTGTTAGTTTTCTGGCAAGTTGCACCATAATTGAGCCTACCCCACCACCAGCCCCAATAATCACAATACTTTTATCTGAGGATGCCTTACTCCGTGCAAGTGCAAAGCGGTCAAATAATATTTCCCATGCTGTAATCGTTGTAAGTGGAAGCGCTGCAGCATCTGCATACGAAAGTGATTTTGGCTTATGGCCTACAATGCGTTCATCAACCACATGCAACTCACTGTTTGTACCTGCTCGATTTAGTGCTCCGGCATACCATACCTGATCACCCGGTTTAAACAAGGTAACCGCTGAACCCACGGCTTCAACCTCACCCGTTGCATCCCAACCCAGTATTTTCGTTTCACCGGGTTCTGGGTTTACACCCTTGCGTATCTTTGTATCTACAGGATTGACAGAAACAGCTTGAACCTTCACACACAAATCATGCTCTCCTAGTGTGGGTTCAGCTATTTCCAAATCTATCAGTGCTTCAGCATGTGAAATGGGAAGACTTTGACGATAACCAACTGCTTTCATGGCAAGCTCCTTTTAGAAGAAATAGTGTTTTACCTGTTCTATTTTTCACCTAAACTATATTTCATTCAATGCCGATTCATTTAAAATATTCTCAAATAATTTTTGATAATCATTATGACCTCTATTGACGACCTGATTCTTTTTCTACGCGTTGCTGATGCACTATCCATTAGTGGTGCCGCACGCCAACTGGACATGACACCTGCTGCTGTCAGCGCTGCTATCAAACGGATTGAAAAAACCCTTCGAAGCAAATTATTTGAGCGAACCACTCGCGTTATCCGCCTTACTCCCCAAGGCGAAAGTTTTCGCAAAACATGCCAACACATGCTTGAAATTTGGGCAAATGGGAAACTGGCACTGCATCAGAAACAGGCCGAGATTGAAGGCGATATTCACATTGCCGCACCTACCGATACCACCTATCGCTTACTTGCCAAATGGATCTCTGTCTTCCTTGAAGATTATCCATCCCTGAATGTGATTTTTCATACTAGCGATTATTTTCATGATGTCATCAAGGATGGTATTGATCTTGCCATACGCTATGGATCTCTTGACGATTCTTCACTTGTCGCTCGAAAACTCACTGAATGCCACAGAACGGTTATCGCCTCTCCCAGTTACGTGGCACGTTACGGCGAACCTCAATCACCTCAAGACTTAGCTCATCATAATTGTTTAACACTGCGTGTACGCGGACAAAAAAAAGCCACCTGGATACTCACCCATGAGCAATCAACATTTCCTATCGATGTATCAGGCCAACTGTGTGGTGATGGCTCATTGGTTCGGCAATGGGCCTTAGAAGGACGAGGTATTGCCTACAAGGCCTTTATTGATGTTGCTGAAGATATTCAGAGTGGTCGCCTTATTCAGCTTTTACCCGCTTATACTGGTGAACTTATCCCTATTCATGTGGTTCTTCCCAGTAGCCAATATGTGCCTCAGCGAGTCCGTCTCTTGATAGACTTCCTATCACGCCAGTTTAACCCGCATTACCACTCCGCAAAAAATCATGTCACATAAATACCTCAATTCGCGATAGGTATTCACGCCATTCTCCCCTATACTTAAGAAATGCTTTGCAAAGCTAATACCCTAAAATCTGGGCTTTTTTCACATTTATTTTGCTCACAGTTGTACACCATGACCTCCCACCTCAATTTAGATCAACGCACCCAACATTTACTTCGACTCTTAATCGAACGCTATATTGATGGAGGCCAACCTGTTAGCTCAAAACGCCTCACTCAGGAGTCAGGGCTAGACTTAAGCGCCGCTACCGTACGCAACATTATGGCCGACCTGGAAAATATGGGATTAATTGCCAGCCCCCATACCTCAGCGGGACGCATTCCAACTCCCCAAGGCTACCGCCTGTTTGTGGATAACCTTCTCGTTGTTAAACCTCTAGAAACGGAAGCTGTCAGCCATCTCACTCACCGGCTCCATGAAAATCAGCGCCCTCAAGAACTCTTAAATGCAGCGGCGGAGCTACTGTCTGAATTAACGCATTCCGCAGGCATGGTACAACTACCACGCTCACACAACCCAACGCTTCAACATATTGAATTTGTACGTCTCAGCGAACACCGTGTACTCCTCATTCTGGTTACTACAGAAGGTGATGTGCAAAATCGACTGCTAACCCTGCCTACGGACTACCAACACGAACGACTTCAAGAGGCATCCAGACTCATCAAAGAGCGCTATGCAGGATGTACGTTCGACACTATCCGTGAGCACCTTCACGTAGAACTATGTTCACTCAAAGAAGATCTTGTGGCTTTATTAAGCACAGCCATTGATACCAGTTGGCAAGAACTCAACACCACCACAGAGTCCCTCGTCGTTTCAGGTGAACGCCGCCTGCTGGATGCAGATGATCTGAGCACCAACGTACATGCATTACGCCGCTTATTCAACGCATTGGAAGAACGTACAGAATTTCTTCGCCTGATGCATTTAAGCCAAAATGCCCAAGGTGTGCAGATTTATATCGGGGGAGAATCAAGTGCATTGCCCGTAGATACCTGCAGCCTGATTACAGCCTCTTACACTGCTCATGGACAAGTCATGGGTACCTTAGGTGTTATTGGCCCCACACGTATGGCTTATGAGCGTGTTATCCCTATTGTTGATACGACAGCACGCTTACTCTCAAATGCACTCAGCCATGCATTGCCTCCCCCCACTTCTCGCTAAACACCGATGACTGGATCGCCATCTATGACTCGCTTTCTAAATAACCCGGACTTTCGCCATACAACATCGCCTAAAATTGGGGTTTTGCTTGTGAATCTGGGTACTCCCGATCATAGCGATACAGCCTCTGTGCGACGATACCTTAAAGAGTTTCTGAGTGATCCCCGCGTTGTAGAAATCCCTCGCATTCTTTGGTGGTGCATTCTATATGCCATTATTTTGCCCTTCCGCTCTCCAAAATCTGCTGCCAAATACGCGCAGATCTGGACCTCCGAAGGCTCCCCGCTTCTCATCAATAGCAAAAAGCAAGCACACCTGCTAAAAGGTTATCTTGGCGAAAAACTAAGAACACTCAACCTTCCCTCTGATCTTGTTAGTATTCAGTTGGCTATGCGATATGGATCGCCCTCCATTGCAGACGGTTTAAACGCTCTTCGCGCCGATGGGTGCCAGAAGATTTTGATGCTTCCTCTTTATCCACAATATGCAGCCAGCACCACAGCCAGCGCTCATGATGCTGTTTTCAATCAGCTACGCTTCTGGCGCTGGCAACCTGCATTAAGAACCATCAACACATATCATGATTTTGCGCCTTATATCCAAGCGCTAGCCAGCCGTATTCAACAGTATTGGAAACACTATGAGCGCGGCGATATTCTTATCATGTCCTTTCATGGAATTCCAAAATTTGCATTGGAAAAAGGCGATCCGTATTACTGTTTTTGTCAAAAAACAGCTCGGTTGCTTGCACATGAACTCAAACTAGAGCCTCATCAATACCGCATCAGTTTTCAGTCCAGATTTGGACGCACTGAATGGTTAAAACCCTACACTACAGATACTCTGCATGAGCTTGGAAAACAAGGCACAATCCGCGTGGATGTGGTATGCCCTGGTTTTGTGAGCGACTGCCTGGAAACTCTTGAGGAAATCGCACTGGAAGGCAAAAGCGACTTTCTGAATGCAGGCGGTAAACAATACCACTACATTCCTGCACTCAATGATCACCCCGATTGGATTCACGCACTGACTCAACTATGTTTACAGGAGCTAAGTGGTTGGTTAACAATTCCACCCTCAGATGAACAACTCAACATGACCCAACTTCGTGCCCAAAATTTGGGCGTAAAACTGTAGTCTGAATCGCTTATGATTTCGTTGCAACACTAACCATTACTAAACTTATGATAGACTGAGTTATATTCTGTCTACGGGAAATTCAGATGATATCCCTGCCTTTCGATACACTTTTGCTCATCGCTTTTACAGGCTTTTACGCAGGTACCCAGAACGCACTGGCAGGCGGCGGTTCATTTATTACCTTTCCTGCATTAATGCTAGCGGGCCTATCACCTTTAAGCGCCAATATTACGTCGACCATTGCGTTATTCCCAGGCCAAATTGCATCCAGTTTTGTAGGTCGAAAATTCGTAGGAGGCGTTGGTCATCTAAAATTTTCGACACTCATGATAATCAGCCTTTTCGGCGGTATTCTGGGGGCATGCTTATTACTTTCAACCCCTCCCTCATTTTTTGCCAAACTTGTCCCTTGGCTGGTCTTATTTGCAACAACCGTATTTGGATGGGGTAGTTTCCGTAAAAAGCCGTTAGTCACCACCCACGGCATGCCTGCTTGGCTGCTAAGCACTCTTCAGTTATGTATCGCTATTTATGGCGGCTACTTTGGAGCAGGCATTGGATTTTTAATGCTTGCAGCCCTTACTATTGCAGGGCAACACGTTAAGATGGCTGGCGCGACTAAAAATGCTCTTGCTCTGGCCATGAACTCTGCCGCAGTACTCGTCTTTGCTTTCTCGACTCAAGCCAACTGGACAGCGGTACTAGCACTCGGCACGGGAGGAGTTTTAGGTGGATTCGCGGGAGGATGGCTGATGTACCGCATTCCGGCAAAAGCACTACGTGGATTTGTTCTATGCGTTGGCGTTAGCTTAACAATCTGGTTATTTGTCCGCCAAATCGGACATTAAACACATATCAGTCCCCCTTTACCTCATAGCAGAGGGGGTTTCATTTTTCTAGTGCGCCAATGCGTGCTCAATCTCAGCAAATGTATTCAGTGGAACGGGTTCATTACTACCTAACATTACCCTCAATTCACGTTCAATTTGAGTTGCGGAAAATAAACCACGAACGATTGGCGTTACCGCTGTCAGCGCCCTCTCCAGCACCACAAGGTGCTTTTGCCCAGTCTTTTTAAATGTCTCTACAATATCTGCAAGGCTGGCACGTTCTACAATCGAAAAGTCCAGAACGCTCCATTTTTTAACAGGTTGCATAATGTTTTCAACCACTACGTGTGAACGTGTGATCGCACTTAAATGCCCATCGTGCTGCTGAACATACACCATAGGCTTTTCTCCGACAATGTCGTAGGACGTAATAAGCCCAACCAGCCTATCTGAATCATCTTCTACAAAAAGAAGACGCACGCCCGTTTGAATCATATGCTCTAAAGCCACATCAATTTGTGTAGATGCCCGAATAGTAATTGCTTTCGTCTTAAATAAGTCTGTAAACAAGCATAAAGCAGGCGAATCTAAAGAAATTAGTGTCTCTTTTCTAGGTTCTATACGTGGAAGCACCACGTGAGTATCAGCCGGAACCAGCGACAATGCACGATGTAAACCCATGTTCACTCCCTTTCTCAATAGAATTATTGGAATATAAATCCATCGTCATAACAACAGAGGCCTATGTGTTTAACAGGCCATATCCAGATGATAGCGCACAATAATCGCTTTGGTTGACAGCTCTGCATGTAAAGTTATCGCACTATTCATACACTCTCTTCAGACTGTAGCTTAACACTTTTGTAACACGCCTCGGCTCTCCATCATACAGCGTTATTTGTCCCCTCTTTTTCCTCACTTTCGCAAAAAAATATTAATAGTCCCCCTATAGATATCTTTATTTATGCCGATACAATAAAAATAACATATCCATATTCAAACCCACAGATTATGGATCAACACGTTGCGCCAAAATGATCTTCAGGAAAATGTCATGACCAGCGCCACATCGCGACCAAACCGCAACCCATCTCGAAAAAAACGCCGAACATACCCCCAAAAGATCAAACAAACTAAACAACTGCCTATCGTTCTCCCGTCCTCCCATCCACCACATCATCCAACCATCGCTGACCCACACACGCAACACATCAAACGTCTATTCCATATAGCACCTTACATACTCACGGGCATTGGTTTGGGCACACTCAGCATTGCGCATGGCTACACGAATCCTCTTGCCTACCCAATGCTCATAGCTGGATTCGGCAGTACGTGTTACGTTCTTTTTTTCTTACCTAGCTCAGTATTAGCTTCCCCTCGACATGCACTTGGAGGCCATCTACTAAGTGCTTGTTCAGGATTACTTTGTCAGTCCGTTTTAGGAACTAGCGTATGGACAATCCCATTAGCCGTTGTATTAGCATGCTGGATCATGCACGTTACAGAAACAACTCACCCTCCAGCTGCGGCAACACCCATCACCGTTATCATGCAACACGCTTCCCCACTATTTCTTATTATTCCGCTAGGATTGGGCGTGCTGTGGTTGGTTATTTTAAGTGAGATACATAAACATTGGCGACATCATTTACTACGTGCCCCCAATCATTCTTAGACTCAAAAACCTATCAATAATGCTAACCACAATAGCGCTCCCGCCCAGTGATGCTGCCTGAATACCTTTAAACATAGCTCAGGATTACGTGTGTGAAGCTGCCAATTGCATACCAGTAACCAAATAACTGCCGCACTCCACCCCAACCAAAACACAGGCCGTACACCTTGAACTAACGCTACTCCAGCGACACCCAACAAAAAAATTCCCGTACACACATAAACAGCAGTAACATCCCACCGCCCTAGCCACAAAGCACTACTATGAATGCCCAATGCCTGATCATCAGGTCGATCCGCCATGGCGTAAGCTGTATCATAGGCCAATACCCAAGCTATATTGGCTCCCCAAAATCCCCATGCGGTCCATGGCAGCGACTTTGTCACTGCAGCCCATGCCATTAAAATACCCAAACTAAATGTAATCCCTAAAAAAGCCTGAGGCACTGGCAAAAACCGCTTTGTCCATGGATAGAGTGCTGAACACACTACAGCCGCGACAGCGACCACCCAACTCAAAGGTGGGAGAAAAACCAACAACGCCGCCGATAAAAGCGATAATACGGCAGCTAAAACTAATGCTTCTACAGGCTTAACACGCTTTTCAGCTAAAGGACGGTTCTGCGTTCGCCATACTTTCCCATCGATATCACGATCAGCATAATCATTAATCACGCAGCCAGCGGAGCGCATTAGTACCGTTCCTACTGTGAATATCGCCAGCATTGTCCATCCAGGAAAACCACGCGTTGCAAGCCAAAGCGCCATCCAGGTAGGCCATAACAATAATGCTATACCTACCGGACGATCTAGACGCATCAACTCTGCATACGCGCGTAGGCGATCTTTAGCACTCACCCTGCAAATACCCATATCTGCAACCATGCCCTTTTATCCTGCCTCCACCAACAAAGAAGAAACAACTGGCACTTGGCTTATGCCATAGCGTGCTACAAGCAATCGCTCTAAATCATTGAGCGCTTTTCCACGATGACTTCGTGCCCGCTTCGCTGCTGACGGTAACTGTGCTGCTGTTAACCCGGCAGCCTCATCAAAAAAAATAGGATCATAACCAAAACCACCTTTCCCATTTGGTGCTTCTGCAATCCTTCCCCACCACTCGCCTTGCGCTATGCAGGGCTGAGGGTCATCAGCATGCTCACACATCACCAAAATAGCATAGTAATAGGCCCTACGATCCTCAAGGCCTCTCATGGCTTCAAGCAATGCCCTATTATTACGCGCATCATCTGAAGGCTCACCCGCAAAACGCGCGGAGTACACACCAGGCTTACCACCTAAAGCGGGTACACATAGTCCAGAATCATCTGCCAATGTAGGCAAACCTGTTAATTTTGAGATCACACGCGCTTTATGCAGTGCATTCTCAAGAAAAGTGGCATAAGGCTCATCAACCTCAGGCAATGCCAAATCGGGCGCTGCAATCAAATCAATTCCCCATGGCTTCGCCCATGCTTGAAATTCTCGTACTTTACCCGGATTACGACTTGCTAAAACCCACTTATAGCTAGTGCTCATCATTACACCTGTATAGCTTGTCTTTGCATATCAAATAATTGCGGCAAACCATTTTCTGCCAAATCTAATAAGGTATTGAGCGTAGTACGCGGCAATGTTTGGCCTTCAGCAGTGCCCTGCACTTCTACCCAATGCCCATGCTGAGTCATGACGGCATTCAAATCGACATCGCATGCCGAATCTTCCTCATAATCCAAATCCAGACGTGCTTCACCATTGATAACGCCTACTGACACCGCAGCAATTGCAAATCGCCGAGGATCTTCGGTTAATACGCCTTGTTTCATTAACCCTTCTATTGCCAGCCATAATGCCACCCATCCA
>Ga0207122_1097_pt1 | contig 14378 bp, 16 predicted proteins | sample Alteio_BWMinHeat_38_FD_153504 | JGI IMG/M metagenome (GOLD analysis project Ga0207122, IMG submission 153504) | Enriched cells from forest soil in Barre Woods Harvard Forest LTER site, Petersham, Massachusetts, United States -... | ecosystem: Environmental > Terrestrial > Soil > Temperate forest >... | reverse complement strand
CAGGTAAGAATGTATAATCGTAACCAAAGAAAAGAAATCTCCCAACAGAGAACATTACCAGAACGCAACAGAGGAAAAGCAGAAAGAAGGAAAGTTTCAAAGACCATCGATCTGAAAAGTCAACATTTTGCACGTTCTTACTTTTTGGAATTGGTCTGCGCTTTCCTGTCTTAGAAGCTGCAAAAATTACCATGTGCGGCGGCGTTAGTTCCTGAGGGTGTATGCCCGCGTCAGCCAGGAGCAAGAAATTCGGAGGCTCGACCTGGCTCAACATGGCGAAACGATCTAAGCGCCTCCGGTCAACTTGAGCCAGGGTTGCTGCACGCTTCGTAGTTTGCGTTGGAGAGCGCTTCATGAAGGATTGAGTTGAGAAAATCACCAGTAGAATCAATTATTTTATGTCGGAGTCAAGGAGGAACATAATGGGCTGGAACCGAATTCTCTTCTATGAACATTCCTAGACGAAAACGATACATTCGAGGCCTTCTTCGTTACGGAGATCCCCAATTTGCCCCATTAAACTGTCCAGACCAGGCTCCTAATTCCCCTTGCCACCTCACCGGCAATGGCTCAAGACTCCGTCATCCCAAAAACGTGAAAAGAAAGCGCCGGCTTCCGCCGGTCCGAGTTCAACGCTATCTATGCACCACGCACCATCGCTATCTTTCTTTTCTTCCCGAAACCGTTTTGCCAAGGCTTCACTACGCTGCTCCGGTGATCAACGAAACTGTTCGAGTTCATCTTCACGTTCCGGTCAATCCGGAAGCGCAGAAGCCTCATTGGAGAACGATCAAGCGTTGGGTGAGAAGAATCACCGGTAACGTTGAAAAAGTTCGAAAGACATTGATCGAGCGAATCAGCAAGAAATCGGAAATGAAGGAAGAGCATGTTGCACTACTTTTCTTACGCCGAGGGTGGTCTCCGTTGAAACAAGTGTGGGGATTACTGGAAGCGGCAGCCAGAGAGATAAAAGAAGGGCGACTCCCTTATCACTATGTTTGGGACGGGTGAAATTCGCAAATTTTTGGATCACTCGAAAATCCAAAAATTTGTGTTTTGAGAGCCGGCTGAGAATTTTCGTTTCTGGTTTTTCATTTGGAATCTATCCGAATCGCCAACGTCATCGGATAATCGAGTCCGTGCAAGTTCATCGAGCCCCTAAAACCAAGCAAGCGTCAAGGTTGGAATGCCGCCTGTTAAATAGCCGGGGCGCCCATCCGGCGATGAGTAAATCAACTGCGAATTTTCATGAAGGACAGGCGCCGCGACGACCAGCAGCATGTCTTCACGCAATTCATCGCGGGGAATTTCCACCGTGATCTCTTCTGCCGTTGAAGAGGGGAGATTCATATGAAAAGTTTTTCCGCTTTGCGGTGTGTTCACTTCATATGATTTAGATAATGCAGTGGATCGAACCAACAGGATGGCGACTCCGAGAAGAAAGACTATGCATAGATTTCTCATAACTCACCTCTATTATTGTTATACCCTCTTCAAATAAAAATAGCTACAAATTATATGACTTTTCTGATGGATCGGGTACATAATAAAAAGGGCAACCGAATGGTTGAGCCAATATCATCAAATTCAGGAGCGTATGACAATATGTTGACAACTGCCAGTAAGCGTGAAAGCAAGCCGAACCGGAACGTTTTGGTGACAGGGGGGGCCGGATTCATCGGATCCCATCTGGTCCAAGCCCTGCTGGAGCGGGGAGATTCGGTCACCGTCATCGATGATCTTTCCACCGGCAAGTACGAAAATATTGCTCATCTGTCATCCCACCGACGATTTCGTTTCGTGAAGGGCGATGTGGCTGACGGAGCGGCACTGGATAAGCTTGAGCGCGGCGTCGACGTGATTTTCCATTTGGCTGCCGCGGTTGGAGTTGAGCTGATTCTCCGCGATCCGGTCCACACGATCCGAACCAACGTCATGGGAACGGTGGCGGTGTTGCGTGCCGCGCTGCAAAATCAGGCTAAAGTGCTCCTTGCCTCGACTTCGGAAGTCTATGGAAAGGGAACTCGGCCGGAGTTTTCAGAGGACGACGATACGTTGCTTGGTCCTACCCGCAAAAGCCGGTGGAGTTATGCGGCTTCGAAAATGTCGGAAGAATTTCTAGGATTCGCTTACCATCAGCAATATAAATTGCCGGTAGTGATGTTCCGGCTATTCAATACCATCGGGCCGCGTCAAACGGGCGAATATGGCATGGTTGTCCCGCGCTTCGTGGAGCAGGCGCTGCAAGGAAAGCCGCTCAGAGTTTACGGAGACGGGGGGCAGAGCCGCTGCTTCTGCGATGTGGGAGACGCGATTCGGGCCATTGTCGGCCTCGGCGAATCTCCTAAGGCGGTCGGCCAAGTTTTCAACATCGGTTCGACCCGGGAAATCACCATCCACGATCTTGCGAAGAAAGTTCTTTCCTTGGTTGGTGGGGACGAAGAGGCCATTCAATTTATTCCATACGAGAAAGCGTACCAAGCTGGATATGAGGATATGCGACGCCGGTTTCCGGACATATCGCGAATCAAACGACTTTTGGGATGGGAACCGAAAGTCTCGCTCGAGGAAACGTTGCTTCGGGTCATTGAGGAGAAGAAAACGCTTTTCACTCGAGCTGCCGTTCGTCGCAGCGGTTAGCGAGCGTCGGCGATTGCTTGATTATAGGCTTCGGCAAGATTCGGATCGTATGGATCGTAGGAAGCTTCCTCCGCCGCATAAATCCAGACATACTTATACTTTCCAAATAGGTGGCTGAACAACGGCCTGAAATCGCGCAATGTGGTCACGGCTGAGTTTGCGCAAGTTCCTTCCAGTAGCCAGTTTTTCTTGGTGGCGTTCCACGGAGCAATCGTTCCTCCAAGGGCCAGATTCGGATATCGAGAAAGAAGGCGCTCATGAGCTTTGTCGCGGCTGTCGAGTCTTTTTTTCATGTGATCAAGGGAGGCGTAGCAGTAGCCGGCGGAACGCTCCCCGCCTTCCACGATCGTGAGCGATGAATGAGTGGCCTTGGTTCTTTCCAGCATCCCGCTCACTAAGTAAGCAATCGAGGTGAATCCCGGATCGCTTACCGGAGAGCCTTGCCCTTCGCGGTCGGTCAAGCCGGTCAGCAAAAACCAGACCGTGGCCGCCGGATATTCTTCGTGAGCAATATCGGCAAGCGTCGCGCCAATATCATTCAGCCGTTTCCTGACTTCAGTCTCGCTTCTTCCAGCTTTCTTTGCCACGACCGCTATATCGTAAAGCGCGTGATTATTGTACGGCTCGAGATCGACTACGATGCCCGGCGATCCGAGTTTTCTAGCCGATCTGAGCGAAATCCGGTAAAGGTTGTAGAAATCGTCAAGAGCGCCCGAGCGGTTGTAGAGATCGATTCCCTTGATTCTTGAAAAATAAGCCTTGTTGTTGCGGTAATTGTGATGGGGAGCGTTTTTTCCAGGCTCTAAACCGATGGCTCGGTTCCAAAAGATCCAAGGCCAGACGTGGGGCCGAATGCTCTTACTTAACTTATTCAAAGCCGGCTGGAAATCTTTGTCGGTGTATTGTCCGGCGTCGTAGGCGCCAATCAAAGGGATGGCCACGCCGTTATAGGGGGAGTGATTCAAGAGAGCTCCTTTTTCGGGGGAAAACTCCTTCAGCTCGTTGGAATAGAAGCTAACGAGCAAGAGATAGGGATTGGACGACTTAGCGTAAAGCAGCCCGCGTGGCACAAGGCCAATGAAGAGCATAAAGCAAAGCAGAAAGCTCCAAAGAAATCTCACCCGTCCATACTCCCCTTGTGATTGGCGAGGATGCCAACCACGTCCCCAATCTATATATGTACCCCTCATTGTACCGCCAAAAAAGGTCCTTGTCAATGCAAAAACGTAGTATTCATGGGACTTTTGTCAAGCCTTGAACTCACATCCCCTCAATGGGAAGGATAGAGCATCAAAATGGGAATAAATAGTCCGAGTTCTTTTTGGGGTGACGTCTTTGCATACGCCGAATGGGCGATGATTTCGCTCTTCGAGGTTTCATTGGTTCTGTTCCTTGCCACCGCCTTGATCCGAATTTGGCGTTTGAAACGAGAGAAGCGCCAAAGATCCGCGGCGATAATGGAATCGGGAGAAGCACCGTGAAGCGATGATCGGATCGATTGTGAATGGCGTGCAACTTTTTTATCTGATCTATTTTTCGGTCATGATTGGCGTTTATTTATTTCTTTGCGTTGTGGCGGTTTTCTCTATGCGATCTTATTTGCGGCACTACGGCGTGAACGGATCGGCTCCTAGTTTCACTGGACGCGAACCATCAATTACCCTTCTCATTCCCGCTTACAACGAAAAAGAGAATATTCTCAATTCAATCCGGGCCTCGCTGCAACTTGTTTATCCAGATTACGAAGTCATTGTGGTCAACGACGGGTCAACCGACGAAACGCTCGACATATTGAAGCGCGAGTTTAATCTCCAGCCGTGCCGCGACCCGTATACCGAGATCATTCCAACCAAGCCGGTCCGCGCAATTTATAATTCGATTCCCCATCCAAAGCTGAAGGTGATCGATAAAGTCAATGGCGGAAAAGGGGACGCCATGAATGCCGCCGTCAATCTTTCAAAAGGCAAACTCACCTGTTCCGTCGACAGCGACTCCGTTTTGGAGCCGTTCAGCTTGCTGAAAGCGGTTCGCCCGTTCATGGAGGACGACACCACCGTGGTCAGCGGCGGCCAAGTGTGCGTTCTGAACGGGTGCGAGATGAGAGATGGAAAATTGGTTAAAGTCGGCTTTCCAAAACAATGGCTTGTGCGAATCCAGGTTTTGGAATATCTGCGCGCGTATCTAGTTTCGCGCATGGGATGGTCCGCTTTCAACGCCCTTCCGCTGGTTTCCGGCACTTTTGGCCTCATCGACAAGAAGGAGCTGATGCGAGCCGGCGGCTTCCACTGTTACACGATTGCCGAAGATCTCGACATAGTTTTTCGCCTGCATCTGATGCTCCGATCGGAACAAAGAAAATATCGAATTGTTCATTTCCCGGATCCGGTTTGTTGGACCGAGGTTCCCAAAACTTTCGACGAGCTGAAGCGACAGCGGCTCGACTGGCATCGCGCTTTAGCCGAAGCCCTGATGTTCAACATCAAACTTTTGTGTAACCCGAAAGGGGGAATCGTTTCATGGTTCATGATTCCTTTCATGATTGTGTTTGAGTTTTTTGGAACCGTGGTGGAAGTGCTCGGGATTTTTCTGATCGCCATTTTCGCGCTGCTCGGCGTTTTGTCGATCCAGGCGCTCGTTATTTTCACGCTGCTCGCGTTGGCCGCCAACATGTTTCTTTCGGTCGTTTCGTTGCTCTTGGAAGAGATGTCATTTCATTCGTATCCCGATCTCGGCTCGCTGTTCCGATTGTTCGCGGCGGTTATTTTCGAGACGCCGGCTTATCGCCTTTTGACTTCCTATTTCAGGCTTCTCGGAGTCTGGGATTTGATTCTGACCTATCCGGCGAAAGCCAGAGAAATTAGAAAAAACCGTCATCTATGACAGTTTGTCGAACGGCTGCGGAAATCGGATTTATGGTAAGAGCTGATTTCCACCCCGATTCAACAATAAATGAGAAGTATCCTGGGGCACGCCCGGAGGGACGATTTTAGAACTTTTTGCTCTAAGAGTTTCTTCGACAATCTTCTGGTTGAATATTTAGAGTCGACGTGATACAATCGGGTTGAATGTTTGATCGCCTCCCTGATGAAACAATGCGTATTCTTAAATGGGGTTTCCTTGGCTTTTTATTGCTATCTGCTTTAACCATCTTGATCTTTAACTCTGAAAACGAATCCTTGATGGGAGTGGTTGCATTAATTTATTTCAATTCAATGCCTTTTCTACTTTTAATTTCCGTTATGCTGTATTATTACCGATTAAAGCGAGATCAATCCTCGATACTTGAAAAAGCAGATCCAGATGTTATAGCAAATCCAGTTACCTTTATTCGACCTTCCGGAATTAAAAGAAACGCGGATGCCATTGGACTCACGCAGCAACGAGCTGAAGAGCTAGTAGAGGACGCCATGAATGAACTCCCTAGTCCTTTTAAGGAAAGGCTGAAAAGCATTGCAGTTATAGTTCAAGAGCTTCCAGGCAAGGAAACTCACAAACTTCATGAGAAGCTGGAAGAAGAGGAGATTTTGTTGGGATTGTTTGTGGGAGTTCCTATCAGTAAACGCTCGCTATTTTATGAAGTGCCCTGTCCTGATTTGATCTATATTTATTACCGAAATATTGAATCGGTGTGCCACTCTGAGGAGGAGATAAAAAAACAGATTTATCTTACCGTGTACCATGAGATTGGTCATCATTTTGGTCTGCTGGATCAAGAAATGCCCTAAAAGCGTGGCACGCCCGGAGGGACGATTTCAGAACTTTCCTCGTTGTCGGCGTTGTTGACCGGGCAATAACGGACTATTTAGCTTTAGTGACCTTCCCCCATCATACTCCCCATAAGTACATCCAAAAGAATTATACCCGTTTTTCTGGGAAAATTCAACAATCTGCGAAAAGTATAAGGTTACCCGCGCTTTAACCACAGAGTTCCTTTCCCAACCCGCGTTTTTAGGTCGTCAAGCATTAGGTTTAACTGGATTGGCATATCTCAAAATTATATTCAGCACCTCCGAAGTCGGCATGGAGCTTTTCATGATGTATTCATTCGCTCCGAGGGCTTTTGCTTTGGAAACCATTTCAGGAGCATCTAATGCGGTAAGAATAATGACTGGTGTCTGATTGGTCTTCGGATTATTTCGTATTCTTTTTAAGACTTCAAGCCCGTGGACAGTATGCAGCACCATATCGAGAATGACGAGACTCGGATGAAGATTAGTCACCAGGTCCCAACCTTTGTCCCCATCATCGGCCTCAAAGACTTCAAGGCCGCGATTTTCCAAGATGTCCCGAAAGACGACTCTGAACCCATAATCGTCTTCGATGTGGACAATGATAGGCTTGGCTTGATACATGCTAATCTTATACCCTTCGCACACAGCCTAAGGGTACTTTCAGCTTTGTGCAAGTATCGGAAATGATTCGGCCTCCAGTGGGGACCGGAGGCCTTTTAAGGGAGTATGGGGTTTGGGGAGAATCAATTGCGATTGTCTTTTTTATACCCTCCCTCTGATCAATTCAATCAGAAAAAGGTTTTCGGTGAAGCGAAAGCGGTGAGCGGATCGCCGCTTTCGGACTCGCCGAAACCGGCGGTTGCGGATCGCGATGGGAGCCAAATGGGAGCCAGTCGAGCAGGTATGGACCGCGAAAAGTGTGGCACTGCCTTCTGAACCGGATTCGAACCTATTTTCTTGAAAATACAAAATAGAATTCGCCGGCATTCGAAAAAGCTCCCAAATTTTCATACAATATAGTGTTTTACACGTGCAATAACGTCGTTTCCTACCGTTTTTCGCACCATTTTTCATGGTTTTTCGCCCTTTTTTCCTACCAAAACATGCCGTTTTTCGCACTCGAGACGGCTTCCATACTACTCGTTTCCCCACCAACGCCTGTTTATGAAAACCTCCGTCAGCGATAGGTGAGTGGCCAACAGTTAGCGGAGAATCGCGATACTACCCCATCGTACGGTGGTGAACGATCGTTGGGTGGTCATCCCGATCACGCTCGCAAGTGGTGAACTCGATCGGTGAGGGAAAAGCGTTCGGTGATCGTGAGCGTTCCCCAGCAAACCGAAGCGTCCCCACCGACCCGGGCACCCAACGCTCGGTACGTGTCGCATTCGAGAGGAACGAGGAACTCGATTGGTGAGTAACTCGGGGGCTCTCACGCGCAAGCCAAGAACCAACACCAAGACCCCGCCCGACCACTCGACCACGAAGGAGAGCCCCCGAGGTTTCCGGCCCAACGCGAAAACCCGGAAGAAGCCGGAAACCCAAAAACAGAGAAGCAGAGGAATGGCCAACCCCGCCAAAACCCACCCCGATTTTTATTTTTTTTTCAATTCCCCCTCGCTATCGAGTTTTTAGGACAGAGGGAAATGATAATCTTAGAAAATCGTTGATCGTTCTGTTACGGGTTTTACAGTTTGGTTTAGGTGACATTGATCAACCATTGAGAAATTCCGGCCCTGCTTCTTATTTCGATCTCACGATTAAAGAAACGTGCGCAAAAGCGATACGATGATAACAATCACTTGAATTCAAGTATGATCTCGTCAATCTCCGGATTCATCTTCTGCAATTCTGGATGACTGCTCCGTAATTCTCTATCGCCCACCATCAAACCCGGAGCGCGGCCGACTCCCAATCTTAAAATCACACGTCCATTGGCCTGAAATGCTTTTTCTAATTTGCCCTTTTGCCAAGAGATCACGGTGCCCGAATAGTCGTAACCCGATCCCGTTACAGTAAAGGGCTTGCCGTTGAGTCTCTCCACTTCTTTCAAACGTGTGCCGAGTGTAATCCCTTGAACCGTCTTCCAAACTGTTTTTTTACCCCTCCATCGAATCCATTGAACGAATCTCTTATGCTCCGGGTCTCTCCAAACAAGTTCAGCCATTTTGTTTGAATCCTCCGGATAGATGACGGCTCCCTTTACAAACGATCCTTCACCCTCGTCAATGTCTTTCTCCAGCACATTCTTCGCTCCATAGGTCGCCACTAAATCAGATAATCGTGATTTGGGAGTGATGCCGCCAGCCCTAACTCCGGGCACGATCAACCAGTCAAGCTTTCGGCTCTGAGCAAATAAAGGCAACAAAAACACGGAAAAGAGCAAGAACACCAATGCCGTTGTCTTTTGATTTCGTCGAAGCATGGCTTCCATTTCAAACGCCGTGGAGTCTATTCCTCCACCCACCAACCCGTCGCGCGATCGAGATTGCCTCCTGTCTTTTCTTCAATTATGACATACGGGTCAACCCTGAACCCCTTTTTCAGAAACCTGTCGCTCGACTAAGGCCGTTTCTGAAAAAGGGACAAACTGAATTTCGCACGGCATCGAAGAGCGACCAATAAATGAACATTCAGTTTGGGGTTGACCTCGTATGGTCCCTGTCAAGAGAAAAGACAGGAGGCAAACATGGCTATTCATCTGTTCATCTTTCTTTGGTTCTTCGGTTTCATCAGTTGGTTGTTTCTGGTCATCTGGGAAATCCGCCAAAATCTCAGCAGGCTTTTCGTTTGGTTTCTCTCGTTTTTCAGTCCCGGTGAAAGGCCGGTCACCCCAAAGTGCGTGTGGGAAATCAAGCGTTTCATTTGGCACCACATCTTCAAAAGTCTCTGGTGGTTCACTCAACCCGAAGCCCCAAAATCAAAAAATAAAGTTCCATTCCCATGGCGTGTCACCAATGGTCGAATGTGGTTGCCCGCTTGGGCTCATTTCCATCCTCAGCCCAAAAATCCAAAACGTTGTTTGTGTGGCAAGCCCCTTTGGCATGAAGCCCAAAGTCTTGCACAAGCAGTTGAAAAGTGTAAGCAAATGGCTCGCAAAATGCCGCCACCATGGTGAGGTTTGGGGATGATGGGTGAGCGACGATAAGCTCACCCATCATCCCCCAGGAGAACCCCGCGCACCGCCCGAAAGCGTTTCCGTCATGAGCCTGAAGGGAAGTAAACCGAAGAAGCAAGGCCGTAAACCACAACCATCGCACAACGGAAAAGCGAGTTATGCCGCTGAGGTACCCGCGCTCCTTCCGATCGGTCACGGCAGCTACGTGGCAACCGACAAAATCACCGCGATCCTCAATCCGAACTCTTCCCCGGTCAAGCGACTCGTCCACGAAGCGGAAAAAGCGAAGCTCCTAGTCAATGCGACGCACGGCAGAAGAAACCGTTCAGTCCTGGTCATGGACGACGGCCATGTAGTCTTGTCAGCCCTGAACCCTGATGTCGTCGCGGCCCGAATGAATTCCAAAACTGAACCATAAACTTTTACTTTTTTTTGGGTGTTTTTATTTTTAAATAAGTTTGAAGGGAGAAACCAAGTCAATGCACCAATTTGCTCGATGGGTGGCACACGCGTGGGTCATTTACATGATCACAATCGCTCCATTCCGTGGAAGAAAACAGTATCGTTCCTTTGCGGAAAAGGCGAACAACGATCCAAACATCAAAACACAATACTACCTGCAGTCCCTGAGAGGCGGCCTCAATGCTCTTATCTTTCTTGGTTTGCTCTTCGACTCGGTTCCCAATCCTCTCGAGGCAATTGGATTAAGCGTAAAACCTGAAGACAGATGGGCAACCGTCATCACTGCAATGCTTGTTTTGATTTTGGGGATAGCCATCACTCGCCCTGAGGCGCGAGCAAGGATGGGCAATCCGAAATCAAGAGAAAAGGCGTTGAAAGGTTTTGAGGAATTGAATGTACTTGCATTGCTACCTACGACTCGGCGACAGGAATGGCTCTGGTATGCCGCGGCCCTTTCCAATGGAACGTGGGAAGAATTGGTTTATCGAGGCTTTCTCATATTTTACTTTACGCATATATTCCCCGGGGTTTCATTCTTCGCGGCGCTTTGCGCTTCTTCTCTTATTTTTGGATTGGCGCATCTCTACCAAGGAATAAGAGGAACTATTTCGACAACAATCTTTGGCGCCCTCATGGGATTTCTGTATTGGAATACCGGCAACCTCATCCTGCCGATCACCTGCCATGTTGCGAATGATTTGTATTTTGGTTTTTATTCGCCGGCGGGCAATGATGTCATTAGCGAGGCGACATCTTAAACCGAGATAGGAGGAAGGCTATGCAATTAGGAGGTAAGTGGTTCGTGATGATTCTTGTTTCAGTTTTGATTGGATTATTTGGAATACCGAAATTTGGCTTCACCGCAAATTTCGATCAGCTATTCAATGAAGCTCAGCAGCAAAAGAATCCCGATCGGCAGATTGAACTCTACACCAAAGCCCTTCATGCCTGGAAGCCTACCGATGGAAACGCTAAAAAAGCAAAAGCTCTTTATTTTCGAGCTGTCGCCTATACTCACAAGCCGCAGGTTGACAAGGTTATCTCCGATTGTAATGAGTCAATCAAACTCAATCCCGATGATTGGGAAGTTTACATGACAAGAGGAAGTGCGCTACGGATCAAAGGCGAGCTCGATAAAGCGATTCAGGATTTCAGCACTGCCATCCGTTTGAATCCTCAGTCGGCGGACATCTACTATTGGCGCGCTCTAACTTACGCTCGGATGGAAGACGCTGATCGGGTGATTGACGATTGCGGAAAGGCGATCGAAATCAATCCCGACAAGTGGGAGTATTACGTGACCCGAGGCACCGCATTCCTGAAAAAACTAGAAAATGAAAAAGCCATTGAAGATCTGACGGCTGCAATACGATTGAACCCGAAGTCTCCCGAGGCTTATCAATTCCGGGGAGAAGCTTACGAGAAAGCGGGCCAGCAAACAAAGGCACAGGAAGATTACTCGAAAGCCAAGGCGCTGGGATTAAAATAACTCGAACTCGATTCGCCCACACGAGCGCCGGTGAATGATATGACAGGTTTCCTTGGCTGACCGATGCCAATGATGGTTTAATAATAAGTCGCGCTTGACAGTCTCCCGAAGGAAACTCCAAAGATCAACGCGTAACCTGAAGCGTGACGCAGGAAGCAAGAGAAGGCAGTTTTCGAACCGGCTTGATCGGGGTTTTCATCGTTCTGGGTTTCCAATGCCTTGTCGCCATCTGGTTTTATCCAAGCAGTTCGCATCAATTCAATACTAACTCTGTTTTGCACTCCATTATTTTTCGTTGGTCGGAAGTCGTTTTTATTTTTCTTTTCATAAAAGTTGCGGAAAAACTTCCATTGAGTTCCATCAAACTCGTAGCATTACGTTTCGGAGATTTTCTTTGGGGCTTTGTCGGATTTCTGGTCGGATTAATATTTCTTGCAGGAGCCGGCGCTATAGCTGAAAAGTTTCATTTGCAGTACGATACGCATTATCGCTCCCTTCTCTTAAGTCTACCTATCGGTTGGCGTTTTGCAACCGTTTTTACAGCAGGAGTAACGGAAGAAATCATTTTCCGTGGATATCTTCTTGAGCGAATTGCAAAACTCACGCATCGACTCTGGATTGGAGTTGTACTTTCTTCTATCGTCTTTATGGCGCTTCATATTCCATTCTGGGGAAAATTCGCCCCGATCGGGATCGGAGCTTGGACGGCAGTTGTAATCGGTTTATATCTCTGGAAAAAATCGCTTTATCCGTGCATTATTATGCATGTGTTGAACGATGTATTTATCCTTGTCATTGTTCCTTACTTAGCTAGCTTATACGGAATCAATCCAAAATAAGCTGCTATCACTCGTCGACTCGCCGTTCTAAGGCATAAAATCAGAAGGGAAAGAGAACAACCCGCTTGAAGCCAGCGCTTCAAGGCGGTGCATCATGGAGCCAACCCAGCCACAAGTTACAAGCGAAATAATCGAGCAAGTTATCGACGCTTATAAAGCGTATATCCGCACGCTGCAAAAATTGAAAGAGTTTGACGCCAAAGAATACGAGAAAGTTCCTGAGATCATCAAGCGATACACGAACGACGAAATCGAGAAACTCAACCAGTATGATGCGGAAGCGCTCCTCGAAGCCAACGCGATTCCGCCGACCGATTTTGGGCCTGTCGAAGAAGGGCATCTTTTAATTGCTCGATCGTACTTCCGGATGCTGCAGAAACTGAAAGGCAGCGCCGAGTTTCAAAAAGTTCCGGCGGTTATCCGGCAACTGACAGATGACGAGATTGAAAATCTCGATGCCGCTCATTTGCAAGCGCTGAGATTAACAGGCGCTTTGCCGGATAAAATGCTGCCACACGGCACGCTTGAAATGCAAGAAATCGCGAAAGTGAACAAAGCACTCTACGACTTTTGCATGCAAGATCCCGAACTGCGACAATATGCTGAAGAGCCCACGACTTTTTCCGATCCGAAAAAAGCTCAAGCTTTCAGAAACAATCCGAAAATCCGTGCATTCTTCCAATCGCATCCGGAGTATCAAAAAATTCTCGATGACTTTACCGCGCGCCAAACACGAGCCACTTTGGAAAGATACGGAATGGCGCAGCCGCCGCTTCAAAAGAAAGGGAACCAGCCGTACATGACGCATCCGTATGGCGAACCGGATGAGAATCAGCCTCAGAATGTCGCAGCAACGGGTATCAACAAGTTAATACAACAAATTCAGCAGATGAATCACGGTTAATGACAAATCCAGTCAGCGCTTATCAAGCTCGTTCGCTGCTTGTAGGAATGATCGATACAAAGGGAAGCAGAACGCTCACTCCAGTTCGAGATCAATTGATAGAGTCAATTATTGATCAGTTGGCCCAACAACCAGGTCAACTGGACACATTTGTTTCAGCAATTCAAAAAAATCCGACTTATAGGCAGCAATTTCAAGCAAGTTTTACCAGGGATTACTGTTTAAGAGCTGTTCAAAAGTATGAAAGATTACCCCCTTCATGGATTAAAAATCAATCCAATCGAGAAACCTGGGGAAGCGAGTTTGCATGACAAGAAGTATTACATGGACGTAGTCATGACCAAAGATGGAAAGATTTTCTACGGTCAAAGCGGGAAGGTACTCAAGCGAAAGTAGCGTTGCTTGAAATTATTTGTACTTTTCAGCTAGGTCTTTTAAGATAAAGGATTTTGGAATTGTAAAATGACCAAATTCAGCATCAGCCTACCTGACGAGCTATCGAAGCAACTCGAAGCCGCCGCGAACGACAAAGGCGAAACGTTGAGCGGCGTGATCGCTCATGCGCTTGAAAAATACTTCTCGTCGAATGGGGCAAGTAGCCCGCCGCCACCAAGCCCGCCACAAGCTCCACCTGTTCCTAGCACCACCGGCGACCCGCAACTCGCAACTCGTGTGCAACAACTGGAAGCCGCCAATCGCGACCTGGCCGCCAAAGTAGCCGACGGCGCTTCCCAGATCCAGGAACTCGCCAAACTTTTCGGCTCGCTCGACCAGCGCCTCAGCAAGCTATGGCATGACGTCCACGATCATTGAGCTAATGGTCCAAATGAGTGGACTCAGCGACAATCCATCGGTGATCCGCCTTCACATTTTCCCCAATTTTTTGTATGCTCTTTCCATTCTTTCTCCGTCATAGACTCTTTGAGGATCTGTAAACCAAGAATCTCGACACCACAGAACTGGGTGTCCGTATCGCCCCGAGGCGCATTACTTTCTTCGAATTGTTGCAAGACTCTTTCACGAATCGCTTTTACAAGGTTTGCTTGAAAATTTGCTCTCTCTTGTGGAAGATGTTTCATTGCTACAACAAATAGTTCGAGTTGACCGGGTTGCCTGGAGATTTGTTCGATATGCGCTTGAATGATCTCATCTCTGACTCTAGCGACTGCTTCGCTCCCTCCGGTATCAACCATAC
>Ga0207122_1095_pt1 | contig 14600 bp, 15 predicted proteins | sample Alteio_BWMinHeat_38_FD_153504 | JGI IMG/M metagenome (GOLD analysis project Ga0207122, IMG submission 153504) | Enriched cells from forest soil in Barre Woods Harvard Forest LTER site, Petersham, Massachusetts, United States -... | ecosystem: Environmental > Terrestrial > Soil > Temperate forest >... | reverse complement strand
TTTCGATGATGCCGTTATGGACTAGGGCTAAGGACTGCTTCATATCGAGGTGGGGATGGGCATTCTCTCTCGTCACCTTGCCGTGCGTCGCCCATCGCGTCTGAGCGATAGCAAAATCGAGTTTGATATTCTTTTTGGCGATCTCCCCTTCGAGGTTGGCGATCTTGCCTACCTCTTTGCAATAGACGATCTTGCCATCCTGCACTCCAGCTATCCCGGCGGAGTCGTATCCGCGATATTCCAGACGTTTTAATCCATTCAGCACGGTCTTGACGGCATTCTTAGGGCCGACATATCCAAAGATTCCACACATAGTTCACGCTCCGATTTCTGATTTCACCGCGTCGGCTATTGACTTGGCCAGCTGCGACACCTTTTTTAATTCGATCCCTTCTATCATGACCCGGCAGATCATCTCCGTCCCGGAATAACGCACCAGCACACGCCCATCATTACCCAGGAGCCCTTCAGCCTTCTTGATGGCTTTCTGCACATCGGAGAGGGAACCCAGGGCGGGTTTCTCCTTCACTTTGACGTTCAAGCACACTTGAGGATACTTCTGAACAAAGGCGGCCAGCTCGGACAGTTTCGACCCCGTTTCCATCATGATGCGGAGCACCTGCAGCGCACATACCAGGCCGTCGCCTGTGGTGTTGTGATCCAAAAAGATCGTGTGCCCGCTCTGCTCCCCGCCCAGGTTAGCATCATATTTCAGCATATCCTGGATGACATACCTGTCCCCCACCTGCGACTTGACCACCTCGATGCCCAGTGCCTCCATGGCCTTTTGGAAGCCAAGATTGCTCATCACCGTCGACACAACGACATTATTGCGCAAGAGGCCGTGAGACAGCATATCGCGGGCGCAGATGGCTAAGATGACGTCCCCGTCGACGATCTGGGCGTTTTCATCTATTAGCATCACCCTGTCGGCATCGCCGTCCAAAGCCACACCGATATCGGTATGGTGGTCGATCACAGCCTTCTGGATGGTTTCCAGATGGAGCGACCCGCACCTGTCGTTGATATTCAAGCCGTTTGGAGTGTTGCCATAGAGGAATACCTCGGCATCGAGTTCGCGGAACACCAGCGGCGCAACCTTATACGCAGCCCCGTTGGCGCAGTCGAGGGCTATTTTGAAGTTTTTCAGGTTCTGCCGACGCGGAAACGTCGCCTTGACAAACTCGATGTAGCGGCCGTCGGCATCGACGACCTTGGAGTTCCTTCCGATATCGTTGTCGGCGGGTAAACAGTCACTGAAATCGTTGTCAATGACCAGTTTCTCCATCTCATGTTCCCAATCGTCAGGGAATTTGAATCCGTCGCTGGAGAAAAACTTGATCCCATTATCGTAGAAAGGGTTGTGCGAGGCCGAGATGACGATGCCTGCCTGGGCGCGATAGGCTCGGGTAATGAAAGCGACGCCCGGCGTGGGCAACGGGCCGACCATCAAGGTGTCGATACCCATGGAACATAATCCTGAGATCAGCGCATTCTCGTACATGTAGCATGAGAGGCGGGTATCTTTGCCGATGACGACCTTATGCCTGGCGGCGCTCCGCCGGCGGAACATCTTGCCCGCAGCCCTGCCAAGGGCCAAAGCCGTCTCCACAGTCATCGGAGCCATGTTGGCCCGGCCTCGGACACCGTCCGTCCCAAAAATCTTCTGCGTCTTCCCCTTCGACATAGCCGTCCATCCTTTTCTCAATAGTATGATAGCAAGATTAATCGATCCCTCTAGGGAAATCAAGAACTTATCGCAGAAAAACGCAATAGGCGGAATAAGGCGGAATAAGGCGGAATAAGGCGGAATAAGGCGGAATTCTCAGCCTTATTTATCCTGTTACTATCAGACTCCATTTTGCTCCACGTCCATGTCCCGATACATGGACCAACCCCAACCTTTTAAGATGCTGAAAATCATCACGTAATGTGCGATCAGCTGGAGGATTTGGAAAATGAGATTTAATCTCAGTAAAGGTTCGACCGTTAACTGAGATATTTGATAATACTTGAAGAATGGTTCTCTGACGATCTGTGAGATCGTGTGATATACGATGAGGTGCTATATATCCGCTGGGTAAAAAGCGAACTCCAAATGAATTGGCCTGTTCAAAAAATTCAGGTTCCGGATGTCCTGCTTCTAAACAAAGGCTGACTATTTTTTGCGTTCCTCTACCCCATTTCTCAATTAATCCTCTATGATAAAAAAGTGTAGCTATTAGCGGATTCCGTTGATGGGATGTATGATCTTTCTTTAAGTCATCGGGTTTTAATCCAAACGGTAATTTTCCATCGTTCCAAATCTCCAAACGGTCGTCAAAAAGAGCAACACTTACAGCGCCGCCTGGATGGGAATAAACTCGGTGGCAAAATGCGTTCACTAAAGCTTCACGGAGAGCTTCACGAGGAAATAGCGGTTCATCTTTTCGTTCCAAAATATGGGGCAAAATTTTTCCAGCAACGGGTAGGTGCCTGCGAAGAAAAAGCATAGCCTCTTCCAGTAAGAAAAAGGCATTTCCAGTTAGCTGATTCTGGTCAATAAATTCTGATTTATCAACTCCTTTGAATCGTGCCAATCTTAATTGACATTGCAGAAAATTGGGTAAAAAACGCTTCCCAAATAGCACGACTGCAGCATTAAATAAATGCCCATCCTTTCCAAGACCTAATCTTTCAAGGATCGATGTGATACTATCACCTTGATATTCAGGAATACGTCGAGCTTCTGCACCTAAACGAATAGTCCGCAAAATCTCTCCTGAATCGAGATCATCCAAGCTATACCCAATAGCAATGTCTGTCTCCCAACGGCGATTACTATGATCTCGCTCTAAGAGAAGCCTTTGGTAAACTGGTTGTGGCATTCGCAAAGTCGTGGATCCAACTCTCTGATAAGCACGCCCTTCCCAGGTATAAGGAACGTCCGTTCTTCTAGACAGTGCTGCGAGGATAATAATTTCTCTATCATGTTTGACTGAAATACGTTCTAATTCTATCGCAGCAGGTGGTTCGAATTTGGCGATCAGTCCAGAAATTTCCTGAAGTGTGCTATCTGAAACATGTTGTCCTACGGTTTTTTTTTCAGCAGTCACTCCTATTAAGACTTTTCCCCCTTTGCCATTGAGAAATCCACAAAGTGTTTCCGCAATGCCTTGGATCAGTGAAGTGGATTTTTTGAATTCCAGGATATCTGATTCACCAGAATGAATCATGCCTTCAAGTTCTGCCAAGTTCATACAAATACCACTACTAAACACTTAGAAAGATAAAAAAGTACTCGATGTCTATGTTGAAATCAAGAAGTTATTTTCATTTTCAATGGACGATCAGGAGGAAAGAACAAATGACGATGACGACACCAAAGACCTTAACGACTAATTTGGTCCCTTTTTTTGTTTTTGTAGACAAGAATGATTTTATTCGATATTATCTTATCTGAATCAAAAAAAATGGAGGTTATTATGTCAGTTTTACTCCCCGCATCTTTATATTACTTAAATGAATTTAATGATTATTCTCAAAACCATTTGATGAAAATTACTAAAGACGATACAAAGGATTGGATATCTAATAATAATAAAAGCAGGCTTGTGGGATTAGCGATCGTCCCTGTAACAGGTGTTGCGGAATTTGTTGCAGTGCTCATATCCACTGTTGAATGCGTTGCATTAGCTGCTATTAATCTCGTTGGCAAACTGATTTCAAATAAAAGTCATTATAGCATTTCTAATGTTATCCGATACCTAGAATGTGCTGCAATTCAAGTAGGAGTCGCTTTGGTTTCCGTTGTTAGCAGACCTATTTGGACATTGTATCGACTTGGTCTTGTCGTCTGGGATCCTGCACAGGCTGTTAAAGATAACTTCCTGGAATATAGAAAAGCACCCGATGCGACGATGTGGACAGCGTTTAGAAATGATCTCAATCAATGGTGGAATACAAAGAAGAATTAACTACTGAACAGACTGGATATGGACTAAATCGTCCAGTCTGTCCATTTTCCTAATGATTATTCAGCAATTCCCGCTAGAAATCTCAGGCTAAAGCCTGAGCTACAGGTTAGATATGTAGCTCAGGCTTTAGCCTGAGATTTCTAGCGGGAATTGCTGATGATTATTTTGGGCCGAACTTTTTTTTGATTTGGCGCAGGCGCGGCTCAAGCTCTTTCCGCTTCTTGGCGCTGAGGCGGTCGATGAATAGCACGCCGTTGATGTGGTCGTTTTCATGCATGACAGCATGGGCTTCAAGGCCTTCAAACTCTTCTGTAAACTCGTTTCCTTCGAGATCTGTCGCTGTGACAGTGACTTTAAAAGGGCGCAGAACGTCTTCGTAGATAGTTGGAATAGACAAACATCCTTCTACATAGCCCCACAGGTCATCGCTATAAGAAACAATTTTAGGGTTAATGAACACCCTCACCTTTCCTGGAAGCCAGCTCTCATCGGGCTGCTGCGTCGGGACACAGATGACAAACATCGCAAGCGAATGATGCACTTGCGGCGCAGCCAATCCCAATCCATTGCTTTCCTTCATGGTGTCAATCATGTCGTTTGCAAGCTGGCGGATGCCGTCGTTGATAGTTTCAACGCGGGCACCTTTCTTGCGTAGGATTGGATCGCCGTAATAGGCTAATGGTAGTTTAGTCATTCTACCCCACATAATACCTGAGACCATAGAAAAACTCCAACGCAAATTGTTTTTGCATGAAATCAGAAACTTTGCTATCTTCGTTGCTTTCTGTCGGAGCATAGCGCAGCTTGGCTAGCGCGGCTGCTTTGGGAGCAGTAGGTCGGGGGTTCGAATCCCTCTGCTCCGACATCGCCCTGCCACCGGATTCGGCGGCAGGGCTTTTTTTTTATAAGACGAGGCTCTATGACCATAGGCTGGTTTTTTTGGGATCCTCCTCGCGAGGCCTTCTCCATCCCCTATTTCAACCACCCCATCGTTTGGTACGGAATCCTCTTCGTCCTAGGGTTTATTTTCGGATACTACATCCTCATCCCGATGTTTTCCCATACTCTCCGCCGCATTAATCAGATTGCCTCCTGCGATATTCTGGACTGGGATGCTCTGATTAGAAATATTCCGAATACCTCCATACACCTACCTAAGGACTCCTCTAAACAAGCCATCATCGATGCCATCAACCAATCGAATATTGCTCGAGACCAGCTGACAACCCTCTTTCCGGGCGCCATCGCGACGGTCAGACAAACAGCCTTCTTCCTTATCGACAGGCTGTGCTGGTACTTCGTTGCAGGGACGATCATCGGAGCCCGTTTAGGGTATGTATTCTTTTACGACTGGGCCCACTTCCAAGCGAATCCTTTGCTCATCTTCAAAACTTGGGAAGGCGGACTCGCCAGCCATGGAGCTATCATAGGACTTCTCATCGCCTTATTCCTCTATCGCTGGCGTATCAGCCGATGGTATCCTGCGATCGGTTTCCTACAGCTCTTGGACATCTGCTGCATCCCAGCCGCCCTCGCAGGATTCTTTATCCGGATAGGCAACTTGATGAATCAAGAGATCTTGGGGACTCCCACAACTCTGCCCTGGGGGGTCGTCTTCGGACATCCTGCCGATGGCAGCGCTCCACAGCCGCGCCATCCTGTCCAGCTCTATGAGGGGTTGGCTTACCTGTTCCTCTTTGTACTTCTGATGTGGGTATGGAAAACGCGCGGCGATCGATTAAAGCCCGGCAGGATTTCGGGAATCATGATCACTCTCGTGTTCGCTGCACGGTTTGTCCTGGAGTTCTTCAAGGCACAACAAGAATCTGTGATCGGCGATTCCGCATTACAGATGGGACAATATCTGAGCATCCCTTTTATTATTGTTGGATTGTATTTAATTTTTTATTCCAGAAACAATAAAAAAGAGATTGACAAGCAATTAAATAAATAATAAAATGGTTCTGTAACTCTAAAATAGGAGATTTTATGACCTTAACAACTAATAATACTTTACCAACAGTTAGTAATACTGAACCAAGCAAGTTTTTGATCAAAGCTGAGGAACAGCTGATCAAATTCCGTGGCACAGATGGCACTGAGATAGCTTACAATGTCGTTATCCGTAAGGGTAATGAAGTCGTCAAGCTTGATAAAACAGCTCAAGCCGAATTGGCAACTAAAGTAGCTGCGTTATTTAACAGCAAAATTACAAGCGACCAACAGCCTAAAATTAAAGATCTCAGCGGCTTTGTCATTAAGAAAGAGCAAATCTCTTATATTGATGCTGCTAACAAACAAGAAACAAAAGTTGCTGATATCAAAGAAGAAGAGTTTAATCCGATCCAAACCATCCTCAGGGCATGTCAGGCAAACGAAGAGGTATCTCTAAAAGAAAAGAAAGTTGAGAAACTCTCCTGCTTCGGCAAGTTCTTTGAATGTATCAAGAACATTTTCTCTAAGATTTTCTGCTGCTGCTGCCCAAAATCCAAAAAACAAAAAGAAGAACAAGTCGATTTGAAAGACCAACAGGAAATCATTGATATCGGTCAATCGAAATCAGAAAAAGATCATGTTGACTCAGATGATGAGCCACTAGATATAGATGCGTATTCTGAAAAGGAACTCGAAGACTTGGTACAAACAGATGAGACTGCTAGAAAATCGATTGACAAACAGTTACAAGAAAAGACACAAGACAAAAAGTAAGCTAAACGTATCTAACAAAGGAGCGGCATTTTCTACCACCCTTGGCAGAAAATGCCGCTCCTTTTTACTTGAATATAATCCATTTTTCATACATAATCTCTCATAACAGAACATGATGGAGTTTCGTAATGGCTAAGTTAGTCTTTGATCATAGCGGCGAGGAAGTCGAACTTGATGACGGCGCCCCCATCGCTGAAGCATGTGAAGAAGCGGGTGTTCCTTTTGCTTGTACTGAAGGAGTCTGCGGCACATGCGTCATCGAGATCAAGGAGGGCAAAGAGAATCTGTCTAATCCCACACAGGAAGAGAAAGATTTCCTTGGCGATGGAACCACAGATGAACGTCTGGCCTGCCAATGCCGCATCAAATGCGGTCAGGTGCGCATCTCCTTCTAAAACACAACAAAAGGCGGCCCCAATGAACACAAAAACAACCATTCATCCTCAAATGACTATTGAGGAGATCCTCGGGATGTTCCCAAACAAAGCCCAGAAGCTGTCTCAAGAGATCACCAACGCCGGCTTGCATTGCGTCGGATGCCACGCTGCGACATGGGAGACATTGGAAGGGGGGATGTTCGGCCATGGCAAAACATCCAAAGACGTAGAACAACTCGTCAAAAAACTCAATGCCCTGCTCGAAGAGGAAATCGACTACAGCACCATCACGATGACAGCGCGTGCGGCTTCGAAGTTTCAAGAGATCCTCAAGGAAGAAGGAAAAGAAGGCTGGGGCATGCGCTACGACGAGCAGATGGGCGGATGCAGCGGCTTCGAATACGTCCTCGACTTCTCCGAGAAGGCTTTGCCAAACGATAAAATCTTCGTTTCGCATGGCGTTGAGATCCATGTCGACACAGCAATCCTCCCACGGCTTCTAGGCTCTGAAATCGACTTCGTCGACGGGCTGCGAGGCTCCGGATTCAAGATTTCTAATCCCAACGTCCGCTCCTCATGCGGCTGCGCCACCTCACACGGCTACTAAGACAAAGCTAAAAGCTAAAAGATTCCCTTCGGTTAATACAATATCGTTTGTGTTGGCCGAAGGCATATCATTATACATATTTTCTTAGCCTCCGAAGGTGAGTCCCGGAGGGACGAAAAGATGTAAAGCCCACAGTGTAGCACCGGAGGTGCAAACTGTGGGTATGACAATGAAATGATGACACCCAGCCCCAACGGGGCGGCCAGAAGAACATTCATTTCTTGCCGCCCCGTTGGGGCTGTTTATTTTATTCCCATCCATTCCCACAGTTTGCACCTCCGGTGCTACACTGTGGGCTTTACATCTTTTCGTCCCTCCGGGACTCACCTTCGGAGACTAAATATTTATGTCTAATGGTATGATCCGAGTGTAACTTTTATCTCTTAGCTTTTAGCTTTTAGCGTTTCCACTGCGGCTTCTTTGATTGACTCGCTCATGGTGGGGTGTGCGTGGGAGGCGTAGGCGATCTGTGTTAGGGTCGCCTTGGTTTCCATCGCGATGACGCCTTCTCCTATTATCTCCGATGCGTTGGCACCGACGATATGCATGCCTACAAGGCGATCCGATGACTTTTCTCCGATCACTTTGACAAAACCTTCTGTCTTGCCTACGCACCGTGCCCGCGCATTTGCCTTGAAGGCGCTGGTGCCTACAGTGATGTTTAAGCCTGCTTCTTTAGCTTCCTGTTCCGTAAGACCCACTGCAGCAACTTCCGGTGACGTATAGATCACATTTGGGATAGCCATATAATTGACATGGGGATGCTTCCCTGCGATGATCTCAGCGACGGCGACACCTTCTTCCGATGCTCTGTGCGCCAGCATGACCCCTTCGATCAGATCCCCTATCGCATAGATGTGGGGAACGTTGGTGCGAAACATGCCATCGACAAGGACAAAGCCTTTGGAGGTCTTGTTGATGCCGGCTTTATCCAATCCGAGTCCATCGGTGTAAGGACGCCGCCCAACAGCCACCAGCACCACATCGGCCTCGATAGCAGCTTCGCCATTGGGGCCTTTCACACTCAAGGAGACATGTTTGGGTTTGACTTCGGCGCCAACGACCTGTGACGACAACAGGAATGACAAACCCTGTTTCTCAAGGATCTTAAGCAATAGCCTGCTGACAGCATGATCCATGGCGGGGCAGATATGATCGAGCATCTCGATGACGGTGACTTCGGCGCCGAGGCGTCGGTATACCGAAGCAAGCTCCACGCCGATAACGCCGGCGCCGATGACAGACATTTTCTTTGGCACTTTGGCAAGGCTCAATGCACCGGTTGATGAGACGATCCTTTTTTCATCGAACGTCAGCGACGGCAGAGCGATGGGCTCTGATCCCGTTGCTAAAATAATATGGGCTGCTTCGACTTCATTCTTTTGTGATCCGTGCGTGACTTCAAGGAGATGAGGTGAAACAAACGCAGCGCTGCCGATCAGATGATCGACTTTATTACCTTTAAAGAGGCCCGCGATGCCATCAACAAGGCCTTTGACGATAGCCTCCTTGCGCTGCATCATCTTGGGAAAGTCGAGATGAAGCTTCTGACAGGCGATTCCTTCTTCGAGGGCGTCGTGTTCAAGATAGGAGTACATCTCGGATGTGTGCAAGAGGGTTTTAGATGGGATGCATCCCACATTCAGGCAGGTGCCGCCGAGAGTGTCCCTTTTGTCGATGCAGACGGTGCGCAGGCCGAGCTGAGCCGCGCGGATGGCTGCGACATAGCCTCCTGGGCCACCCCCTACTACTGCGACATCGTATTTGGCCGGCATCGTTAAAACTCCTTACAAAAAATGATGAAAGCTGAAAGAGGAAAGATGAAAGTAACCTTCGGTTATTGTGTCCGAAGGTTCTTTCATCTTTCAGCTCTCATCTCTCAGCTTTGCTATTTGATCAATTGCTTGACTGCGGCATTGACAGCTTTGACGTAGTCAGAGTAGTTGTCTTGGAGATCCTTCGCTGTGAGGTCATAGGCCACATTAGGCTGGACGCCGCTGCTTTCAATCGCAGTGCCGTCAGCACGGTACACTAAAGACCCAGTCAGGTTAAACCCAGCAACACCAAACTGGCTGGCATGTTGGTACCCTTTCACATAGCCTCCAGCACCGGCGGTCTTTTTGCCGAAGATCACTGCTCTGCCGTTATCTTGCAATATAGCTGGGAAAAGATCCGCGCAAGAGAAGCACATTTCGTTAGCCAACACGAGGATAGGCTTCGAATAATGGGCATCCGGATGGGGACGTATCTGGCTGATAAAGGTATAAAAGGGATCTGTCATCCTTTGGCCTGATTCCCATGCAGCGATGGTATGGTCCATAAAGGCAATGGTATCTTGACGTGTCGACTCATCGGCAGGATATCCCATAAAGGCCTCTCGGGCCGATTCCTCATCCTCGAAGGGCTCATCCATAAAGCGTTTGTACAAGGCTGCTTCGTACACATCTTCCTGGATCAAAATCTCCTTGGACAATGGTGTCGTCATGGGTTTATCTGTCAGTGTTGATAACACAGCATACATATAAAATAGGTAGCCGCCAGTATTGTCAGTGATGTCGACAACCAACGCATCGGATTCGCGGTTAAACTTTTTGATGATCGCAATGATCTCCCCCATCGTGATTTCATCATTGCTAAACGTCGCTAGGCACAGATAGCCGATCCGCTTTCCGGAAGGATGCCTATACAGATAGGCATAGATCTCATTATCCAGCTCAGTCTCCCACAAGACTGTACCGAGCTGTGGTAAGAAACTCTTTTGGCGAAAATCCTCATCTTCCTCATCATCGTCTTGAGATTGCCCTCTGGCTGCAATAGCTTTATCAAACGACTTGAGTTCTTTTGCAAATGCAACCGAATAATCTTTCTTGAAAATAGAGAGATCTTTGATAGAAGCCGGCTGTTTCAACGAAACTAACGCGTCGGCCACCATGGCCAGAGGAGAGACCATCGCAGACGATGGGCTGATATTTTTGATCATCTCAGAAATGGTAATCCATGAAGGATAGAACGTCGAAGTGAAATAGGATCCTTGTTGCTTGACAGTAAGTTGGAAAGAACCTGAAGGAACGGCTTGTCCATACTTAGCTCTTCGTGCAAAGACTATCTCCTGGGCTATGGCATATCCTGTCGGTGTCCTGTCGCCGCCCAGCTCATCATCAATGATGTTTTCAATCAAATCCGCTATCAGTGTTCCATTAATCGCAATGATTTCATCTCCTTCCTGGATCGTATCAATTGCGGTTTTGGTCGCATCATCCAAATCGCTCAATCGCACATCCAAAAAGAATGCATCGACCATATCGATTGATAAAAAGAGAGTCTTATCTACAAAATAACGTCCATTAGCGCCTTTAATCTTTAATGGGAAACAAGCCAACTCAGTGGAATAAAACATACAACGGGTATGATAATCCTGTGCTGAAAGAAAAAGACTCTGGAGCATTTTTTGGTAAGATTTAGGCGTCAGAGGACCGTTGCTATTGACGATCTGTTGCTTGGCATCTTCAAATACTCTGTTTAAGTCCCATCCAAACAATTCTTTTTTCAGTTCTGCCGGAGCATACCGCACGGCGAATCTCTGTTTAATCGACTTTAGATCTTGAACCATCGCTTTCTGAGTAGAATCCGCCGCATTCAAAGAGAACGCCGAAGTGAGTAAGACCATGGCTAAAGTAAATGCTACCTTAAATTGTTTTAATTGCATGATATACCTTGGGTTAGGAGATTACAAAGGTTTCATCATGAACGATTATCTTTTTTGATGCAATGAAAATTCACGTAGACAAAATCCAATATTTTTTTTACAGTCCGGTTTATGATCCTATCAATATATAAGAGGTAAACATGAAAAAGTTGCCCATCTATATCGTCTTGGCCATACTGGTGATCGATGGAATAGGTAGTTTATTCAAGATGATGATGAATACCCATGTGATCGTTGGACATACCCACGTACCCTCTTGGATAGGTGGAGTCCAATTTGTCATCGCCATTTTGTTGGCTGTATGGGCATACACGTCTCTGTCCCATCTGCAGCCCAAACCCCCTCAAAAGTAAGGGTCTGGTAGCCGAATTCTGCAACACGCGCAGTGTTTGGAGCGCGGGGACATAAAGGACAAAGGACACACAGGACATATAGGACACCTAGGACATTGCTTTTGTCCTATGTGTCCTTTGTCCTTTATGTCCCCGCCTGTAGATTCAGACCGGCGTCACTGAAAGATTCCGAGCATTAATTGCAACCAAAAGCATATAAATTCACGAGCATACTTTTCTTCTTCAGTTCCACCTTCTTCAGTTTCTTCGTTTCCAGCAGGGGTTGGTCTACTGACAGGAAGAGGCTCCCTCCCGTACGATGATGTAGGCTCCTCAGTCTCGTCGCCACCTTGTCAAAATCCTAACGCAAGTCCACTTAAGACAATAGCAATAAAGGTTACGAGACATTTCCACCATTCATCCGGAGTCCTTTGATGATGAGTTTTCTCTGTATTATCTGGAGTAGGATGACTGACTGGAAGGGGTGGCATATCGTAGTATTGCGTTGGCTGTTCACCTGGGGTTTGCTGTTGATCTAAGCTTTCAGAGCCATATTCAGACGGCGCATTTACACCTTCCGTATAGACGCCATCTCCCCCGCCTTCGTACCCTCCACCGTCATAACCCCCTTCTCCTTCGTATCCTCCACCGTTATAACCCCCTTCTCCTTCGTATCCTCCACCGTCATAACCTCCGTCTTCACCGCCATCGTAACCTCCATCTTCGCCGCCCTCATCTCCACCATCTCCCCCTTCATTTTCTTCATCGCCTTCGTGTTTATGATGATGATGATCCATCTCGCCTTTATTCTTTTCTTTATTCTTAGTCTTTGTGGTAGGTTTTGTTGGCTTGGTTGGTTTTGTCGGTTTTGTCGGTTTTGTCGGTTGTGTGGGCTGTTTTGGTGGAGTATACCGATTTATGTGCTTAGTCGGTTGCGAAGGCCTAGGTGTGTTGTATCGAGGATGGCTCATTGACCGGCCAGAGCTTGGATGGGGGTGCCCCCCCGATTGCCGATGAGCGGATATCAATTCCGATTCATCCAATTCCGTTCCAGCCCCGCCGAAATAGAATGCGATGCCGCCTAAAATCACTGCTATGGACCCTAAACACATCCACCGATTATATTTTTTCAACACAACAGTCTCCTACGTTTGAACATCTCTTTTTTCACTGTATGCACCCGGAAAATTATCGTCTAGACAAAATTAAACATTTTTTTTACAGTCCGCTTTATGAGACCTTAACCTTGGAAGAGGAAAAACTATGAAAGAACATAAGCATAAGATACCAATCTATATCGTCTTGGCATTGCTGATCATCAGCGGGCTTTTTCATTTATTTAGGATGATGGCAAATATGCCAATGATAGTGGGCCACACACACATGCCCCAGTGGTCGGGCGGTATCAGCTTTGTCATTGCGATGCTGTTGGCTGCATGGAGCTTCTACGCCCTTGCCCAATTAGAAGAGAAGCCACCAAAATAACAGCCTAAATCTCGATAAGAAGGCGCGATGGGTCCTCGAGCATCTGTTTCAGGGTGACTAGGAACATCACGGCTTCCTTTCCATCGACGATGCGGTGGTCATAGCTCAAGGCAACATACATCATCGGCCTGATCACGACCTGGTCGTTGATGACGACTGCCCGTTTTTCGATGTTATGCATGCCCAAGATGCCGCTTTGAGGGGGAATCAAAATCGGCGTGGATAACAACGATCCGTAGACTCCGCCATTGGTGATCGTAAAGCCGGCGCCCTGCAGATCTTCCAGAGATAGGGTGCCTTTCTTGGCTCTTCTGGAGAACTCATCGATAGCTGTTTCGATGCCGGCATAAGTGAGGCGGTCGCAATCGCGTACGACGGGGACGATGACGCCCCTGTCTGTGCCCACGGCGATGCCGATATCGTAGTATTCCCTGTGGACAATTTCATCTCCGTCAATATAGGAATTGATGTCGGGCAAGGCTTGTAAAGCCGCAACAGAAGCTTTGACGAAGAACGACATAAAGCCGAGCTTCGTTCCATATTTCTTCGAAAATGGCTCTTTATATTTTTCTCGTAACGAGATCAAATGGCTCATGTCGATCTCATTGAAGGTAGTGAGCATGGCGGTAGTGTGTTGGGCATTGACAAGGCGTTCAGCGATGACTTTGCGGATCTTGGACATCTTGCGCCGCGTTTCCGTTCTTTCCCCGATGAGGGCCGGAGCGGGCTGTGAGGGCTCTGCAGCTTGCAGTTGAGGCTCTTGCCCTTTCACCTCGGCCACAAAGGCTTCTTTGGTCTTGCGCACATCCGATGATGACACTGCAACAGGTTTTTGTTCCACTTTGGCTTCAGCTTTTGGTTCCGCCTTCGGCGCTTTTGGTGCTTCTTTGGGTGCCGCCTCCGCAGCTTTAGCTTCGGTATCGATAGATCCAATCACTTGACCGATCTTGACTGTGTCCCCCTGCTTGACGTTGATCGTGACGACACCGGCTTGTGAAGCGTACAGCACCTGGTTGACCTTGTCCGTCTCCAGCTCAAGCAATTCGTCATCGGCTCGGACGGCCGACCCCGATGGCTTCAGGATATTCCCTATCGTCGCTTCGGAAATAGACTCTCCCATGGCGGGTATTTTGATTTCACTTTTCATTGAAAATCCTTTTTATGATCTCAGCATGTTCTTTGTCGTGCAGCGCATGGGACCCTGTCGCCGGCGAGGCGCTGCCGCTGCGTCCGACATACTCCAAAGTGATCTTGGGGGGCAACAGCTCTTCCAGATGGGGTCGGATATAATTCCACGCCCCCATATTTTTCGGCTCTTCTTGCACCCAGATGCATTCCTTGAACCCTTTGTACTTGGCGATGATGCTCTTGACCTTCTCTTGATGAAGAGGATAAAGCTGCTCGATGCGGACGATAGCCATCTTATCT
>Ga0207122_1090_pt1 | contig 14622 bp, 12 predicted proteins | sample Alteio_BWMinHeat_38_FD_153504 | JGI IMG/M metagenome (GOLD analysis project Ga0207122, IMG submission 153504) | Enriched cells from forest soil in Barre Woods Harvard Forest LTER site, Petersham, Massachusetts, United States -... | ecosystem: Environmental > Terrestrial > Soil > Temperate forest >... | reverse complement strand
TTCAACAAGAATTTCGCCTTTGCCGCCGGATTTACAGTCCGGACCCGTTGACCGCTTGGGTAACCCCTCCAGTTAAATTGCTGCCGAAGTGGTGGAACTGGTAGACGCGCCGGACTCAAAATCCGGTGTCAGAAATGACGTGAGGGTTCGAGTCCCTCCTTCGGCACCAATTTAACTGGAGGGGTTACCCAAGCGGTCAACGGGTCCGGACTGTAAATCCGGCGGCAAAGGCGAAATTCTTGTTGAACGCATTCTCGGTACGCACATAGCACGCGTACAATTAAAACTCAGCCGTCGCCCAAAGGTCGGCGAAACTCTCATTGTGCCAAACACAAACACAGCGCTTCTAATATTAGATATTCACGACCGCTGGGCCACGCTAGAAAGCACACATACACCTATTCATGAACTTCTAGAGCAACATGGGTCGCTTCCCCTCCCCCCTTATGTTAAGCGCAATGCAACTGCAGACGATACCCAAAACTACCAAACAGTTTTTGCGAGCACTCCAGGAGCCGTTGCTGCCCCTACAGCAGGCCTACATTTCACAACAGAACTATTGCAGGCCCTAGACTCAAAAGGAGTTCGACGCGCCAAAATCACTCTTCATGTAGGTGCCGGTACTTTTTTACCTGTTAAAACAGAAAACCTTAATGAGCACATCATGCACGAAGAATGGTTTCATATTCCCGATGAAACGGTTAACCTCGTTAGCGAAACACACCGCTTAGGAGGACGAGTTACCGCCATTGGGACTACAACATTAAGAGCTCTTGAATCCGCTGCACAATCAGGCACCTTAGCAGCAGGCACAGGAGAAACAAGGCTATTTATACGCCCTGGATATAATTTCCGCGTTGTTGATCGCCTGTTTACAAACTTTCACTTACCGCAATCTACTTTACTGATGCTTGTATCTGCCTTTGCAGGCACTGAGGCCATTAAAAATGCCTACAGACACGCCATTTCAGAAAATTATCGTTTTTTTAGCTATGGCGATGCCATGCTGATTGAAAATAAATTTAACTTATGATTTTTATGGCTCCACCACTTACCACCTGTGGGGATAATAAGAAGGAAAAGACCAGCACCATCGAAAAGCTTCTGTGGCTTGTCTATCGACTTGGCATTACGTATTTGGGTATCAGTAAGAGGCATGGAGGTAACACTTCTGCGGGGGTAACTAAACTACCCCTAAAATTACCCCCATTTTGAGTGGGTGTCTACCCCTCTTAATGGGCATTGATTGGCATCACATCGACCTAAGCGCCTTGATTTATAAGGATAATTTGGCAAACTTGGCAATAGATTGGAATACTACTGGCGGAGAAAGAGGGATTCGAACCCTCGATAAGCGTTTTAGCGCCTATGCTCCCTTAGCAGGGGAGTGCCTTCGACCACTCGGCCATTTCTCCGTTGCATATAGATGTGCAATATGTGGTCATTTTAGCGTACACCCATTGCTTTTGACCAGTATTTTTTTATCGTATTTTAGAAGTCAGCTCTTTAGCTGCTACATCAGACCCTGGATTCGATAAATGTCTGCCGTTATTATCAGACACCTCTTCTATTTTTGGACGCTTAATGGAAACCTTTCCATCTTCTAAATCCATTCCTGCTGCACTACAAAAGGCTGTAGACCTTCACCAGCATGGGCAACTTGACCTTGCCGAAACCATTTATCTAGATATTCTAAAAAAACAGCCCAAACACTTTGATGCTAACCATCTTCTTGGAGTTCTTGCTCTTCAAAAAGGGCGTACAGAAGATGCTTTGCGACTATTGAAAAAAGCACTTACTTTAAATGCTTTTGATGCACCTGCTCACAATAACTGTGGCAACGCATTCCTTACACTTAAGCAATTCGACAATGCTTTAACTCACTACAATCGGGCCATATCTCTTAAATCAGACTATGCCGATGCCTATTTTAATCGAGGCAATGTACTTCTTGAACTTAAACGCTTGGATGATGCGTTGGAAAATTATTGCCAGACCCTTCGTATTCAACCTGATCATGTTGAGGCCCATTACAACAAAGGCTATACCTTGTTTCTGCTTGAACGTTTAGATGAAGCTGTAGCCAGTTGCCATGAAACAATCCGCCTTAAAGACGACCATGCCAATGCCTATCATAATCTGGGTGCAGCTTTGCATAAATTACAGCGCTGGGATGAAGCGCTAGAAAATTATTCTTTTGCTATCCAATTTAATCCTAACAACGCACATACCCATTATCAGCGCGGCAATCTTTTCAAAGAATGCGAACGCTATGAGGAAGCCTTATCAGACTACAGCACAGCGCTTTCTATTCAACCCAAGCAGGCAAATATTTATAATGATCAAGGCAGTGTACTCATGGCGCTAGAACAGCTTAATGAAGCACTTGTATGCTTTGATACTGCCCTTACCATTGAGCCTGACTTTGCCTGCGTTCATTACAATCGGGCTAACCTGCTCGCAAAAATGGAGCGGTATGAGGAAGCGCTGGAAAGCTATGCCAGAGCCATCTTTATTCAACCCAACTATGCTGAGGCTTATACCAACCAAGGCAATGTACTTAACACCTTAGATCGCCTTAATGAAGCGCTGCAAAGCTATGATTGCGCTATTCATCTTGATCCGAAATGCATTGAAGCCCATTGGAATGCCAGCCTTATCAGATTATCCATAGGCGATTTTGAAAGGGGTTGGAAACACTACGAATGGCGATGGAAAAACATGTCATTACCATTCTCTAGACACAAAAGGCACTTTGACCAACCCCTTTGGCTTGGCGATCAAACACTTCAGAATAAGACCATTTTGTTGCATGCTGAACAAGGTTTAGGCGATACACTTCAATTCTGCCGATATATTCCCTATGTTAAACAATTAGGCTGCAACATTTTGCTTGAAATACAAGCACCTCTACTTCCTTTTTTTAAAAACCTAGAAAACGTAGATCAGGTGTTTGTCCAAGGTGATTCTTTACCAGACTTTGATTTTCACACACCTTTTATGAGTTTACCACTTGCCTTTAATACTACTCTTGAATCCATACCAGCCAATATTCCTTATCTCAAAGCTGATCCTCATAAAGTAGTATACTGGGAGAAAAAACTTGGCCGCTTGGCCACGCCCCATATTGGTCTGGTTTGGGCAGGCAATCTGGCCCATGTTAATGATATGAATCGCTCTATTCCCTTAAGTTACTTTTCAACACTTTTTGAGGCTAATAGAGAATATATTTCCCTCCAAAAGGACATTCGGGAATACGACAAAAAACATCTAAAATCATTACCTATTCACCACTTTGATCATGAATTGAAAGATTTTTCGGACACTGCTGCCCTCATCATGTGCCTTGATCTTGTTATCACTGCCGATACCGCAGTAGCTCACTTAGCTGGTGCCCTTGGCAAACCGGTATGGATCTTACTGCCTCATGTATCGGATTGGCGATGGCTACGTAATCGAGATGACAGCCCGTGGTACCCTTCAGCATGTTTATTTCGGCAACAGACTCAAGGCGATTGGCCTGCTGTACTCACTCGAGTAGCTGAAGCATTACGTATTCATTATCCCGCCCTTAACACAACACCCCCCAAGCCTTATTTTTTCAATATATTTAATTGGCTTCGTCGGTTTTAGTCATATCCGCCACAAGCTCCTTACCCATGGATCTGTAAACCAAGTTCTGCTTGATTGGAGAATGGATGTCTAGGTGCTCCAGTAGTCTCCACAATCTTCTGCAACTCCGTTGCCATCCTCGCTATGACGCTATCCCAGTCATTCATTGAAGACTGGCTAAAAATTCGTACACTTGGGTACCAAGGAGATACTTCACGATCACAAAACCATCTCCACTCACTACCATAACGATTCAGAACCCAACCTGGACGGCCCAAGGCACCCACCAGATTGATAACCGAAGTATCCACGCTAATCGTCAAATCCAGATTTTCAATCAGGGCTGCCGTATCCATCATATCCTGCAACTCTTCTGTCCAATCTATGATAGGACAGGCCAATGCCCTTAACTGCTCAGCCGGTTTCCCTTTCTGTAGGCTCACCCATGTAATACCTTCAATACTGAGCAAAGGTTCAAATTTACTTAAGGGAATACTTCTTAGCGCATCTTTTACATTTATTGTGTCCCCACCTCCCCACGCTAATCCAACCTTGAGACCTGGCAAGGCTGCAATACGATCAGCCCATTTAGCTTTATCATCACCCGACACTGAAATATAAGGAACACTCTGTGGAATCGACTCTACTCGAGTCTCAAACAGGCAAGGCAAACTATAGAGTGGACTATGATAATCATAGGGACTCGCAGTAATCAGCGTCGCTTCAGGCTTCGGGATAACGTCATCCACCAGACCCTGAAAAATGCGCGTTAATGGTTTTTCACACGCAACAATGATCCTTTGAGGTTGATATCGCTTTTTAAACAAGGCCAAATAACGTAGAAAAAGCAGGCTATCGCCCAAACCCCAGTCTGTCCAGAAAAGAATTGTTTTCTGGTGAAAATCTGGATCCTGTATGTACCGCTCATGGGTAAATTTCTTCTTTGAGTACTCTGCTGCCAAATCGCCTAGTGCACTCTGAAAACTTTTTTCACTTTTAACCAAAGCGGCCCAAGCTCTTTCGAAATCTCCTCGCAAAAGCAAGATGTGAAAATGGATAATATGGCTCCATGGACGCTCAGGTACTAATTCAAGCGCTTTAGCCAGAGCAAGCTCTGCGTCCTCATACCGCCTCTGCTCTTTGTAGATATCCCCTAGCGTTGCGTAAACTTCATCACTTGAAGGGAAAAGACGAATCGCCTCTTGTCCGAACTCAACAGCACGATCCAATTCGCCTTTGCGCAGCAAAAGCTGAAGTTGAACAAGATATGCCTTATAAAGTTTCGGTTCCAAAACCATAGCCTGCGTAAACAGCCGATCTGCCTCCTCATACTGAGCCTGCAACATACATACATTCCCCAGATGAAGGTAAGCTTCTGCACACTCAGGATGAAGATGAATGATCTGGTAACCAAACTCTATCGCCTCTTCGAATGCCTTCTGACGCAATAAAAGCTGTATTCGCACAAGATAGGGTTGGTACAACTCTGGTCTAATGGCAATCGCCTTAGTCAGAAAAATATCTGCTTCCTCATAACGTGCTTGTAGCAGATACACATTACCGATGTTGACAAGAGCTTCGATACATAAAGGAAAAAGTCGAATCGCATCGAGATAACACTCAGCCGCCTGATCCAATTGACCCTGATTAAAATGACCGATGCCTCGAAGCGTAAATGTCTCTGCCCGTAACTCGCTTTCCGTGGAGAAGGCAACCTCCTTCTTCGCGCTGCCATTCTGTTGCTTCCTACCCCATAGTGATCGTAGGAGCACGCTTAAAATTCCCATTTATCCACCCTCGCGAAGCTGGTTCTTTATCCATACTTCCAGTTCTACTGCTACTTTTTCGATTACCCCACTCCAATCATTAAATGCCTGTTGACGAAAAATCCGTACCGTGGGATACCAGGGAGAAATCTCGCCATCCAGCATCCACCGCCATTCGCTACCATAGCGATTCAGTAACCAGGTAGGGCAACCCAACGCGCCTGCCAGATGAATCACTGAGGTATCAACACCTATTATCAAATCCAGAGCCTCTATTAGCGCAGCCGTATCCTGGAAATCTTTAAGTTCTTCTGTCCAATCTACGATGGGCCAAGCAAACTCTTTCAATTGAGTAGCAGGTTCTCCCTTTTGCAAACTAACCCAGGTTATTCCCTGCATTTTAAAGAGCGGTGCACATGCTTCTAGAGGAATACTTCTTAGCGCATCCTGAACAAGCTCCTTATTCCCGCCCCATACCAAACCAATCTTGAAACCTTGCAGATCAGCAAGCTGTTGAGTCCAGTAGGTCTTTGCTTCCGCAGCAACGCTCATATAGGGAACATTCGAGATTGACTCTAAGCTAGCATCTACTAAGTAAGGCATGACCATAGTAGGGCAGTAATAATCAATGAGAGGATCATCGTAAAAACCTGTGTGACTCAGCATCACTTCATCCACTACGGATAAGCTCTTCACACTACGAAGTAAGGATGATTCGCACATCACTATCATTTTTTGAAATCGATATCGTTCTTTCAGCGCGGGCAGAAAACGAAGCATCATGAGCGTATCGCCAAGACCACAGATTGTATAGACGGCTACGGTTTTCCCTCGAAAATCCTCATTCTGATCCGGCAACACATATGGAAGTCGTTTTTTAAACTGTTGGGCATTCGTTACCATTTTTTGCACTTGGATATCGATGCCCTTCGCAAAGTGCGTAAACCCCTGCTCAAACTCCCCATGAAGAAGCATGAATTTAGATTGCTCCATGATGTTTTCAAAGCGATTGGGGCGAAGATACTCAGCCTGAATAAAAAGAGCCTTCGCTTCTTCGTAGCGCTTTTGTTCAACACACGTCATGCCCAGGTTAGTATAGGACTCAACATGCGCTGGATACAGATGAATAGCTTCCCGATAGCACTCAGCAGCAAAATCAAACTCACCCGCTAAAAAATAACGGTTCCCACGGCTTGTGGACGCGCTCGCTGCCGCCTGCAACTCACCTTCTGTTGGTGAAGCAGCCTTTTCCATCGGTGGTTTAGCACGAAATAGGGAACGCAAAAATGCGCTTAAAACACCCACGTTACCCTCCCGCCATAGCAAGCCATTCAACCCTCCTGGTTCATCAATGTCTTCAACTCTGTCACCATTCTTGCAATGACGCTATCCCAATCATAAGGGGTCATCTGTCTAAAAATCCGCACACTAGGGTACCAAGGAGAGTTCTCCCGCTCTAGTAACCACCGCCACTCGCTGCCATATCGATTCAGCAACCAGGCAGGCCGACCCAAGGCACCTACCAGATGAATAACAGAAGTATCGACACTGATTACTAAATCAAGACTTGCCACTAAGGCCGCTGTATCCTGCATATCTTGAAGCTCTTCTGTCCAATCGATAATCGGCCAAGCCAGTTCTTTTAATTGCTTAGCGTATTCCCCTTTTTGTAAACTGATCCAGGCGATACCACTCAGTTCCAAGAAAGGTGCGAATTTTTCTAATGGGATACTTCTTTGTTTATCATTAGGATAAAGTTTATTTCCTCCCCACACTAAGCCCACTTTCGCTCCTGATAATGCCGCCAATCGCTCAGCCCATTTCAATTGATTTTCTTCAGGCACAAAAATGTAGGGAACAGTATTAGGGATCGTATCTAACCGAGTTTTTATAATGCAGGGCAAACTCATCACCGAGCAGTGATAATCGAACTGGCTTGTATTTACACTCTCCCCTGGCTTTACAATCGCTTCTTCGACCATAGAAAAATTTTGCACTATCCGTTGCAAGGGTTGTTCACAAAGGACAAAAATTCTTACGGTGGGATAATGTTCCCTAATACGCTCTAAATAGCGAAACATCATCAAGCTATCGCCAATTCCTTGCTCTGTCCAAACAAGTAAGGTCCTCCCTTGAAGATCATCTCCTTGCCAATATTTGTCAGGTGTAAACTTTTTTCTGAAACGTTGAGCATCTGTTAGTTGTATGTCTTGAGCACCAAGGCCAGTTAAAGCCGCCCCAAACTGGTTCCAACCATTCTCGTAATCGCCCAGCAAAAGCGATAACTGAGCTTGGGTCATACGTGACTCAGAATCATTGGGGTTCATTTCGCATGCCTGCGTATAACAATCCATGGCCTGTGCCCAATTTTGTCGCTCTTGATAAAAACTGCCCAAAAACCGCAGCGATAGCGGGTGCTCTTGCATGACCTCCAAATAATTAAGCTGCTTGATCGCATTTTGATTTCGACCGAGTTCGCTAAGCGCAATCTCACGGAGGCCTCGCGCCTTTATCCAAGCCGAATGCGCTTCGGTCACTGTGTTTATCACCTCTAGGGCTTCTTTATACCTCTCCTGCTCCACAAAGACTTCCATCATGCGCCAATGCACTTCAGGCCATGGATAGGTTTCAGTGGTAGAGGGAGGTATCGCTAAGACATTCTCATAACACGTTAATGCTTGTTCAAACTTGCCTAATTTCTCGGCTACGAGACCAAGATTAAAGTGTGCCTGCCACAATTTGGGTTCAAGAGCTACAGCTTTTCCAAGAAAAAACTCAGCTTCACTATAGTACCCTTTCTCCTTATACATACAGCCAAGGTTAACATTGGCTTCGGCATAGTCTGGAAAGATCCTCAATGCCTCTTGATAACATTCTACGGCCTGATCAAATTCGCCTTGAAACAGGTATGCATTGCCACGATTCTTGGCATTTTCTGCTGCTACACGTAACGCCACCATGCTCTCTTTAGCAGACGGCTTGGTATAAAACAAAGATCGCAGAAATCGGCTTAGAATGCTCATTTTATTTCTTTGCTAAGAGGGGGCAATCTCCTGATTGATCAACTTTTTCAACTCTTCTGCCATTTTTTCTATAACGCTATCCCAATCCTTAAACGTTGTTTGCCTAAAAATTCGTACACTGGGATACCAGGGAGAAAAGTCGCAATCCAACATCCATCGCCATTCACTACCATAACGATTCAAAAGCCAGCCAGGTCGGCCTAGCGCGCCCACTAAATTGATAACCGATGTATCTACACTAATCGTCAAATCCAAACTCTCAATTAAAGCCGCTGTATCCTGCATATCCTGAAGCTCTTCTGTCCAATTAAGAATTGGATAACTTAATTCTTTTACTTGGGCAGCAGGCTCTCCCTTTTGTAAACTCACCCAGGTAATCCCTTCAATACTCAGTAGTGGCTCCAGTTTCTTTAACGGAATACTTCTCATCACATCGTAAACAAGCTCTTTATTGCCTCCCCAAACAAGTCCTACCTTCAGCCCCGGCAGATCCTTAAGCCGCTTTGTCCATTTTTCCTTGCTTGCCTGCGGAACTGAAAGGTATGGAATACAATAATTTACTTCCTTATCAGATCTTGTAAGAAAAAGTAAGCTTTTGCCAGAACAGTGGTAATCAAACTGATTATCTTGGATATTGTCTAGTGTCGTTATGACTTCGTCTACAACTGACATACTTTCAACGATACGAACTAATGTTTGCTCACACATCATGATGAGCTTTTTGGGCTGATACATCTCTTTGAGTCTCCGCATATAGCGCAGCAATAAAAAAGTATCTCCAAGGCCTAGTACGGTACACACCAGTACCGTTTTATTATGGAACTCTTCGTTTTGAACGTATCTTCTATGCGGCAAAACTTTTTGAGCAAACTGTTCATAACTTCCTCCCTGTAAGTAACGGTGCTCATCCATCCGAAACAACAGATCGAGTCCCTTTTCGTACTGGGCAAAGCCTTTCTCAAAATCTCCCTGTAACAGTGATAATTTAGACTGTTCGATATGGGCTACCGCATGATCAGGCTTTATGTGGATAGCCTTAGTAAATAAGGCATTTGCTTCTTCATAGCGCCGCTGCTCAACATAGGTCATGGCCAAGTTTGTATAAGACTCCACATGCACGGGATAAATACGAATAGCCTCTTGATAACATGCAGCTGCCTGATCAAGTTCTCCCGCAAAAAAAAAGCCTCTGCCTTGCTCTTTACACGCATCAGCTGCAACTCGCAACTCGCTTAATTTGCTTTCCATCAGCGAAGAAGATGGGACTTCCTGTGATTTCGTGCGAAAAAGACCTCGAAGGAATAGACTCAAAATACTCATATTGTCTTTCTGCTATGGGCGATGAGTCAGACCTTTCAGTTCTGTGACCATTCTTGCGATCACACTATCCCAATCGTTGGGCACCGTTTGTCTAAAAATACGCACAGTGGGATACCAAGGAGAATATTCGCACTCCAATAACCAGCGCCACTCACTACCATAACGATTCAAAAGCCAGGTCGGTCGCCCCAAAGCACCCGCGAGATGAATAATTGAAGTGTCCACGCTAATCACTAAATCCAAATGTTCCATAAGCGCGGCAGTATCCTGCATATCTTGAAGTTCCTCTGTCCAATCAATGATTGGCCAAGCAAGCTCCTTTAATTGAAATGCAGGCTCGCCCTTCTGCAAACTCACCCAAGTAATACCTGTTAATTCAAGAAAAGGAGCAAATTTTTTTAATGGAATACTTCGCTGCTTATCAAATAGAAGCTTTTTATTTCCGCCCCAGGCCAATCCCACTTTTAGCCCCGGTAGCACAGCCAGCCGCTCGGCCCATGTTGATTGATTTTCTTTGGGTACAACAATATAGGGAACACTGCTGGGTATAGTATCTATCTGGGTTTTCGTCAAAAAAGGCAGACTTAGCATTGAACAGTGGTAATCAAATACCAGCGTATGCACATCACACCCTGGCTTTACCATGACTTCGTCAACCTCTGTAAATCCTCGAATCATTCGAACCAATGATCGCTCGCAAATCACGAAAATCTTCTCAGCCCGATAACGCTCTTTCAGGATTGGCAGATAACGAAACATCATCAAGCTATCGCCGATTCCTTGCTCAGTCCAAATTAATAGTGTCTTTCCGTAAAGATCATCACCATCCCAATACTTTTCGGGCTTACATTTTTCTCTAAACTCGTGAGCATCTGTTACTGGCACATCTTTAGTATGCACACCTGGCAAAGCTTGCTCATATAGGCTCCAACCCTCCGAGTAATTTCCCAGCAATAGCAGTAGCAAGGCCCGATTCATAAGCGCCTCAAGATCCAGAGGATTCAACTCATATGACCGGGTATAGCACTGCATTGCCCGCTTCCAATCTTGAGCACTCTGATAAAAGTTACCCAGGAACCGCAAGAGAAGAAAGTGCTCTTTCATAGCAACAACATGCTCAAGCTGCTTTATCGCTTCCTCGTTCTGCCCCAGTTTATTAAGTATGACACCCTTATTACACAGGGCCTCCACCCATTCTGAGTGAACTCTGAGGATTGCGTCCACAACCTGCAAGGCATCTTCATACCTCTCTTCTTCATCAAAAACCTCCATCAAGCACCAATGAACCTCAGGCCAAGGATGCGTTTCAGTATAAGGAGGCTGCATGCGAAGTACACGCTCATAACAGGCTATGGCCTGATCAGGCATATCAAGCTTCTCAGCTACTTTCCCAAGATTAAAGTGGGCTTTCCAAAGCTTAGGATCAAACTCTATTGCCTTACCGAAAAAAGAGCGTGCTTCTATATATCGCTTCTGCTCTAAACATACACAACCGAGATTGACATAGGCTTCTGCATACGCAGGAAAAAATTTCAGTGCCTCCTGATAACACTCTACAGCCTGATCAAACTCTCCTAAGACAAAATGATCGTTACCACGACGTTTAGCCGCCTCAGCCGCTTGTCGCAGCTTCTCTTCATTAACATCACTTCCGACAGAACATCCTCCGGAAAATAGCCATCGAAGAAATTTCATCATTCGCTTAGAGCCGTGCCATCAGTTCATGCGTCAACTCATCAGTCCACCCTTTTTCGTACCCTATATCCAACATCTTCCACTTAAAGGCATTACCTAGCTTAGCTTTTTTATAGATATTCAGCTTATGAGTCTTCCGAAACTGCTCTACCTGACCAAACACTTTAATCAGTAGCGCCTTTTGCTTTTCCGGTGGAAGAGATTGTGGCGATGAGGAAGGTGGCATTTTTACGCTGATAAACTCAGCAAGCGAAGTACCAAAATGACTCGCTTCTTTCGCATTAAACCAGTCCAAAAGCATCGTTCTATCCTCTAAATCAAAAGGAAAACCCCGCTAAAGCGAGGCTTTCCCGAGTAAACAAAACCTACACGTTTAGCAAATGGCACTCGTTACACACGTACCACCCTTTGACCATGTCACAGCACCATTTACAGCACCAGGCGTTAATGTGTAGGTCTGCCCGCCTAATCCATTTGAAGAAATAGCGGTCGCACTTATAACACCTGCAGTACTTGTTGTAACCGTCGACACAAATCCTGACGCTCCTGAAGCTGATGGCACGCCATTTGTTCCATTCCCACAGGTCGATGGTGCCCCAGATGTAACGTTCTGATCCTGCATACACAGTTCCACAGCCGTTTTAAATGGACCTGCAGCTTGAACGATTTCTGAAAATTTAGCTTTCTTTGTATATTGCGTATACTGTGGAATCGCAATAGCGGCCAATATACCGATAATTGCCACAACAATCATCAGTTCAATTAGAGTAAAGCCTTGCTGGATACGACGTGTGATCTTCATGATATTGATCCTCGCTACTGTAATAATGTGTTGCTTAAAAACTGTTCAATAAAGTCAAATTTACTCGAAATAACATTCCTTAAAATAATTGAAGCAAAATTCATGCCACCCAAGCCTCACTGTCATACATAAAGCTCTATTTAGCAATTACTAATACTACGACTCTTTAAAGCAAGAAACCCCGCCAAAGCGAGGTTTCCCTACATAAACAAAACCTACAAAATTAACAGATGGCGCTTGTTACACACGTACCACCCTTTGTCCATGTCACAGCACCATTTACAGCACCAGGTGTTAATGTATAAGTCTCACCACCCAATCCACTTGAAGAGATAGCAGTTGCGCTTATAACACCTGCAGTACTTGTTGTAACCGTTCCTACAAATCCTGACGCTCCTGAAGCCGATGGCACTCCATTTGTTCCATTCCCACAGGTCGATGGTGCTCCAGATGTAACGTTCTGATCCTGCATACACAGTTCTACAGCCGTTTTAAATGGACCTGCAGCCTGCACAACTTCTGAAAATTTAGCCTTTCTTGTATATTGCGTATATTGTGGAATCGCAATGGCAGCCAATATGCCAATAATTGCCACAACAATCATCAGTTCGATAAGGGTAAAACCTTGTTGGATACGACGTGTGATCTTCATGATGCATTTCCTCGCTATAAGATTAGGCGCTCTTCAATACAAAGTAACGCTTCACATGAGTATCAAGCAAAAATCATACCAGGACCAACACCACAACACACCTGCCTTGCATGCCCTTTTAAGCCACTATTTAAAGAATAGCCGACCTTTTGAAATACGCGCCTGACATTTTAGGGCAACACATCCGTATCGAAACATTAAACTTGAGGGAAGATGTCGATCTTTTTAAACCCGTGTACAATTCGATGACATTTAATGTAAAAATACCTAAAGCCAAAGGAGAATTGTTCTGGCCAGCGAACTAGAATTATCGGGCGTCTTAAAAGAGCAAGAACGGCGCGCCTATAAGCATGCCTACTTTGCTGTAAGAGATGAAGAAGCAGCCTTGGATATTGTTCAAGATGCCATGCTTAAACTTGTCGATAAGTATGCAGATCGGCCTGCCAATGAACTACCGCTGCTATTTCATCGAATTCTTCAAAATGCCATACACGATCATTTTCGACGTACAAAAGTTAGATCAACGTGGGTTACGCTCCTATCAGCTTTTCAAAAACCTGACGATGAAGGACAAGAGGCTGATATTTTAGAAAGCCTCGAAGTCGAGCATAATAATGCTTTAGCCCCCAACCCATTGGAACAGTTGATTCAATCCCAAACTCTTGCCATGATTGAATCAGCCATTATGGATTTACCTTTACGTCAACGGCAGGCCTTCTTGCTGCGTTATTGGGAAGAAATGGATATTGCAGAAACCGCAGAAGTCATGGGGTGCTCTCAAGGGAGTGTAAAAACACACTGCTCACGTGCGGTGCATGCCCTATCAACTGCACTGAATAAAAAAGGAATTGTACGATGAGTCCCGATAACAATCCCCTGGCGCGGGGGGTGTGCTCGCGCCTCGATGAGGGCATTGATGCTCTCACCCCCGCTTTGGCTGACCGATTAACCACTATCCGGTGTGATGCTCTAGCCAGCAAAAACAAGAGTGTTAAAAAAAGTCTCCACTTTTCACTAACACGCTTTCTTAACACTTGGTTTGCTGAAAGTACTCGTTGGGTTATTCCTGCCATGTTAGTTGCAGGAATAATGGGTTTTATGGGCTACCAACACTATCAGACACTCCAAGAACAAGATGAGTCTGAGATAGACCTCGCGTTACTCAGCAGCGATTTGCCGCTGGAGGCCTATCTAGATCGTGGCTTTACAAATTGGATACGAGTAAAAGATACACAACATGGAGGCGCTTCATGCGGCCCCAACTGCTAGCCTTAGCTTCACTCTCTTTACTGCTTGCCACATCGCCTAGGGCAGAAGAACCTCAGTGGGATAAGCTGCCCTCTACAGAACAACAGGTCCTTGCTCCCCTCTCTAAAGACTGGGATCATCTTAATGACCATCAGCGGCATCGATGGCGGCATCTTGCTGACCAATACCCAAAACTATCCCCAGAAGCCCAACAAAGATTTCAGGAGCGTCTTGTACGCTGGGCAGCGCTTTCCCCTGAAGATCGAGCTAATGCCAGAAAACGTTTTCAGCACTTAAATAAAGAACTACCAAAAGAAAAAACAACCCATTGGCAGCACTATCAACAATTACCAGACGACGAAAAACGCTCGCTATCAACGGATCAAAACTCTAAACTCCCATCTAAACCCTAGGCATTACTTTTGTGAACACCAGAGATACATCCATTTCGATAGGTCGAAGATTAGCTGTCATTGTCTATGAAGCTTTTTTAGTATTAGCTCT
>Ga0207122_1094_pt1 | contig 14639 bp, 17 predicted proteins | sample Alteio_BWMinHeat_38_FD_153504 | JGI IMG/M metagenome (GOLD analysis project Ga0207122, IMG submission 153504) | Enriched cells from forest soil in Barre Woods Harvard Forest LTER site, Petersham, Massachusetts, United States -... | ecosystem: Environmental > Terrestrial > Soil > Temperate forest >... | reverse complement strand
TCTTTTGTGGCGCATTCATCCAGGCTTCAGTGGGGGTAGAACCCATGGCGAATCGCTCATGCCAGTGTAGTCGATAAGCTGGGTCTTTCAACATCCGTACACCTAGGCGTACCAGCGCTACAGGTAAAAACAGGCAGCTAAGCAGGGTATATAACGGACGAATCCAAAAAGACATGGCTGAGTGCGCGCTTACTGAGGCAAGGCTACAGGAGTTTCAGGTTGGCAGGGCATGGGTTTCCATTGAACGCCAGTAGCGCGTGCAATGGAGGGTTGATCAAACCACTGTTTGACTGCATCGGTACGGTTAATCCAGTAAACCGTTGGGGAGGTGCGAACCATCAGATAGCTTTCTCGGAAACCTTTCTGATGAAGGTGTTGAATCAAATCGTTGGCAGGAGCCTCTTCTTCAAAGCTACCTATTACGATTACTGCATGGCCTCGGCCTTCTGTCCAGATTTCGTGGAATTTAAAGCCAGCCTCAATTAAGTTGCGGCGTTTAGCTTCCATGATATCCGTAGGAAGCGCAGGAAAAATAACTGAGTAATGATGGAGTGGCTGGCTGGTACTCCAAGTGAATGGAGGGGTGTGGTTTTGGCTCTTCCAAAGTTTTTGGAGTTGCTGGAGCCGGTTATAGGTTAAAGGGCCAAAGGCCGCACAACGTGAATTGGATGCTGGGTTTGCTGCCACCTTTTGAGGAAGATCTGCAAGTACCTTATTAGGTATTTTTGCTGGAGGTAGATCTGTGGCAGGTAGGCGGGGCTGGGTAGGTAAAACAGTGGTGGGTAGAGGCGTACTTGGAACAGGTTGCGGTGTTGTTGCTGGTAAGGAGGCGGTTGGTGTAGCGGGATGTGTAGCTGTTGTAGGGGGTGATACGAGCGTTTGTGGTATCGCTGGGGTGGTTGCTTTTGGCGTATTAAAAGGAGCTATCGATTTGGGTTTTGTTTTTGGTGCAGGTATTTTAGTTTTAGTTCCATTGAGATCAGCAACTTCTGCCTCTGTAAGCAGATGGATGTCTTCAGAGCGAACTTGCGCATATTGGTCAGGTGATTCACGGTAACGGTAGTGTTGCCGTAGGTTAAGAGCCAGTAATAGTATATTGAGCAGAAAAGCAACCCCATCCCATCCAATAATCTGAAAACAGGTAGCCAGCTTTCTACGAGGGCGTACAAAAGCCGAGGATGATGAGGGGCGCTTTAACATAATAACTACAAAGCTTACAGCATAAGGCCTGCGGATAATAAAGTATCTGAGGTCGGGATATGTGTAGTGTTATCAGAAGAAGGGGTATCTGAAGTGGCGCGATGTAACTCAAGCGCTTGCCATACGGCACCTTGCAGAACTAAATCAAGTACAACCGTGGAGGAGGAGGGGAGTAAGGGCGTCAGGCGTTGAGCACTTCCACCAGAAACCCAAATATCAACATGGCAGCGTTGGCCAATATGGGTTTGCAGGCGCTCATGCTGTTCCAGAACGGCACCACTGAGTGCTCTCCAAAGCCCAATTTCTATTGCATCATCTGTGTTTAAGGGAAAGTCAGTAAAGCGTGCGGTAACGGCTGTGGGTAATGTTGTTTCTTCGGTGGCACTCACAGAATGGCGTTTAAGCATAGGCGCGCGACGGAAAAGACCATCTCTCATGGCTTCAATACCAGGAACAATTAAGCCACCTAGAAAATGACCATTTTGATCAATAGCATCAACCGTCATGGCGGTTCCGATATTGACAATTAAACAGGCCGATTGACTTTGTTTCCAGGCTGCCAAGGCTGAAAGCCAGCGATCAATGCCGAGTTGATGAGGGTCTGTATAGTCACAGGTTAAACCCGAGCAATGAGCCAAAGGAGAAAACCATTCAGAATAAACATTATTGCCCCAGCGCATTTTAACTGCGGTTTCAATACGTTGGCGAACACCTTCTTGAGCGACACAGGCACCAAAAACGTGGCTAGGTGTAGGGAGGGTTTGCCAAATTTGCAATAAACGCCCTAAATCGCGATGAAAAAGATGATCATGGTGAGAGAGCAGCACCTGTTGGTCACTACCAATTTTTCCATCCCAGATGGCCCATTTAACACGGGTGTTGCCAACATCAAGTAATAACGTTGTCATAACAACTCCTTTCGCGGGCGAAGGGTATAAGCATGTTCGCCGAGTGGTATACGTTGGCCATGGCTTTGGACAACCCAAAGCTGACCGAATTCATCCAGGGTATCGAGATATCCTTCACACATTTCTTGAGGTGTGTCCCATCGAACGGGTGTACCTACAGCCCAAGCGTGATAATGAACCCAATCATACCGAAATGGAGCAAAGCCGTCTTCCCCAAAATACTGTAAATGTGCATCAAGTTGACGAAGCAAGGTATTTAGAAATGCGTAGCGATCAGTTTCTGAAAGCTTAGGACATACAGTATCCAGGCCGATTGAGTCAGGTAAAATATCGGTGGAAGGAGAGCACCAATTGAGTCCAAGGCCAATAATAAGGGTTGTGGATTCCCGCGTGGACTTGGTTGTTTCGATGAGAATGCCCGCAAGTTTTTTGCCATTTAAAAGAATATCGTTGGGCCATTTGAGCCGGGCTTCGGTCGTTAAAGACTGGAGTGCTTGAATAATGCAAAGTCCAACCACTAAACTCACGCCTTGGGTGGCGCGATGCAAAGGTTGAAGAAGTGTCCAACTGAAAGAGGTTAATAAGGTACTTCCGGGTGTAGCGTACCATACGTTGCCGTGTCGCCCTCGACCTTGGTATTGCTCATCCGTAATCCACCAATGGCGATGTATGGGGGCGTGCTGTGCACGGTTAAGCAGTGCTGTATTGGTGGAGTCGATGGTTTGTGTATGGTGGAGTGTCCATCCATGGTGGTTTGCAAGCGTTTCAAGGTGTGCCTTATCCCACATCAACGTTGACATGATTATTGAGTGAGTTGAGTGAGGGGTGCAGGTTGAAGTGGTGGTGTAATCCAGGTTTGCTGTATGGCATCTTGATTGCGCTGATCGTGACTGACTGTGACGGTAGCAGAAATGTTTTTTGTAGTCATAGAAAGGGCATCAATCTGTGCTGTCCAATAAAAAAGCAGACCGTATTGTTTAGTTTCGCCGCTTGTTGTTCCCGCATTAGGATTGGGTGTGAGTTGTAATTCTGCGATTTTATTTTGTGCTACCCAACGTGCCAGGATACGGAAGCGAACCGCCTCAACCGTATTGGTTCGATCATGAATAACGCGCAACGTAGCGCCAAAGGCAATAGCAATAATAGCAAGCGCAACAAGAACCTCCAATAGGCTGAAGCCGGATGTCAAACGAAAGTGTTGGGGCGCGGTATGATGCATGGCTATTAAATAAGGGAGTATCCGGTGTGGTTGGATTAGAACTGAGTGACGCATTCTATCACTTTGAATTGCCCAGGTTGCTGCTATCCATTGCAGTCGGTGCAGTATTGGCACTTACAGGGGTGATGACGCAGAGTCTTTTTCACAATCCGCTAGCAGAACCGGGAGTGCTCGGCATTTCCAGTGGGGCTTCGCTTGTAACCTTACTGGGCCTTATGGTGTTGCCGCTCTCGTGGCACCAGCCGCTATGGGTGGCGGGGCTTACATTATTGGGCGCTTTGCTGGTATCAGCGGCTTTATTGTGGGTGTGGCAGCGTTACACATTGCCTACGGTGAATCTTTTATTGATTGGTGTGCTTGTTAATGCGCTATGCGGCGGCTTTATTCAAATTCTGACGCTCTTGATGGATGGTGAGATGGTACGCGGCTGGTTATTTTGGAGCGCAGGGCAGTTGGGAAATGCAAGCTGGGGGCAAGTAGGATGGCTGATGTTACTGGCTGTATCGGGGGGCTGGATCTTATGGAAAAAATCGACAGCGCTGGATGCCTTGCTTTTAGGGGATGCGATTGCGTATTCGCTGGGGGTAGAGCCACGGCGTTTTCAAAGAGGATTGTTAGCAGGAGCGGCTGTTTTGGTGGCTTCTACTTTGGCCGTATGTGGTCAGGTTGGCTTTGTAGGATTAATGGCTCCGCATTTGGCGAGGGCATGGTGTGGTGGTAATCATAAGCGGCTTATTCCAAATGCGATGATTATTGGTGCAGTGCTGGTGGCGCTGGCAGATTGGGGCTGCCAGCACCTTATTGAAGGCGGGGAGCTACCTGTGGGCAGCCTGACTACATTGATGGGTGTACCAGTGCTATTGCATGCCCTAATACGCCATCATAGAAGCCGTTATTAACTGATTTTCCTGCGGTGAGCTACGTGAGAAACCATGCCTAAACCTAAAAGCATCATGGCATAGACCTCGGGTTCAGGTGTAGGTGTGATGCTACCTCCACTTGTGTGAGTATCTGTGCCTGTTTGCGTATCGCCACCTGTGTGTGTATCTGTTGGTGTTGAAGTGGAGGTTGCGTTTGTCGTCCCATAGATGCCCGTCCCGGTTGGAAAGTAGTAAGGGTCTGCAAAGCGAATCGCATTAAATGACACGGCGTAAGCCGGATGTTCATCTCTTGAGGAAGGATTAGAGGAATTCCAATGTGGCTTGGGAACATCTCCATAGCGATAAGAGTTATTCGATTGGTCGCGGACGTTCCAATCCGTGCTTGGAAATCGTAATTTGGAGGAGTAGGCCTCAATACTTCCGGCTAGCCTGCGAGGAATGTCGTACAAGCCAGTCAATGCCCCAAAGTTTGGGCTGGAGCTACGAGAAAAGTTGGGAAGTGATCCTTGAACACCTTGATTACTACTATTCGAGTTATTGCTGGGTTTATCTGAACTCTTGGCTTGAGTCCACATCACGTACGCTGATCCTGAAACCGCTGTGGCTAAAAGCATAGATCCAAAAAGGGATGCGTAAAAAATCCGTTTTCCTCTAATGTCCATAAGTGTCCTTAATCATCCCGAAGCATTGGTCAAACTTCTTTTAAATCGGCTGACAGATGCCAGTTATTTAACTGGAGCCCATTCTATCATGCTGAGAAGGGAAAAATTTAATATTTTTTTGTTTGTTAAGATGTTGTTTATGTTTTTATTTATTCAAGTAGGGGCTTGAAAAAGAAGCTAGTTTATGCGCAAGCTTCAAAAGTGTCAGCGGAGCGCATCCTTCCGCTTTGTTGTTGGCTAATACCCATACGGGCTGCTTAGTGTTGTTAAGCCATGCGTGAATGTGTTGCGCTAAGTATTGATGTGCTTCTTCATCGGGGTCTTGCCGTGTATGGAAAGGTGCATAACGCTCTAGTGCAGAGTTGTAGCTCAGTTGGCGATTTAGGTTCCAGCGTATAAACAGTGGGCCTGGTGGAAATGCAGCCTGGATGCGGAATTGCGCAGGTAGCCCAGGTAGCCGGGGGTGAAGGCTCAGGCATAGGCGTGTATCAAGACTGATTAATCGTTTAACGAGTTCGGGGGTCAGCAAGGCGCGGTCGCGAATTTCAACCATGGTAGGGAGCTGGTAGCGCTTGGCACGCTCGAGTAATTGGCAGAGTCCATCATAAAAGATACTGGGAGAGCGTGTGATAGAGTCTGGTTGAGGTGGGCATTGCAGTAGTACCCAACCTAGTTTATTTCCTAAGCCTTGATGAAGCGGTTCAAAGAATATGGATTCAGCTTGGTCTGGGTTTAGAAAATCTGGATTTGGGGCGTGAGTATGTGGGAGGGATTGTGAGAGCAAAGAGGCAGGCACTTTGACTGCAAAGCGAAAGGTGTCGGGCACCTGTTCCGCGTAGCTTCTAAACGTTTGAGCGCTGATCGGCGCATAGAACGTGCGATCAATGCTTACGCAACGAAAGAGGGGATGTTTGGAATACGCAGAAAGCCCTTGCCGCGATAGCGTGCGCTCATCGTAGGTGTGTGCATATACAAGGTCAGCCCAGCCTGGAAAAGCCCACGAAGATGTACCCAAATATAAGGAAGATGGCAGGGATTGAGCGAGGGTACGTATTGCATCAGGGTGTGGGTAGGCGTCTGGGCCTGTAGGGTTCAATTCATCAAAAAGTACGGCTTGCATCTGGGAAACTATTCAACATGTGTGGATTATGAATTAAGGAACAAGCACGCGACCTGGGTCCAGTACAGTAGCACCAATCGTGGTGCCTGAAGGCATACGAATACTAATCGTTTGGCCACGCACGCCGTCTTGTGTTGCAACACCGGTATAGCGGATATCAAGTGACTCTGAACGCAAGATGACTTCTACCGTTTGTCCTTGTTGAATGACTTTGGGTAATTCAAATAGGTTGGGGTACATCACCAGCCCTGCCCGTAAATGCGCTTTTGCACTTTTACCTATGATTTCAGTAGGGTTTTGGACAGCCCCAGAGGGGAAGTGTTGTGTTGTTTCCCACTCTAAGTCTTGCGCTGTTACAACGTCGCCGGGCCGTAAAGCATGTTTTAAAACCAATACTTCTGGTTCTGCAAAGCAATAGGAATGTGCGAAAAAAAACACAAAAGTGAGGTAGAATACTGTTCGGATATTATTTCGCATAAGGAAACCTCCATGCTCCAGAATCGCCGATTGTTAGACGTTTTAAACGGCCAATCGGTTGACCGTCCCCCCGTATGGCTTATGCGCCAGGCCGGACGCTATCTGCCTGAGTATAACGCGACTCGTGCAAAGGCGGGCAGCTTTATGGCCTTATGTAAAAATGCGGAATTGGCTACAGAAGTGGTATTGCAGCCTCTAGAGCGTTTTCCTTTAGACGCAGCGATTTTGTTTTCAGATATCTTAACCGTGCCGGATGCGATGGGGCTGGGTTTAGATTTTCAGCAAGGTGAAGGCCCTGTATTTGCCAGACCGTTGCAAGATGAGGTGGCTGTTAAAGCGCTGGCAGTACCGGATATGTCGAGCTTACGTTATGTGTTCGATGCAGTATCCACCATGCGTAAAGCACTGGCTGGGCGTGTGCCTTTGATTGGATTTTCTGGCAGCCCGTTTACATTGGCATGCTATATGGTGCAGGGGCGCTCCGAAGAGGGTTTTCCACAACTGCGCCAGATGATGTACCGTCGGCCTGATTTACTGGAACATATTATTTCCGTGAATACAGAGGCTGTAGTGCAGTATTTAACTGAGCAGGTTAAAGCAGGCGCTCAAGCCTTAATGTTGTTTGATACATGGGGTGGCTTACTTTCCGCGCATGATTATCAGCGTTGGAGTTTAGAGCCTATGCGCCAAATTATAGCGCGCTTGCCCAAGGAGCACGAGGGTGAACGCATCCCTGTTATTCTTTTCACAAAAGGTGGAGGAACCTGGTTGAAATCAATGGCAGCATCGGGTGTTCAGGGTATTGGCCTGGATTGGACAGTGGATGTGAGTTGGGCGCGTGAGCAAGTAGGGGAGTCACTATGTCTTCAAGGCAATTTAGACCCTCAATTATTATTTGGTTCTCATCAAGCCATTGATGAAGCCGTGGATCGTTTGGCCAAGGCTGTGAGAGGAACACAGCATATTATAAATCTTGGCCATGGTATTCAACCGGGCACGCCCATAGAGGCTGTTGCTCATTTTGTAAAACAAATACAAGAAAAAACAATGGGGAGTGTTGCAAAAGTTAATGAGCGGACTAAGGTCAGGTCAAGAAGTGCAGCCGTACTATAAAGGGTATGGTGTGAGCATTACAGGCTTGTCATTGGGTTGCGCAGCAGCTTTTGCGATACCTATACCAGTGCAGTCAGGGAGTTATTTATCATGCATCAGGGACTTAGCTACAACGTACTTGGGCGTCTCTCGGAGAAGTTGAGGCGTATAGAGGAGACAGATCAAAATCCTTACCATGTATGTTGGGAGCAGAGTAGTGCATTATGTGGTGCGCTTGAGCAGGATCTACGCTATATGGGAGGGAGCCAAGGGTGGCCCTGTATCGTAGAACTGAGTTTTTCACTAAAGGATGTGACCGGTGAAGGCCTGGATTCATTCCGTGCTGTGGTCAAGTATCCAGGGCGTTTTCAGGATGATATCCGTGTAGTGGTGACAGGGCTGATTCATATTGGCAGAATTGATGTCAAAGTACGTAATCTGGCTGCACTAGGCAAGGTGAATGGTGCACATGTTGTGCAGGATGAACACGAAGAAACGCCCATCTTATTAGCGGATAAGAGTGGGCAGTTTTGGATGGCTGATGCTCACGGTTAATCATTCGTTATTGGCCTACAGCATTCCATTGCTGACCAGTCAGTTTATCAGGATTAAAAGCAAAAGACTCTTCAAGTAAACCATGACGTTTTAAGAGCGTGCGCAGCACATTGCGGCTGATGCCCAGTAATTCGGCAGTGCGAACTTGATTATAGCGGGCATGCTGATAGGCTCGTTCTATAATCAAATGCTCCAAGGTATCAAACAATGCTTCATCTGTGGGTTGACTGAAAATTTTATCCAGTTGGCGTGTAATGACGTCTAATGGCGGTTCTGAAGTATTAGAGGTTGATTGCTGCGAGAGTGGATGTAATCCTCCTGTAAATTTGAGATGTTCTAACTGGATGGCTTTGCCGCTGGATACCATGAGCGCAAAATGAATCACGTTCTCAAGTTCACGAATGTTGCCTGGCCAGGAATAGCGAATAAGTGCTTGTTTCACGGGTTCTGAAAGAGCCGGTAGTGTTTGTAAATTCAGGCGTTTTCCATACAGACCCAGAAAATAATCGGCCAGTGGCAAGATATCACCTGTGCGTTCGCGTAATGGTGGCAAACTGACTTGCGCGATATTGAGCCGATAAAATAAATCTAAGCGAAAATGACCTGCGACAACCGATTGTTCGAGATCAATATTGGTAGCAGCAACAAGCCGGATGTTTACAGGAGTGGCTTTGCGTGAACCTACCCGCACCACTTCTTTTTCTTGCAACACGCGCAAGAGCTTAACTTGTAGGCTAAGCGAGAGATCGCCAATTTCGTCCAGAAATAATGTCCCATCTTTTGCGGCTTCAAACCATCCTTCTTGCCGTCGAATCGCTCCTGTAAAGGCGCCGGATTCATGTCCAAAAAGCTCGCTTTCTGCAAGTTGTTCATTAATGGCTCCGCAGTTTACTGCTATGAAAGGGCCTTTTCGTCCTGAAAGATGATGAACATGTCGGGCGACAAGTTCTTTTCCTGTGCCTGTTTCACCTGTGATTAATACGGGTGCATCGCTGGGGGCAATCTGTTCTAAATAAGAGAGTAATTCTTGGGAGCTATGATCGCAAAACACCATGGCTTTAGCTCTAATGGATAGAGGTTGAGTCTCGCTGCCTGGTAAGGATAAAATGTTTATTTTTTTATCTGGGCTCATATATTAACTCCATGGTAGGCTCTTAATCAGAGCTTTCTTTGCTAAGAAATAGTTAATCTAATTTACATGTCTATTGGGTTTATAAGAAGTGAATTTTAGTGGATTTTATAGTTTAAATATTAATATACATTAGTATGTATGATGAATATTAATATTATTTTTTGATAGAATACGTTGCTTTAATTGAGTCAATGTTTTGAAAAATAGAGTCATGATAGAATAGCAGTGTGAATCATGACTCTTAAAAAAGTGTGAGCGAGGATATTGTTTTATAAATAAACCCGCTTAGCATAATATTGGACAACAACGTTGTTATAGTGTAGCAATCGAAACTTCTGTGGATTTTACAAACGCAATCACTTCACTACCGGGTTTCAAATCTAACTCTTTTACTGACCGTGTAGTAATCACTGAAGTTACGATTCCTGACGGCGTTGAAACATCTACTTCAGATACAACAGGGCCTTCAATAATTTCTTTAACTATTCCGCGAAACTGATTACGTACGTTAATAGATTTAATTGTCATGTTAATTTCCTTTGTAAGGGTGATAAAAAAGTTTTAAAAGAGGTAAATATCCTTTAGAGCGCCCAGCGAAGTGTACTGGGCACAATGGAGGATGGGGGGTGAGGGAACACAGGTTCTGTTCCGGCTGCATGAGATAAGACGCGTTCAAGAATTGAGGCTTCCAGCGCCGCAAACTCAGCAGAGCCACGGGCGCGTGGGCGAGGGAATGGAATGGTCTGATCAAGTCCAACACGCCCATGTTCAAGCAGTACAATGCGATCAGCCAGGGCAATGGCCTCCTGAACATCATGTGTAACCAAGATCACCGTAAAGCGATGGCGTTGCCATACGCGTTCAATGAGTTGCTGCATTTCAATACGTGTTAAGGCGTCCAGCGCACCTAAGGGTTCATCAAGCAATAATAGGTGTGGTTTATGAATGAGGGCACGTGCTAGTGCAACACGCTGGCGTTGTCCGCCTGAGAGTTGGCTAGGCCATTTGTGGGCATGTTCAGCAAGCCCTACTTCTTGTAAGGCTTCTTGTGCTTTGTCTTGCCAGTTGCCCGTTAAGCCCAGACCTACGTTGGCAAGCACACTTTTCCATGGGAGAAGGCGTGCATCCTGAAACATCAGGCGTATATCCGGAGATTGGGTAGAAGATGCGGCAGGATGTGCATGGCCTATGTGGATAGAGCCACTTTGGGCACTATCTAATCCGGCGATCAAACGCAGGAGTGTTGATTTACCGCAGCCTGATCGGCCTACCAGAGCAATCCATTCGCCCGGTTCAATATCTAGAGAAAGATTTGTAAAAATCTGTTGTGAGCCAAAATGGCGTGCTAGATGGCGGAGGGTAATTCTGACGCCAAAAGATGAGTTTGATGCAGAGGCGTATTTCATCATGCGCCTCCTTTTTGATAAGACGGATGCCATTTCAACCAATGGCGCTCAAGGTGGCGGGCAAATAAATCTGTTGCTTTGCCGAGCAATGCATAGAGAAGAATAGACAACACAACCACATCAGTTTGCAAGAATTCGCGTGCATTCATAGCTAGATAGCCGATGCCTGAGCTGGCTGAAATAGTTTCTGCCACGATGAGCAAAACCCATGCAAAGCCCAGTCCAAAACGAATGCCTACCAGAATGGAGGGTAAGGCTCCGGGTAAGATCACATCACGAAATAAAGGCCAGCCGCGCAAGCCGTAGCTTTGGGCCATTTCGATGAGCTGAACATCAACGGATTTGATGCCATGGTAGGTGTTGATATAAACAGGAAACACGGTGCCAAAGGCAACCAGGAATAGTTTTGCGGTTTCATCGATCCCAAACCATAGGATGACCAACGGAATTAACGAGAGTGGAGGAATATTGCGAATCATTTGGATACTGGTATCGAGCAACTGTTCGCTTAGTCGTGATATTCCTGTTATCAGGCCCAATATCAAGCCGAGTCCACCTCCTATAGCAAAACCTAAAAGTGCTCTTCCAAAACTGATTTTAAGATGAGTCCACAACTCGCCACTTTGGGTGAGTTGTATGAAGGCTTTAAGAACCTGTGAAGGCTGAGGAAGTGTGCGGTGTGTGATAAGCCCGGCTGAGGCGGCCCACTGCCAACCACTTAAAAACAGAATGGGCAAAATCCATGGCACCAGATGTTTGAATCCGATAGAGCGAATGCGAGAGAGGCGCGCTATGGTATGCCCACCTGTTGTATCCGCTGGCGTGGATGAGCTGTGTTTGGCCCATCCTATAAGTGATTTGATATGAGTACTCATCATAAACTGCTTAAGCTACTTTTAACTTTGGGCGGCTAGCGCGATGGGTGGCAGAATGTCATTGGCAATGACTTCTCCAAAGGGGCCTGTCAAATTAGCGTGTCCGGGTGTGCGAGCTGGTTTTGAGTGTGTTAATGGGAGCAATGGGAATAACAGCTCAGCAGCCCGATAGGCTTCTTCTAAATGGGGATAGCCTGAGAAAATAAAGGTTTCAATTCCAAGTGCGGCATATTCCTTAATGCGGTCTGCAACTTCTTGAGGGTTGCCCACCAGGGCTGTTCCTGCTCCACCACGAACTAAACCGACTCCAGCCCAAAGATTGGGGTAGATTTCCAGATTTTCCCGACGTCCTCCATGCAAAGCAGCCATACGGCGTTGGCCTTCTGAATCAAAACGCGCAAACGATTTTTGAGCTGCTTCAATGGTTGCATCGGAAACATGAGAGATTAAAGCGTTGGCAGCCTGCCAGGCTTCTTCACTGGTTTCACGCACAATCACGTGCAGGCGAATTCCGAATTTTATTTGGCGGCCATGTTGAGCCGCTTTGGCACGAACATCAGCAATTTTTTTGGCAACTTCGGCAGGGGGTTCACCCCATGTTAAATAAACATCCAATTGTTCAGCAGCCAGTTCATGAGCTTCAGGCGATGAGCCTCCAAAATAGAGCGGAGGATAAGGGCGTTGCACAGGTGGGAACAATGTTTTGGCATTCTTAACCTTAAGGTGTTGGCCTTCAAAGTTAACCGCTTCTCCTTTAAGAACACCTCGCCAGATCTTCAAAAATTCACTGGTGACTTCATAGCGCTCTGCATGATTTAGGAATAAACCATCGCCATGCTGCTCATCAGGGTCACCTCCTGTAACCACATTAATGAGGACACGGCCATTTGAAATACGATCCAGCGTAGCGGTCATCCGGGCAGATACGGTAGGTGAAATAATGCCAGGACGAATGGCAACTAGAAATTTGAGATGCTCGGTAAACGGTATCAAAGAGGAGGCTACCACCCAGGAGTCTTCGCACGAACGCCCAGTGGGGATTAAAACCCCTTCATAGCCCAGTTCATCTGCAGCCTGTGCAATTTGCTTCAAGTAGTGATGACTAACTGAGCGCGCACCGAGTTGTGTTCCGAGATAGCGGCTATCGCCATGGGTAGGCAGGAACCAAAATAGCTTCATGAGAGAGCCTCCTTATGTTATGCATAGACTTATTTTTATTTGGCCAAGGCGTCTTTAATTTGAATCGGTTGAGGGATAAGTTTAAGATCAAAGAACGTATTGGCAATTTTTTGCTGGGCGTCCACAATTTTAGGGCTGATAGGGCGAATGCCGTAGCTGAAGCGGGAAGCAGCCAGATGTACAATCTCTGGAGCTAATCCTAAAAGAGGAGCGATTTCTTTAACCGTTTCTTGAGGATGTTGTTTAGCCCATTGGTCATTTTTATCGAGTTCATCTACGATGGTTGCCAGGATTTTTGAATTCTTCTCAGCAAAAGGGCGCGCAGCCAGGAAAAATTGGTGATTATCAACCAATCCTTTTCCATCAGAGAGTACACGTGCATCCAGTTGCTTTTCAGCCGCTGCCAGGAAGGGGTCCCATATCACCCAGGCGTCTACAGCGCCTCGTTCAAAAGCAGCACGAGCATCGGCTGGGGGCAGGAAAACCACTTGAATATCGCTGTACTTTAATCCAGCTTTCTCAAGGGCTTTAACCAACAGATAGTGAACGTTTGAGCCTTTATTTAACGCTACTTTTTTGCCTTTGAGTTCTGAAACGGATTTGAGGGGTGAACCTTTGGGCACAACAATAGCTTCAGCCGCAGGGGAGGCAGGTTCGTTGGCAACGTAAACCAGATTAGCGTTAGCCGCTTGAGCAAAAATGGGAGGGGCTTCTCCCGTTGTTCCAAACTCAATTGCGCCTACATTTAATCCTTCTAAAAGCTGAGGCCCAGCAGGAAATTCAATCCATTTAATGGTCCAACCTAAAGGTTTCAGACGCTCTTCAAGGGTGCCACGTGCTTTTAGAATAGTGAGGGTGCCGTATTTTTGAAAACCAATGCGTACTTCTTCTGCGTGAGCAGCCGTGGCCAAAGTAATGGCAGAAAGAAAGGCAGCTAGTTTAAATTTGATAGAACGGGTCGACATAAAAAACCTGCTAAATTAAAATTAAAATTATTAAATTCCGATGCGCGCAGCGTGGATGCGTTTGTTCAGCTCAGTGGGATGGAGTTCCACTGTTGTGTGAACTGTGGGTAGATGGGTAATAAAGCGCTCTACAGCATTTTGAAGCCGCTGATTAATATCCTCTGCAATCAAATAGCTTCCATCGTCCTGGCGTTGAAAGTCGCGGTCAGTGGCGTAAACGCCATTAATAATGTGCCGGGCTTTTAAGGCAGATAAAATGGGTTGCAAGGCATACTCTAAAGTTAATAAATGCCCAGAACTTCCTCCTGTAGCCAGTGCTAAAGCAGCTTTGTGATCCAATGCTTGTTCTGGGAGTAAATCGAGTACTGTTTTTAAAGCGCCACTGTAGGCAGCTTTATAGACGGGCGTAGCAACAATCAATCCATGGCTATTAGCAATAGCATCAATAAAGCGATGCACTGCTACGCTTTTCCAATTGGCTTGGATAAGATCTTCAGCCGGAAAGTCAGTTAGCGAAAACCACTGAATAGAAAAACTTTGCTCTAAAAGGAGCGTACTTGCCCGGTCTAATAATGTGGTTGACCGAGAGGGGTAAGATGGGCTGCCAGCCAATAAAACAACGGAAGGCATCTTATTTCTCCTGAAAAGTGTTGTTGTTTTTTAAATTCTTGAATGGAATATAGATCATGTTCTATATTCCATTCAAGTAAGTTTTTGTTGAATGTATATCTAGGATTCGTTATGAAGGGCGCTGCTTAGACGCTTCTTTGAGAACTGCACCATTGCGATCAAATTGAGGCCAATTGTTTTCGAGTTTGAGTTCTTTGAGCGCCGCGTTTAAATAACTACGATCAATCCATGATTCTGCATCGAACTTATGGCGGATCAGCTTATAGGTGTAGGCATCATCAATGGATTGTTGGGTGCGGGCGACAATAAAGGGATCAAATAACGGACTCAACTTGTTG
>Ga0207122_1091_pt1 | contig 14791 bp, 11 predicted proteins | sample Alteio_BWMinHeat_38_FD_153504 | JGI IMG/M metagenome (GOLD analysis project Ga0207122, IMG submission 153504) | Enriched cells from forest soil in Barre Woods Harvard Forest LTER site, Petersham, Massachusetts, United States -... | ecosystem: Environmental > Terrestrial > Soil > Temperate forest >... | reverse complement strand
GCGTGGTGAAGGACAGGAATGAGTTAGATACCAACTTGATAAAACCGCTTGGCTTCAAGTTTATCTAGTGTTTCAAGCAATTGCGGAACTAAGGGTAAAAAGCTTTCCATTCTATTGTTTACTGCGACAAGTGTAATGACGCTCATAGGAAGAATAGCTTCATTTTGTTGGTATTGCATGTTCCGATCACCGCTAATGAGAACATCGAAGTGAGGGGCTGCGGTACGAAGTAGTTGCCCATTGACTAAGCCACTCCACTCCATTTGCACAACAGTGCGAACAAAGTGACCTGAAAGCAAAAAGCCTAGTTTTCTAGGCAGAGACTCATCAAGAAGTATGCGCATGAGTTGTTATTGAAGTTAAGGCTTGTTCAAGAGTGGCTATGGCTAATGCTTTAGTAACAGATGGAAATTCTTCCAAAAACTCGTCTAAGTTGTCACCGGATTCAATGTACTCAAACAGAATACGTATTGGAACACGGGTACCCGAAAAAACAGGGGTTCCTCCAAAGCTGGTTACGACTTCCGGTCGCCATTGAAACTTTACCTGTTCAGGTACAATGTTTCACTGAGATGCGGTTTCTGTTCGTCACCTCGCACTGATCTTACCCCGAAACCTCGGACACCTAGATAAGTGATAGACTAATAAACCGTCTAAGGTGTTGTATGAGTGATAAAAAAGAAGTGTTGAAGGTACGCAATAAGAAATATAGCGAAGAATTCAAGCGGCAGGCGATAGAGAGGGCTGAAAAAGAAGGTGTCCCCAAAACAGCGGAACTTCTTGGCCTGAAGAATTGGCAATTATATGCCTGGAGAAAACAGGTAAGCCATAAAAGCAGTACCCCAGAAGAGCAGAGGCATCAGGAAGCAGAAATGGCGCGGCTGAAGCGAGAGAATGTGCGGTTGGAAGAGGAGTTATCTTTCTTAAAAAAAGCGGTGACGTACTTTGCAAAGACATCAAAATGAGGTACGTCACGATACAAGCTCATGAGGGCAAATTTGAGGTGTCCACGATGTGCCGGGCATTGAAGGTATCCCGGAGCGGTTATTACGACTGGCGCAATCGCAAGCCGTCAGAACGCGCGCAGGTAAATGAGGCGCTGGATCAAGCCATCTGTCGTATTTTTGATGCTGAAAAAGGCCGTGCAGGCGCTCCTCGGATTACACAGAGGTTAAGGAAAGAAGGGATACACGTAAACCGTAAGCGGGTAGCCCGGCGGATGAGATATATGGGGCTGCGAGCCAAAGCTGCGCGGAAATACAAAGCGACAACAAATTCTAATCATACGTTACCCGTGGCCCCCAATCTGCTGAACCAGAATTTTGAGGCTCAGTCCCCTGATCAGAGCTATGTGAGCGATATTACGTATGTCTGGACAGATGAGGGCTGGCTTTACGTAGCCATTGTGCTGGATTTGTATTCACGCCTGGTGGTAGGCTGGTCGATTGCTGAGCGCATGAATGCGTCATTAGTGCGTAATGCGTTAGAAATGGCCTTGTGGCGACGCAAAAAACCGAAGGGTGTGATCATTCATTCAGATCGAGGCAGCCAGTACTGTTCCAGAGAGTATCAACTTCTGCTTGAGGCTAATCATCTGGTTTGCAGCATGAGTAAAAAAGGAGACTGCTATGATAATGCTGCTATGGAAAGCTGGAACCATTCGTTTAAGGTGGAAGCCATTCATGGTGAATGTTTTAAAACCCGTGCGGAAGCTAAAGCCCACATATTTGAATACATTGAAATCTATTATAATCGGCAGCGTCTGCATTCCAGATTGGGATATTTAAGCCCTGCTGATTATGAGGCTAAACATGTAGCTTAACTTTTTGTCCGTTAAATCGGGGCAAGATCATTCTTTGTTGGCAAGCAGCAAACTAATACGGCTTCGGTTCACAGCATCCGCTTCTTTTCTCACTTTATCCAATTCCCGCAGAGAATCTTCGGACATATAAAGTGTCGGTTTGAAGCGTTGAATGTCAGCTTTAGCACCGAGATATCGAAGCAGTGGTTCATCATGAACCAAGTAAAACGCAGAATCAGTATCAGCAAAATGGCGTGTTTCCTTACCAATCGGCAACACTACAAAATCACCCATTTTCCATGGTATATCCATGCCATCAAATTCAGTTCGTCCACTTCCACGCATGACATAAAACATTTGCGATGTTGCATTAAAATTCGTAGACAATTCCTCTCCGGCCAGGATATGCACGAAGTTGGCACAAAGAGCGGGACTGGTCGCAGGCCCTTCACAGCCTAGTTTCTCGCTTATATCAAGCGGGATAATTCGGGTGCCGCCAGTTTCATGTAACTCTTTACCGAATTCTGCAAACGGAATTTTAGAGATAGCTCCAGACCCAATGGGATCTGCGGCTTTCGTGTATTCGTAATATATACAATTTTCAATTAAACTTTTGAGCTTGCCTAGCTTATCTAGCGTAGTCATGGAACCCACCCCTAATGTAAATTAATGATTTTAAAGTATCACCTATTGTTAAGAGAGCGAGCGCAGTGAGTCTCTCCCAACCTCCATGCTATAGGCAATACTTTTGATTAATAAGAGGATAAAATATCGCTTTATTCGATACCTGAAGTATGGAATCATGAAGCGATGGACAAACTGACACAGATCGAAGCATTCGTCACGGCGGTAGAAAAAGGTAGTCTGGCACGCGCCGCTCTCGCGCAGGGTATCACCCCAGCCATGGTAGGACGTCGTATCGACGCATTGGAGCAACGACTTGGCGCCAAGCTGTTGCATCGCACTACACGCCAGTTAACACTAACTGAACAGGGCACGGTCTTTTTAGATGATTGCCGCAAGCTGCTGGGCGATCTTGATTCCGCCGAACAAAATATTTCAGAAGGCCGTCATAAAGCAACCGGACATCTGATTGTTTCAGCCCCTGCTTCCTTTGGCCGCCAACATGTGGCACCGCATGCCTCAGTATTTATGGCCGCCAATCCAGATGTGCGCATCTCCTTCAATCTGACTGATCTCGTCATTGATCTTGCTCGTGAAGGATACGATATGGGTATTCGTATCGGCGGCGCGATTGATCCCAATTTTGTCGCAATCAAGCTAGCAAGCAATAGGCGTGTTGTATGTGCGACACCAAACTACTTGCAGCGGCATGGAACGCCCCAAACGCTTGAAGATCTTGCACTGCACAACTGTCTGGCATTCAATCTACAAGGTGGACAACAACGTGGTTGGTATTTTCAAAAAGATGGCAAACCTGTCACCATCAAAGTCCATGGCAATCTGGACTGTAACGATGGCGAACTGCTCTATCGCTGGGCAAGCGAAGGCCTGGGTCTCGCCTGGCGTTCTACGTGGGAAATACAATCCCAACTTGCGGCTGGCAGCTTGATTACCGTACTCGACAACTATGCACTTCCAGACTACAACATCATGGCTGTATACCCGCAGCAACGGCATGTACCAGCCAAAATCCGTTTCTTTATCGATACGTTGAAATCACTGTATGCTCAGCCGGGTTATTGGACACAGAAGAGTTAGCCTCTGTAATAATTCTGCGGAACAAAAGGCGTCTTAGCCACCTCAACAGGTACAGGCTTCCCTCTCACAATTGCAAATAACTGTGTACCAAGCGCTGCAACAGAAGATTCAACATAACCCATTGCAACAGGCTTACCTAATGTGGGGCCAAATCCACCGCTACTAATATGCCCTACCACACGCCCGGCTTCATCCTGAATCTCAGCACCTTCACGCACGGGTACTTTTTCTTTAGGCAGCAACCCTACCCGTTTTTTCTGAACGCCATTTGCAATATGTGTACTGATTGTATCTGCTCCAGGATATCCGCCGGCCCGCTCACCGCCAGGTCGACGAACTTTAGAGAGCGCCCATAACAAGCTACCCTCAATAGGGCTGGTATGAATATCAATATCATGGCCGTATAAACATAAACCAGCCTCCAAGCGTAAGGAATCTCTAGCCCCTAAACCTATCGGAGCAACTTCTGGCTCTGCCAACAACAAACGCGCCAACGCATCTGCTTTATAGGCTGGAACTGAAATTTCGTAGCCATCTTCACCGGTATAACCTGAACGACTGATATAGCATAATTCGCCCAAAACTTGAGCCGCTGTGATATTCATAAATATCATTTTAGCGACTTCGGGCACATGTCTTGCAAGCACAGTCGCTGCCGCAGGGCCTTGCAAAGCTAATAAAGCGCGATCCGCCAACTCCTCAACAACACACCCTTGTTTGATATTCTGCTTTAAATGAGCAATGTCCTGCTCTTTACACGCAGCATTCACTACAATGAAAAACTCTTCCTGACCAAGACGGGCAACCATCAGGTCATCCAATATACCGCCCTGCTCATTTGTAAACAGTGCATAACGCTGCATGCCCACAGGAAGATCAACAATATCTACGGGTACCAGCGTTTCTAATTGCGCCGCTGCCGATGCGCCTGTCAGCCTAACCTGCCCCATGTGCGATACATCAAACAATCCAGCCTGCGCTCGCGTATGAAGATGCTCCTTCAAAATACCCATGGGATACTGAATAGGCATCTCATAACCTGCAAAAGGCACCATCTTGGCTCCCAGCTCACCATGCAGATCAAACAATGGCGTCTGTGATAATGAAGAAGTCGTTGTCATACTGTCTTTTCCTTAACATTCAATGATATTGACGGCTAAGCCGCCACGCGAAGTTTCTTTATATTTGGTTTTCATATCGGCCCCAGTCTCTCGCATCGTTCGAATCACTTTATCGAGTGATACAAAATGCTGGCCATCACCATTCAACGCCATACGAGCCGCGTTCACTGCCTTAACTGATGCCATTGCATTACGTTCAATACAAGGAACCTGGACAAGGCCACCAATGGGATCACACGTGAGTCCCAGATTATGCTCCATTCCAATTTCAGCAGCATTTTCGACTTGCTCTACCGTGCCGCCCAAAACCTCGGTTAATGCGCCAGCAGCCATCGAACAGGCAACACCGACCTCTCCTTGGCACCCTACCTCTGCCCCAGAAATCGAGGCATTTTCCTTATAGAGCATCCCTATTGCTCCAGCCGTTAACAGGAAACGGATGACGCCGTCTTCAGTCGCAGTAGGCACAAAGCGCGTGTAATAATGTAATACCGCAGGAATGATGCCTGCTGCACCATTGGTGGGAGCCGTAACCACTCGCCCACCTGTCGCATTTTCTTCATTCACCGCCAAAGCATAAAAACTGATCCAATCCAGAATCGTCAGAGGGTCTCTCAAGCTATACTCGGGACGAGTCGAAAGTTTTTGAAACAGCGCTGCAGCCCGCCTCTTCACTTTCAATCCACCTGGCATAATACCTTCACGCGTTGCACCTCGCCGCACGCAATCCTGCATAACGTTCCAAATATTCAGCAATCCCGTACGGATCTCCTGCTCAGAACGCCATGCCTGCTCATTGTGCAACATCAGCTCACTGATCGACATTCCGTGTTGTGTACTCAAAGCCAGCAACTCACGCGCACTTTTAAATGGATAAGGTACGGATGTCGCATCAGGCACAATCCGATCCGCACCTGTAGCCTCTTCATTGACAACAAAACCACCGCCCACGGAATAATAGACCTTACGCGCAAGAACCTCACCCTTCACATCGCTAGCGGTAAAGCGCATGCCATTAGGATGATAGGGTAAAGATTCCCTACGATAAAACAGCACATGCTCCTTCTCCCGAAAAGAAATTGCATGCTCACCCAATAGCGTAAGTTGCTCTTTTGAACGGATGGCCCCAATACGTGCTTCTACTGCATCGGTATCCACCGTATCTGGCTTTTCGCCTTCCAGCCCTAGTAAGACAGCAACATCAGAGCCGTGCCCTTTCCCTGTAGCACCTAAAGAACCAAACAACTCAGCCTGTACAGTAGCCACATTGGGCAAGTACCCATCGGCCTTTAAGTTTTGAGCAAATGTTTCTGCTGCACGCATCGGCCCTACCGTATGCGAACTGGATGGGCCAATTCCAATTTTAAAAAGATCAAATACGCTGATTGTCATGCCGGCTACTCCCTTGACCTATCAGGCTCCATACACTGGAAACGCTGCACACAAGGCTTTCACTTGATCTCGCACTTTATGGCTAATCGCAGTGTCTTCGATATTATCCAAAACATCTGCAATCCAGCCTGCAATCTGACGTACTTCAGGCTCTTTAAATCCACGTGTCGTTACTGCTGGCGTTCCAATACGAATACCACTGGTCACAAAGGGTGACTGTGGATCGTTGGGTACTGCATTTTTATTTACCGTAATGCCAGTAGCCCCCAAAGCCGCATCGGCTGCCTTTCCAGTTAATCCCTGGCGAATGAGAGACAATAGGAAAAGATGATTATCTGTACCACCCGATACAATATCGTAGCCCCGCTCTTTCAAAACTTCGGCCATGGCTTGTGCATTTACTACAACCTGCTTTTGGTAGGCTTTGAAATCCGGCAATAATGCCTCTTTGAACGCAACAGCCTTGGCCGCAATCACATGCATCAACGGCCCACCTTGAATCCCAGGAAACACTATGGAGTTCAGTTTCTTTTCAATCTCTGGATTCGATTTAGCCAGAATTAAACCACCGCGTGGGCCACGCAACGTTTTATGGGTTGTTGTGGTCACCACATGAGCAAACGGTACAGGATTAGGATAAAGCCCAGCAGCAACCAAACCTGCAACGTGCGCCATATCTACAAACAGATAAGCACCCACTTTGTCTGCAATCGCTCTAAAGCGCGCCCAATCAATAATCCTGGAATAGGCAGAAAAACCTGCCACAATCATTTTAGGCTGATGCTCAATCGCCAAACGTTCCACATCGTCATAATCAATCTCGCCTGTTTCCGTGTTGATACCGTACTGAACGGCCTTGTAGATTTTTCCAGAGAAATTCACCGATGCACCATGGGTTAAGTGCCCACCATGAGCCAGACTCATACCCAAAACCGTATCATGCGGTTGCAACAAAGCCATATAAACCGCTGCGTTGGCTTGGCTGCCTGAATGGGGTTGCACATTAGCATAGTCAGCACCAAATAATTGTTTGGCACGATCGATTGCTAAAAGTTCAACTTTATCCACATGCTCACAGCCACCGTAATAACGCTTACCGGGATAGCCTTCTGCATATTTATTGGTTAACACTGAACCCTGTGCTTGAATCACTCGGGGACTCGTATAGTTTTCTGAGGCAATCAACTCGATATGCGCTTCCTGACGAAAACGCTCGTCCTCCATAGCTGACCACAACTCATCATCAAAACCTTCAATTTGCATGTGCTCTTTAAACATGATTTGCTCCTTCTGCTCTGCGTATATCTGAACTCACTGAATGGATACGAGGTAACTCAATAGCCGCCTCACCTACACTTAAATCAACAGGCGACTCTTCATAATCTGAAGTAGCTATACACGCACACACCAAATTACGATCACCATAGGTATTATCAATGCGACTCACGGGTGGCCAATATTTATTGCCCGCAGCATTCGCTACCCCTTCAGGAAAAACAGCCTGCTCTCTGGAATAGGCATGTGTCCATTCACTTGCCAAATCAGCCGCCGTGTGAGGTGCATGCTTAAGAGGATTGTCTTCTTTATCTAAAACACCTTTTTCCACAGCCCAAATTTCTTTTCTAATAGCAACCATGGCCTGAATAAATCGATCCAACTCGGCTTTAGATTCCGATTCAGTCGGCTCAATCATCAGCGTACCGGCTACAGGAAATGACATGGTAGGCGCATGAAATCCAAAATCAATGAGTCGCTTCGCAATATCATCCACACTAATCCCCGTGGCATCTTTAATAGGCCGAAGATCGATAATACATTCGTGAGCCACATAACCATTCGACCCGCTATACAAAATGGGATAATACGGAGATAAGCATTTAGCCAGATAATTCGCATTCAGAATAGCATTCTGAGTCGCTTTTTTAAGCCCTTCCCGGCCCATTAAAGTTATGTACGCCCATGAAATAGGCAGAATGCTGGCGCTGCCAATAGGAGCAGCAGTCACTGCCCCAATGCCGAGCACACCACCCTCTTTATGCCCTGGTAAAAAAGGGGCCAAGTGCGCCCTCACACCAATAGGCCCTACCCCCGGTCCGCCACCGCCATGAGGAATACAAAAGGTTTTATGTAAATTCAGGTGAGAAACATCGCCACCAAACTTTCCTGGCTGACATAAGCCCACCATGGCATTCATATTGGCGCCATCAATATAAACCTGACCGCCGTGCTCATGAACAATCTCACATATTTTTCGAATATCCTCCTCAAATACACCGTGCGTAGAGGGATACGTAATCATCATGGCTGCAAGGTATTGACTATGCTTAGTAGCCTGCGTAAGCAAATCGTCAACGTCCACGTTGCCCTGAGCATTGCACTTCACAATAACAATCTTCATGCCCACCATTTGTGCCGTAGCAGGATTTGTACCATGCGCAGAGGAAGGAATTAAACATACATTCCGCTCAGACTCTCCTCTACTGGCATGATAAGCCCGAATAGCCAAAAGACCTGCGTATTCCCCTTGCGACCCTGCATTCGGCTGCAACGACACCGCGTCATATCCCGTAATTTCGCAGAGCATCACCTCCAATTCTTTAGCAAGCATTTGATAACCTTGCGTCTGTGCTTGAGGTGCAAAAGGATGAATATCTGAAAACGCTTTCCAAGTAACAGGAATCATCTCCGTTGTCGCATTCAATTTCATCGTGCAGGAACCCAATGGAATCATGGTGCGATCTAAGGCTAGATCCTTGTCTGACAACATGCGCAAATAACGCAGCATTTGTGTTTCTGAATGGTGGGTATTAAACACAGGATGATTCAAAAATGAGCTTTGGCGCACCAATGAGGCAGGAATAGCTTCGTTGCACACGACTTCTACATGGCCAAAAGATGGAACCGGCTGCCCATTTGAAAAAATGGTCCACAGTGTTTCTATATCTTCGGTCGTTGTTGTTTCATCACATGAAATCCCAACAGAATAATTATCGATCAAACGAAGATTGATGGACCGTTCAAAAGTATCCGAGTGAATCACATCTGTCTGGTCTTTGGTCTCAACCACAATCGTATCGAAAAAATGCCGAGTTGATACACGATAGCCTAATTGCCGTAAGCCTTCAGCCAAAACAGCAGTTAACCGATGCACACGCCGAGCAATTCTCGTTAAACCTTTTGGGCCATGGTAAACCGCATACATACTGGCCATCACAGCCAATAACACTTGAGCCGTACAAATATTGCTGGTCGCTTTTTCTCGACGAATATGCTGTTCACGCGTTTGCATCGCCAAACGATAAGCAGGTCTGCCTTTCGTATCTACAGATATTCCAACCAAACGACCTGGCATCATCCGTTTATGTGCATCTCGCGTGGCGAAATACGCTGCGTGAGGCCCTCCAAAACCTAGAGGCACTCCAAAACGCTGAGTTGTGCCCACCGCAACATCAGCACCTAATTCACCCGGAGGTGTCAGTAAGGTCAGTGCCAACAGATCCGCTGCTACTACAACCAGCGCACCTTTCGCTTGTGCCTGTTTAATCGTATCTCTGTAATCCTGAATATCTCCAAATGTACCTGGGTATTGCAGCAATAGGCCAAAAAGCTCTAGATCTTCAATATCTGTGTCTGGATCACCCACAACCACCTGAATACCTAAAGGTTCCGCACGTGTACAGATCACCTCGATGGTCTGTGGATGACAATCCTGAGAAACAAAAAATACAGGACTTTCAGATTTAGATAAGCGCTGACAAAATGCCATCGCCTCTGCTGCTGCGGTACTTTCATCCAACAGGGAAGCATTAGCAATTTCCATCCCCGTAAGATCCATAACCATCGTTTGAAAATTTAGCAGAGCCTCCAAACGTCCTTGAGAAATCTCAGGTTGGTACGGCGTATACGCAGTGTACCAAGCCGGATTTTCAAGAATATTGCGCTGTATAACAGCAGGAGTGTGCGTATTGTAATAGCCCATTCCAATAAACGATTGAAAGACCTTATTCTCTTCTGCGATTGCCGCCAGTTTTTTTAAGGTCTCAGGTTCCGTATACCCCTCATTTAGCGCCAATGGCTTTGAAGATAAAATAGAGCTAGGCACAACGTAACGACTTAACTCTTCAAGTGAGCTAAGACCCAACTGAGCCAACATGTCTTTTTGTTCCTGCTGATTAGGACCAATGTGGCGATACGTAAAAGCATCGCGCTGCTCAAGACTTAACATAGAAAATGATTTATTAGGCATTATAGAACCCCGCATCCAGATCAATAATTGAGTTAAATGGTAATCAGTTGCTGATACGCTGCTTCATCCATCAACGCATTCAGCTCATCTGGATGCTCAACATTTATACGGAAAAACCAACCCTGGTCGAGGGGTGCGCTATTCGCTAGTGCTGGTTCTGTATCTAAAGCACTATTCACTTCAAGAATGGAACCGGATACCGGCAATTTAATTTCCCCGGCTGCTTTCACTGACTCAATCATGGCTACTTCGCTACCACGCTGAAAATGTTTGCCAATAGGTGGCAATTGAATAAAAACAATATCCCCCAACTGCTCCTGAGCAAAATCGGTAATGCCTACCGTGGCGCTGCCATCGGCTTCTAGACGTACCCATTCATGGGTTTCGGTAAATTTAATGATGCTCATAACTCTCCCTGATTAGGCAAGCAGATACCGCGTAGTAAATAACAGGTATCAGACAAATCGAAAAAGATCTGACTTATCAGGGAGCGAACTATTGGGATGAACTACTAGTGATGCATCCGGACAATAAATACAGGCAACCCTGATAAGTATCAGAATTGCCCCCTCTGTCCTTTTGCCTGAGAGATTATGGCACCACTCACATGGCGCGCGTTCCTTCGGCGAGGCCTAAAAGCCTACTCTCCAGAGTAGCCTAATCATTCACCAGTCCTTTTGCCTGAGAGTTTCTGGGGCGATACCCCTTCGGCGCCGCCTAATAGTGTATAGGCGATCTCTCCTGGTGCATAAAAAGCTATACTCGCACTCTAACTAATGGATTTTAAAAAGTCAACAATTCGATAGTATCGTTCCTGAAATCGGCTTACTCTATACATCTTCTTCCCCTTGAAGGAGGATGGACTTCGCACTATTTTTAAGCTCCTCAATCTTAGCCACAAATTGAGTTTCATCCCAAACCTCAATCCCCAGTGATTGGGCTTTATCGAGTTTAGAGCCTGCCGACTCACCTGCAACCACAATGCTTGTCTTCTTAGAGACGCTACCCGTCACTTTTCCACCCAATGCCTCAATTGCTTCTGTAGCAGCATCTCGGCTGAGTGTTGGAAGCGTACCCGTTAATACAAACTGCCAACCTTTCAAGGGATGTTGAGCATCTTCTTCAGACTCGTTTGCATAGCGCGGTTCAGATTCTGGCCAGCATACCCCACGCTCACGAAGCTGCTTAATCCAAGTTTGCTCCACCTCACCCGCAAAAAAGGTACGGATTGAAGCACTCATCACGGGTCCCACATCCTGTACTTCCAATAAGCGCTCATCACTCGCTTGCATCAATGCATCTAAGCTTCCAAAATATGCAGCTAATTGTTTGGCTGAGGCTTCGCCTACATGGCGAATGCCCAAGGCATAAACGAAACGCGCCAGCGTTGTCTTGCGACTTTGCTCAATGGCCTCGATCAGATTTTGGGCGGACTTAACCCCCATACGCTCCATGCTCTCAAGCGTTGCTGCTGTGAGCTGATAAAAATCAGCCGGTGTGTGGATAATACCGGTATCCACCAACTGCTCGATCAGCTTTTCGCCCAAGCCATCAATATTCATCGCGCGCCGACTTGCAAAATGAATCAAAGCTTGCTTACGCTGTGCTGGGCACACTACCGTGCTACCCGTACAACGAGCAATGGTTTCTCCTTCAAGCTTTGCTACTGGCGAGCCACATACGGGACACGATGTCACTAAACTAAAAGCAGCGGGACGATCTGCTCTAGATTGTGATTCCGGTAAGACCCGTACCACTTCAGGAATCACATCTCCTGCTCGTCTCACAACCACGGTATCGCCTACACGCACATCTTTGCGCAATATTTCATCTTCGTTATGAAGCGTCGCATTGGTTACTACAACGCCGCCTACATTCACGGGCGCCAATCGCGCTACAGGCGTAATAGCTCCAGTGCGCCCCACCTGCACTTCAATATCTAAAATATGTGTGATGGCTTCTTCTGGAGGGTACTTATGGGCAATAGCAAAACGTGGGGCGCGCGCAACAAAACCCAATCGCGCCTGCTGATCAAAGCGGTTCACTTTATAGACGACACCATCAATATCAAAAGGTAGTTCGGCCCGTTGTCGGTATACTGATTCGTAAAAACCACGTAATCCATCCACGCCAATCACTACTTTACGCAGCACTGTAACTGGAAACCCCCAGGCTTTTACTCGCTCTAGCAACTCAGCATGTGTTTGGGGTGATGTCACTGAACTACCCGTCCAATCACATGCCCCCAAGCCATACGCGAAAAAACGCAAAGGTCTTCGAGCGGCTATCGTAGGATCTAATTGCCGAACACTCCCTGCTGCAGCGTTACGGGGATTCGCGAACACTTTCGCCCCGTGTTCTAATTGCTGGGCATTCAGTTTCAAAAAGTCTTCCCGAAACATCAGCAATTCGCCCCTCACCTCCAAGCGTGCAGGCGATGAATCAAATAAATCGTGGCTACGTATCCGTAATGGGATATCCCGCACAGTCTTCAGGTTATGAGTAATGTTCTCCCCTGTACTTCCATCTCCCCGTGTTGCTCCCAATGTAAATACGCCATGTTCATAGATCAGACTCACTGCAAGTCCATCAAACTTGGGTTCAACAGAGTACTCTACCTGTTCTAGTTCTAATCCCTCGCGGACACGGCGATCAAACTGGACAATATCATCATCCTCAAATCCATTATTCAGAGAAAGCATGGGGAGCTGATGTGTAATAGGCTCAAATGCTCCAATAGGCGCGCCACTTACACGCTGTGTAGGCGAATCAGCAGTCAGCAACTCAGGATAGTGGCTCTCCAGCCAGCGTAGCTCTAGCATCAGACCATCATAATCAGCATCGCTCAATTCTGGTGCATCATCCTGATAATAGAGATGATCATGATGCGCAATCGTTGAGCGCAACGAACTTATGCGTTCACGCGCTTCTAGTTCGCCAGGCACAGAATGAGGAGGACTCCACATACCAAACTCCAAATACAGAATGGAGCTATTTTAACGTGTTGAGGTCATCCTAAAGTACAAAAAAACGGGAAGAACATAATGCTCCTCCCGTTTAGATGGAAACACCCACTCGCCTGTTTTGCTAGTGTTGATCTCCGGACTTAATAGGATGCCGCTAAAGATAGTGCAGCAGGTTGGTGAGCATGATGAGGAATACACCATGCCGCCTGCCCAGAAGGTGCAGTAAACGATGCCAGCGATTGCACTAGTGTATCCAACTGTTTTTGCTGTGCTGCATCTGAAGTATTCACCGATTGAACAACAGGTTGTTGTATAGCCGCTGGAGGTATTATCTGTGCACAATCACTATTTCCAACAGTAGCCTGAGCACTTGATACATCTGGCACACCAGAGTCGGTTGTCGATACTGTGCTGCTAGTTGTTGTAGATGGGCCAGTATCATTACTATTTGTTGTACATACTTGCCCATCTGTAGTGTCTGTCACTGCGGGAGCAGAAACACTCCGCAAGGAGAAATCAGATCCTTTACCCACGGCCTGCAATACAACCTTAGAGATATCGAAACCTGCATCAATTGCCGCAGTCGCTTGACCATCAACGGTGCCACTTACAACACCTGTTTTAGTTTGACCATCTGCTCCATATGCTGTCCAACGTGCCTTTTCAACACGTCCATTGTCATATACCGTTTGCTGAGTACCATCAAACAGCAAACCTAAACCAATATTCACACTGGAGCGGGACTGATCAAAATTCACACTTAAAGCTTCACGCCCATCAATTTCCGTATTCAGAGTTCCACCTTTAATACCCAGCCCTGCATATTGAAGATCAGTGGCTGAACGAATGGTTTGAGTTGAAACGGTTAGCGTACCTGTAGAATCGCAGTCATTGCCACCTGTTTTCTGAGCCTCAACATGAACACCGGCTTGATCCCATGTAGACAACAGGTTCTTTAAGCCATTTTTATCACTAGATTGCAAACCTGTGGGTACAGAAACATCAATTGCGGGAACTGTAGTTGTTGCTACCACTGGCGTTGTATTGCTGGGTACGCATGTGGGTGTAGACGACACATCGGATTGCGTAGTTGGCAGGCAAACTGAAGGCTGTGGCTGTGGTGCTATCGTAGGACAAGATGATGCATCTGTTGATGTGTTATCAGGTGTTGTGCTTGTTGGAGTGGTTATAACTGGCGCGGGCACAGGAGTAGGAGTAGGAGTAGGAGTAGGAGTAGGAGTAGGAGTAGGAGTAGGAGTAGGAGTAGGAGTAGGAGTAGGAGTAGGAGTAGGAGTAGGAGTAACATTACTCACTGGCTGCCCACCAAACCATACTCCTCTTAAACCAAAATCACTGACATTGTTAACAGTCTTAGAAGCGCCATCAAATGGAACAGCTGATAAATCAACATGATCAATCGGTTTAGTCGTTTGAATGGCTACATTTTGTAAACCATTGACCGTGCCGTTTACTACACCGCTCGCCAGTTCTTGGCCATCTTCTCCATAAGCCACCCACTTAGCACGCTCCAGATTTCCGAGAT
>Ga0207122_1089_pt1 | contig 14849 bp, 13 predicted proteins | sample Alteio_BWMinHeat_38_FD_153504 | JGI IMG/M metagenome (GOLD analysis project Ga0207122, IMG submission 153504) | Enriched cells from forest soil in Barre Woods Harvard Forest LTER site, Petersham, Massachusetts, United States -... | ecosystem: Environmental > Terrestrial > Soil > Temperate forest >... | reverse complement strand
TCCATCCACCCGAGATAGTAAAGTGTCGACACTCCTATCGAAGCAATGAAGATGCCAAAGATGGTAGAGGCACCGTAGAAGCTGCTCACAATATCTTGTTTCTTTTCATCAGCCTGCTCAAGCAAGTAGATGCCTCCTCCGGCCGATTCTCCGGCAGCAAAAAAGACCTGCAGCGTCTTGGCTAATGCCAGCAGCACAGGGGCCCATGCGCCGATGGTGTGCGCTGTGGGGAGAAAAGCCGTGAAAGCGGAAACGATGGCGATGCCAAGGAAGGAGAAGGAGATCGCTTTTTGGCGGCCGTAGATGTCTCCCAGATAGCCAAAAATCAGGGAGCCGAGCGGTTTGGCAAGCAGTCCCAACGGCATGATGCCGTAGGTGAGGATCAGCGCAGTGATAGGATGATGATTCGGAAAGAAGAGCGGTGCGAAAAATGGGGAGAGCAGTCCGTAAAGGGCTGTGTCGTAATGCTCAAAGATGTTGCCCAGGTAGGCGATCCAGATGGGTCGTTTGGATTGTTGCATCGTGCCTTCATGTTTCTTGAGACATCAATGATAAGGAAGGAGATGTTGGGAGTCAAGCAATTAAAGGATGAATTAAAGGATGAGAGCTGAAAGATGAAAGTTCCTTCGGTATAATGAGACACCTGCCCATTTTCCTTCTTATTCGTCGCTTTTTCGTTTTTTTTTCTTGCAGAAAATAACCCCCATATTTTACACATAATTTGTAGGAAATAGGTGGGTAGAATGAAGAGATCTATTGAGAAAGAATTATTGAACTGGAAACAGCGTCGAGACAGAAAACCCCTTCTCGTTAGAGGGGCAAGGCAAATAGGAAAGTCATATGTAATCGAAAAGTTTGGCAAAGAGCATTTTGATTCGATTCTAACCATCAACTTTGAAGAAATGAAAGAGGTGAAACATACTTTTGCAGGAGACCTTACCCCTTCTTTTATCATTCGGGATCTAGCGACCCGTTTCAGACAACCTATCATTCCAGGAAAGACACTTCTATTTTTCGATGAAATACAAGCTTGTCCGAATGCACTTCATAGTCTCCGCTTTTTTAAAGAACAGATGCCCGAGTTACACGTCATAGGGGCGGGATCGCTCTTAGAGTTTATAATAGGCGACGAACAATTTTCTTTTCCTGTTGGACGAATAGAATTTTTGTATATGAGGCCCTTATCTTTTAATGAATTTTTAGAAGCAAAAGGGGAGCAAGCGGCGCTAGGCTGGCTTGAAGAGGCTACACCAAACCATCCAGTGGGAGCTGGAACGCACGCGCATCTAATTCAATTGATAAAAGATTATTTTATCGTTGGAGGGATGCCTGAAGCCGTTTCTTCTTATATTCAAACGAACCAATTTTACCAAATTGATTCCATTCATCAAAACCTCCTAAACACTTATGAAAATGATTTAGGCAAATATCCGCGAAGTTCGAAACAAAAATTTATGGCGTTGTTGTTTGAAGCAGCGCCGAGGTTAATTGGTGAGCATTTTAAATATGCTAAAATTCACCCTCACGCTCAATCTCGCGATTATCTTGAAGCGATTCAGGTGCTATCACAGATTGGTATCATCCACCAAGTGTTTGCTAATTCAGCGTCAGGAGTTCCATTGGCAGTGCAACGGAACGAGAAAAAATTTAAACTTCTTTTTCTTGATATTGGCTTAATTCCACAAACGACACAATCGATTTTAGATGCGGAAGATCTTATCCAAATCAATCGAGGAAGTTTAGCTGAACAATTTGTTGGGCAGGAGTTAATCGCATATGACAAACCATACTCTCGGTCGATTTTATATTACTGGGATCGAGAAAAAAAAGGCTCAGAAGCCGAGGTAGACTACGTGATAGAAGTCGGATCTCATATTGTTCCGATAGAAGTCAAAGCCGGCGCAAAAGGTCGCTTGCGTTCAATTAAGCAATTTATGGATGAGAAGAAAGCACCTCTTGGCATACGTATCTCTCAAGCGCCTTTAGCGTTGGAGGACCACATTCTTTCTATTCCTTTTTATATGATCCAGGAAATCCCACGACTCATCACAGAATACACCTGATTTAGCCCATAGATATCATTATCAGCCGTAGGATAGAATCGCAACCTTTAGGGCCTGGCCCTAAAAGTTGCGATTCTCGTAGGTAGGCTGTTAAGCTTCCTTAGTAGCACTCAGAGACTTATCTGTCATTGCAGCTTGAATCTCTTGAATCAATTTGTCAAATTGTTCTTGAGTTCCTGCAAACTTACCGCCGGGTTGGCAAAGGTCATTCGGTATCATTTTTCCAGGAATTTTGAAGGTCGCATGTTGGCCAAAACTTTGGCCCGAAACAAGTCGCATGGGCTCTAGAATTGCGTGTGGGTTATGCATATAAACGCAAAGAAAAATAACCCTATATCCTTTAGAAGTTATTCCTCTTAAAAAAGATTCACATTCATCTTCTCTTCCGAAAGGACTAAAAAAGTAAAGTAAGGTAGGTTTCTGTGCGTCCTTCCCATTCGATCTATCTACAATGTCCCTACCAGAATAGTCTTCTAAAACATCAACTCCCAACTTTTTTAACAAAGTGGATACAACAGGTTTGAATGATCCATTCAAATTCCCCATTTCAACGTATGCAGATAGTTTCACTTTTGTGTCACCACTTTGGACAGGTTGGATCGCAGTAGTAGAAGGAGGTTTTTGAGATTCAGTGGATGGAACATCGTAGCTTACTTGAGGTTGAGCTTGAGGTTGGACTTGAGGTTGGACTTGAGGTTGGACTTGAGGTTGGACTTGAGGTTTGGATGTAACAACAGTTGACGCTGTGGAAGTCTCTTTGGAAGTATTGGCAACGGGTTTTGGCATTTTTTCAATTTCTGCTGCAAGCTTGGCAAGTATTTCATTTGCCTGATTTATTTGCGAGTTCCCGCCACAAATTAAAAACCAGATCCATTTAAAGCAATTTCGAGGTTTATTCTGAAAATTGTCAGTAATTGTTCTAAAAGAACATTGAATTGTTTCTAATTGATCACGTTTAAATTGATTTGGTTCTTTAACAACTTCACCTATTAAATTAGTTATTTCATAAAATCTCGATCTTTGATCCTTTTGGACAGTTACACCATTGACAGCATCAAGGTACTGACCATTTTTAGACTCTTTGAAAGCTGCTACAAGTTGATTAGGATCTATAATCATAAGATACTCCTTGTTGGTAAAAGATTAAAACAAACAAATAGTAATCAATTCGGGAATTAATGTCTATATTGTTTTTAATTCCCCGCTAGAAATCTCAGGCTTTAGCCTGAGATCGGAGCTGGGACTCATGGAAATAAAATATTTTCTGGCGTTGATTTTGTGCTTCAGATATACATCAGAGTCCGTGCCTTAAAGTGACACAGGACACACAAGACATTGTAACCGTGAACGTGCCCGAGCCCGTGCCCGTGCCCGAAAACCCTCGCATTTTCGGGCACGGGCACGGGCTTGGGCACGTTCACGGTGGCAACGTCCTATGTGTCCTGTATGTCTTATGTGTCCTTTGTCCCTTTCATCACGACTAGGTGGTACTATGGATGTAGAAATATTGGCGCGGGTGCAGTTTGCCTTGACGATCATGTTCCACTACATCTATCCCCCTTTGAGCATAGGCTTGGGCCTCATCATGGTTATTGTTGAAGCTCTCTACCTCAAAACGCGCAACCCCCTCTACCTCGATATGGCGCAGTTCTGGACGCGGATCTTTGCCTTGACATTCGCTATCGGCGTCGCCACAGGCATCGTCATGGAGTTCGAGTTCGGCACCAACTGGGCGACATACTCACGCTATGTCGGAGACGTCTTCGGCAGCGCCCTGGCCGCCGAGGGGGTCTTTGCCTTCTTCCTCGAGTCTGGTTTTCTCGCTATCCTCCTCTTCGGATGGAACAGGGTCGGACCCAAAACGCATTTCTTTTCTACCTTGATGGTATGTCTCGGAGCCCATTTCAGCGCCATCTGGATCGTCGTCGCCAATTCGTGGATGCAGACCCCGGCAGGTTTCCACATCGTCGGCGAGGGACTCCAAGCCCGCGCTGAGATCATCAGCTTCTGGGCAATGGTGTTTAATCCCTCCTCCATGGTTCGCTTGGGGCATGTCATCATCGGGTGCTGGCTGGCCGGTGCCTTCCTAGTCTTGAGCGTCTCGGCGTACTATCTTCTTCGACAGAAGCATACTGAGTTTGCCAAGAGCGCCCTCAAGATCAGTCTATGTGTGGCGTTACCTTCGTTAATACTACAAGCCATGTCGGGCGATTCCAGCGGCGAGGTGGTCGCGGAGCATCAGCCGTCCAAACTGGCCGCCCTGGAAGGGCATTACAAGACCCAATCATCTGCACCCTTAACTTTATTTGGTGTGGTGAATCGCAAAGAAGAGAAAATCGATTATGCGATCCGGATTCCCAAGCTGCTGAGCTATCTAGCTTTTTCTGACTTCGATGCCGAGGTAAAAGGGCTCGATGCCGTGCCCAAAAAAGACTGGCCGAACGTCCCCGTGCTCTTCAACGTCTATCGCTTGATGCTGGGGATGTGGGGAGCGATGTTACTTGTTTCGCTTGCTGCCCTTTATTATATGTACAGGGGGACACTCGTTTCTCAGAAATGGCTTTTGCGCGCCCTCGCCGCCTCGGTCCTATTTCCCCAGATCGCCAACCAGGCCGGGTGGGTGTGTGCAGAGATGGGAAGATATCCTTGGATCGTCTACGGCCATCTGCGCATCTCCGATGGCCTGTCGAAATCCGTCACGGCGAATCAAGTATTGGGGTCGATGATCCTTTTCACTATCGTCTATGCGTTTTTGTTTGTCATGTTTATCTATCTGCTGAATGAAAAGATCAAACATGGACCTGTCGTAGGGGAGGCATCGCCCCTATTCCGCGGGATGAAGCACGTTGCCAAAGAGATTGCCCAGGAGGATGAGAATGGAACAACTCTACACTCTTGAATTCATCTGGTTTTCCATCGTCGTTATCCTGTTGACAGGGTATGCGATCCTGGATGGCTTCGACTTGGGCGTGGGGATGCTGCATCTCTTCTCAAAGAAGGATGAGGAGCGGCGCCTGATGCTAAATTCGATCGGCCCGGTATGGGATGGCAATGAGGTGTGGCTGGTGACGGCCGGTGGAGCCTTATTCGCCGGATTCCCTGATGTTTATGCCACGTTTTGTTCTTCGTTTTATATCCCGATCATGATCTTGCTCAGCGGTCTGATCTTCCGCGCTGTCGGCATCGAGTTCCGCAGCAAAAGGCCCATGGCTTGGTGGAGATGGATGTGGGATATCCTATTCGCCTTTGCAAGCTTCCTCATCGCCTTTGCCTCTGGCATCGTCATCGGCAACCTGATCCGAGGCCTGCCTTTGGATGCCAACAAAGAGTACATCGGGTCGTTCACCGACATGCTGAATCCCTATTCGTTGATGGTCGGCTTGATGACCGTCGCCCTTTTCACGATGCACGGGTCGATCTATATCGTCATGAAGACCGAGGGCGTTTTCCACGATAAGATCCGCCAATGGATCAATCCAGCCATCATCTTCTTTATCATGTGCTATGCTGTGACGACGGCGGCGACGCTGATCTATATGCCCCACATGACTGAGTCGATCAAGGAACGCCCCTTCTTTTTTGCTATCGCGTTGGTCAATATGTTTGTGATCGCCAACATCCCTCGAGAAGTATATTTGGGAAGGGATAGGGTGGCTTTTGTGTTTTCATGCCTCAACATCATCTGCCTGATGGCGTTGTATGGAGTAGGCACCTACCCCAATATCATCCGCTCGATCGATCATCCGGATGCCTACAGCCTGACGTTCCTCAATTCCGCATCGTCGGCGTTGACGCTGGAGATCTTAATCTTGTTCGCTTTGATTGGTATGCCGATGGTCATTGCATACACTTTTGCTGTCTACTGGATCTTCCACGGCAAGGTCAAACTTGAACCCACCAGCTATTGACTACTAATCACTTGCGTTTCATTCTGTGATTGTGTTTAATTATATTTGCATTAAAAATAGTGAAGGGGTATGAACCGTTGTAGGACAATAATGATAGGGTAAGGGATTCAATCATGCGCGCTTCAGAGACAAAGATAGAGTTCGATATGGGGCCTCTCATGCTCCAGATCCAGTCTGCAAATGAGACAGAAGAGGAATCCAACCATCTTCGCCTTCCTATCACGTTCCATCCCTCATTTCAATCGGTCTACGCAAAGTTACAAAAGCGGATAAATCGTTTTCCAGATTCTTTCGATACGTCGATCTTCCACGATTTGCTTCTCCTTTATCTGCTAACGACAAAGAAATACCTGGACCATCGCAACCCGGGCCATCTTTCCCGCATTGTGTTGAGCATCCACCGCATGCATAAGAAATTGTTCGATGCGACGACCTTACAGCCTCAAAGGCGCCATTTTGAAGTGAGGCTATTTCCGACCCCTCTCGTGTTCCCTTTTGCATCCAAGCCTGTCTTGGGTTGTTTAATCGGATTCAACATGCTTGATCGCAACGAGCTCTTTGACGAAGAAAACGTCATCATCGCCCTTCAGAAGCATTTTCCCGATTTGCGATTAGTCAAAGACAGCACCTATTCCCACACACCGCAATACAAAGATCTGAAAATTTTCTATTTTGAGATTGAAAAAAAGAATGGAGAGCCTTTTTCTCTTGAGGATCAGAAACTGGTCAAAAACAAACTCGAAGAAAAGGTCAAATACTGCATTCAAACCCTTGCTCCTCCGGTCTTTTCCAGACGCAACGAGGAGGAAGTATACAAAAATATCCTCACATTAAGCCAGCAGATAGAAACTCTTGAAGACCCTCCACAGGCCTATATCACTTTCGATCAACAGACCAGCAAAGAGGTGATCTTCTGCGTGACGTTGGTGTATATCTGTCCTTTCCATCGGTTTTCATTGCGGGAATATTTCACCGATTGTTTGTTTGTCTCCGAGTTTGTTTCTGTCGTCCGGCATCTCAAAGGCAGCCATCCAGTTGAAGCCCATGTCTTCCGCCTCCACTTACCACGCGATGCCTCCTTATTGCGATCCGATGTCTCCTTGGATTTCTATGCCGCCAGACGGAAAGTCAGCGATCTCATTAGGGGTGCCATTGGGGAGTTCCGCGACTACAATGGATCTATTATCCTGAAGCAGCAAGAGCTTCTTGAAGATTTCAAAAATAATTTTCCAGAGGTCGCCACACATAATCCTGAGTTGATGGAATCTTTCTTCTACGGATTGACCCCTTTGCAAAAGCAAGTGATTTTACAAGGTGACATCCTGGCAGCCCTTTTCACCTATTTCCTTGAAAACCGCAAAGAAAAGCTGCCGGAAAGTTCTCCTTATTCTTTCAAGATCCATCGGAAAGGGTCTCTCGCTTTTATCGCTGTTCGCGGTGAAGATTCTTCTCTTATTAAAGCGATCTCGACGGTTCTTCAGGAGCCTTCTTTTAAAACAGCTGATTATGCCTATAATGTTCTCGATACCTTGGATGGCGTGTTCTTTAACTGTGTATTTCTCCGCGCCGATACCGAAGATGCTCAGACGTGCGTTCAAGCGCTTCAACAGTCGCTCGACCGTTGGTGCCATCGCATGAACAATCGTCAAAACTTACGAATAGCCCTCGATTATCCTGTGGTATCGTTAGACCCGCGCATTGGAGGCTATGTTGTTTCTAGCAATATCTTACGGCTTCTTTTTGAAGGGTTAACCCGATTTAATCGAAATGGCCAGATTGAGAATGCCTTAGCTGAATCGATCGAAGTCTCTTCAAACTCGCTCCAATATACCTTCAAGCTTCGGCCAACCTTATGGAATGATGGATCTCCTGTGACGGCCTATGATTTTGAGTATGCCTGGAAAAAAATTCTTTCCCCTGATTTTAAAACAGCGTTTGCTTATCTCTTTTACCCCATTAAAAACGCTAAGGAAGCCAAAGAAGGAAAGGTGCCCCCTGAAGAAATAGGCATCCACGTTCTGGATGATTACACATTGCGAGTCGACCTTGTATGTCCCACTCACTACTTCCTTCGTTGCACCGCCAACACGCTCTATTCTCCTATCCATCGTTCAATCGATCAGCAATATCCCCAATGGCCATACCAGTGCGATAAACAATACCCTTGCAATGGACCATTTCAAGTGAGGATCAATCACCCGAACAAGGGGTATCAGCTGATTAAAAATCCCCTGTACTTGGATGCGAATCAGGTGATGTTAGAGCAAGTTACATTGACCCGCATGAATTCCTTTGAAGCCTTTCAACGTTTCCAGAAAAAGGAAGTGGATTGGGTCGGAAACCCCTTTGGGGGATGGGATATGTCCCACAGCGCAGATAAAGATGGACGTATCGTGTCGTTCCCAAATGCTTGGGTCTGTTGGTGTGTCTTTAACGCAGCTTCTCCTCCTTTCCATCACCCAAAGTTGCGCCAAGCTTTTGCCTATGCCATCCAACGCAGTGAGATCATCCCCAATCCTTATTTCCCGATTAACCCAGCATACTCGGTCCTACTGCCCCATCATCAGAAAAAATCCGTGCCGCTCTTCCCAGAGTACGATCCTATACTGGCCAGACGTCTGTTCCATGAAGCTTTAGAAGAAATGGGTATGACCTTGGATGATTTCCCTCCGCTGACGTTAATCTTCAACCAAAAAGGGATCAGGGAGCACGCAGCCAATTGCCTAAAACGACAATTTGAAGAGTGCTTCGGTATCGTTTGCCAGCTACAGCCGCTTCCTTGGAATATGCTGTTTGGAAAACTCACTAAAGGAAGCTTTCAGATGGGGCTTTTCCACTGGACAACATGGTTCGATGATCCGATCTATACCTTGTCATTATTCAAGTCTGCCAAAGAAGAGATGAATCTGTCCAAATGGGAACATGCCGAATTCTATCGGTTGATTGACTTGTGCGAGCAGGAAGGAAACCCCTTCCAACGATCTTCTTATTTCCTTAAGGCTGAGGAGATCTTGAGTCGCGAGGCTCCGGTTGTTCCACTCTTTTTTCAACCGCACCAAGTGTTAGTGCAAAAGGATTTACAGATTTATAACCCATCTCCCTACGGTTCATCCAGCATCGCAAGAAGTTTTTTCAAAAAAAACAATAAGGAGGTATAAGTGAAGATAGATGACCTCCAGAATAGATTTTTTGGTCAAGGAGGCAAGGCCTCCTTTACGGAGTACCAGATGGCATGCGTGCTGCGAATGCCATCTGTAACGTTAGCAGTAAGTGTTGAAAAAAATTGTTACTTTAACAATTAGGAGGATAAATTTATGGAGATACTGTATCAAACAGAAGATGAGTTGGCATCGACTACGATCGAGCAGCAAACACAGTTGCATCCTGCTTGGATAGGCCGAGTATCAGGATTAAAAGCTGAGAAACTGCTTAGGGGTCGGAAAACTCCCTATCTTTTTGTATTGCGTGCAGGGGAGTGTGAACACGATTATTATGTCACTTTTGTAGGACATGATTTTTCGATTCATCATCAGCCATTTGTATTAACGACAAAAGAAGAAGGCTGGTTTTTCGAACAGGGCGGAGGCGGCGGTCCCTTTGTCGAGGCAACGATCGATGATGTGATTCATCTGATCATGCATTGCGGAAAAAATGACTGCACACCGTTTATGAATTTTGAATCAAAAAGTCTATAAGGTAAGTGACTGATAGACGTATTTCAAAAAATATAACAAGGAGGTTATTGTATGGATGCTTTGCGTCATAAACAAGAACTGATTGATGGTTCTATTGAACAAGAAATACGAAATCACCAAGCGTGGTTAGGGAAAGTCTCGGGATTAAAAGCTGAAAAACTTCTTAGAGGTCGAAAGACTCCCTATCTTTATGTATTGCGCGTTGGAGAATGTGAACAGGATTACTACGTCACCTACGTAGCGGACGATTTTTCGATCAGACATCAACCCTTTGTGCTTTGGACCACGGCCGACGGTTGGTTTTTTGAACAGGGTGGTGGCGGAGGTCCTTTTACTGAAGCGACAATTGACGATGTCATTCACCTCATGATGCATTGTGGGAAAGACGCTTGTGTACCTTTTATTAATTTTGATGTGGAAAGTCTGTAAATTTGGAAAAATTTGGAACAGCCAATTGATTTGACAGGGACGTACAGAGGGGTATTGCGCCTCTTTTTGCCGATTTTAGGGATTACATTTTTTAATGCTCTCTTTCCATTTTTAGAGAAATTATTTCTCGCACAGCATTCGATTGTAGCCGTGGGAGCCTCTCTCAATGCTGTATATGTGTCTCAAATCTTTCAGCTCCCTTGCATTGCCGTTGCCATGATGTGCCAAGTCTATGTGGCCAGATGGCAAGGGTCTCGCGAATTGGGAAGCATCGGGCCAGGAGTTTGGCAATTCATGTGGTTTGCCATCCTTTCGATGGGACTTACTCTTCCATTTGGGTTGATGTATGGATACTTGTATTTTAAGGATACTGAGATCCAGAGCATGGTCTTACCCTACTATACCTTTCTGTTGGGAATCAGTTTCCTTTACTCTCTTGGCGCCGCTCTAGGCTCCTTCTACCTCGGACTTGGGAAAACGCGTCTTGTTCTGTGGTCAAACATCGCCATTCAGATGCTGCGAGTCCTGCTTTGTTACTGTTTTATCTTCGGTTTGGAAGGATGGATTCCAGCTTTAGGGATTATGGGCGGACCTGTCAGCAGTTTAATCGCTCAAGGGATTTTCTGTATCCTTCTCCTTGCAGTTTTCCTTCAAAAAAAATATGACGCCCTTTATCGGACTAGGGATTGGTTCTTTAAGATCAAGATGTTTAAAGAATGCCTTTCTCCCTGTTTTTTGAGGGGGATAAATAGATTATTGTGCTACCTCTGTTGGGCTTCGATAGCACATCTGATGAGCTCTAAAGGTGGAGATTTTTTTGTCGTTTTGTCCGTTGGCGGTTCTGTTTTCCTGTTTTTCCCTTGCATTGCTGACGCTATTTGTGAAGCTCAGATCACTGTTGTCTCTCAAATTTTAGGAAAACAACGCTATGAACTGTTGAATAGAGCTTATGCATCTGCCGTTTTACTTGTCCTCTCTTTTGTTTCCATATTTGCTATCCCGATGCTTCTGTTCCCAACGACGATGTTTCATATTCTTTTCCCTGTCGTTTCATTGGGAGATGCTGAGATCCGTCAGATCTTTTTAGGTTTGTGGGTTTCGTTTGCATTTTTTACCTTGATGTATGTCGCACTAGCCCATGTCTTGTCCTTTAAGGATATGCGTTTCTGTCTGCTGATGGGCGCCTTTAATTGGATTAATGGATTTTTACTCATGTACTGGATGGTCGAAAAGGTAGAAATCGCTGCCGATCAGTTTTGGCTATCGCTCAGCCTCATGCATGTCAGCACGGCTGTCCTCTATATGTGGCGGACTAGGATTTTGCAAGCAAGGCTCTATTCATCGCCCCAGACGCCGCTGCCCGAAGCAACTAATTCTTAGAACCTATGAAGACGCCCGCAGCCAGTTCATCTTGTTCCTGCGCTTCAAGCCATTGATTCCAGCTTAGAAAATTTGAGGTATAGGCGTCATTGCCTAACTCTTGGCGGATCAGAGCTTCTGAGTTTTTCATCCTTGAGATATCATGTTTAGAATATTCAATATGATCACTAGTCACGTTCTTAAAAGTGATATCTTGAAAATTGGCTTTCTGCAGTATCGAGAGATACTCTTCTACTGTCACTACCTGAACAAATCCATCTACTTTGATGGCCCTTTTGAGATACTTTCCGAGAATAGGGGTTCCTTGCACCCAATCTGCGATCACCAAATTTCCACCAGGTTTTAATACACGGAACATCTCATCGATATATTCTTGCTTCTTCGCTACAGGGACATGGTAGAGCATTTCTTTATGGTAGACAAGATCAAAAGAGTGAGTTGGAAACTCTCTTAGACTGAACGGTTCGGATAGAGTTCTAAATGTCACCTGATCTTTTTTTAAACCGCGCTTATTTTCCAGCATCCTATTGGCTTGCATGACCATATAGGGTTCACTATCGACTCCAATAATCTTGACATCATGTTGAGAAGCTAGATAGGTGGCAACGCCACCGAAACCGCTTCCAACCTCAAGCAATTTTTTTTTACTAAGATCAATGCCTGAGAACATCACTTCAACAGACTCGACACCACCCTGTGAGAGGATATCATCCGTGCCATACACGATCTGTATAAGACGTAGAAAATAGGGGGAATAGAGATTGGATAAGCGTTTCTTTGACGGTGGTTCTTTTTTGAGTTGAGACATAGTCGTGCTGAAAGGAAAAGGGGAACGAAAAGAATCGAACAAGTTCGACAATGGCTTTGACGGGATCTTTAGCATATTCTCTCCATTTTCTAAATAGAAAAGCCTTATACTTTATCTCCGATCCTCATTTTTAAGGATGAGTACATAGTCGGTAAAAACAAACATATCAAATTCATTAATTTATAGCCAGCAGTGATGTAGCAAAAAAGATGCAGGATTTATGAGTTGCTGCTATTGTGAAGAAAAGCTAATAAAAATTTGAAAACAGCAGATGATCATCAAAATTTGTGGAATAACAGACCCGCAAGATGCCATTGACGCCGCCAAGTTCGGTGCTGATTGGGTTGGGATACTCCTGTCCAAAAAGGCGAAGCATTTTGTGAGTTCAGCTCAAGGAAAAGAGATCGCTCAAGCCGCTCGAGAACATGGCATCAAGCCGATCGGGGTTTTCGTTGATGAGCATGCCGATGAGATCCTAGACTCTTGTGCAAACGTCGGCGTCAACACCGTACAGCTGCATGGGAAGGCATCAAAGCAATACATCCATCTCTTGCTGCCTATATACGAGCTTATCTTCACCCTTGGAGTCTCAAACGATGGCGTCATTGATCATGACGATATTGACATCATCCAGACTGTGGGCCGCGGCCATAAAGACCTTCCCTCTTGGATGTTATTTGATTGTGCCAATAGCGGCACGAAGTTTCATCCTCCATTCCGCTGCCCCTGGCTTCTGTCTGGCGGGATCACTCCCCACAATGTCCAAGAAGCCATCAGCCTTCTGAATCCTAACGGAATTGAAGTATCCACCAGCGTGGAAAAACCCGGCACCGTGAGGAAAGATCCACGCTTAGTGGAAAACCTCATTCGGAATGTAAGGGACAAAGTTGAAAGTTGAAAGTTGAAAGTTGTTAGCGCTGATCTCGTTTTTTTTCAATATACGAGCGCAATCCAGCAATTATTCTACCGATCTCTTCTGCAGCTTTCTTCAATGAAACAAAAGTATCTTGATCAAGATACCCAATATCATGGGCAACATACAAATGTGAACGCACTTCTGCACAAGAAGCTTTTGCAATCGTTAAATATCGATGAAATTCCCCATGTCCTGAACGCTCAAAGCCTTCAGCAATATTAGCCATTATTAAACAGCGCTGCTACGAATTTGGCCAACTAAAGAAAAGTCCCTCGAAAAGGGTGGAGATGCGGTAAGTTGGTAGATTTGCTTGACCATGACCCTGGATTTTTGCCAAGCGACAATATCTTCGAATTTTTCAAATTTCATGAGACCACTTTCAACTTTCAACTTTCAACATTCAACTTTTCACTTTCCTTATTCTCCTCAGGGTCCGACTTGATCTTGGAGAGACGCTCGCGCGTTTCTTCGATGAAAGATTGGAGTTTCTCTTTGTGGGACTCCACCTGTGAGACGAGGAGATGGACACTGTCGGTCACTTTTTTAATCGATTCTTTCTCTTGTGATAGTTCAGCATTGATCTCGTCGATGGCATGAAGGATCTGCGCTTTGAAGTCAGCGCTCTCTTCGGTTTTGAGCAGAGGTTTGTCTTCCCCTGTTTTGTTGGAAAAATAGTGTGGGCTGACGATGATGAAACTGATGACAACGGCCAGGACGAGTAGTACCAACGTAAAGATAAACCCGACGATGCGCCATATGGCGAGGAAAGCAGCGATCAAAAAAATGATGATTGCTATACCTAGCGCGATACCCTGACTCGATTGAAAAAATTCCGGCATCGTATCCCTCCTTTTTTAATATTCCGTTTTAGAGGATACTTCAATTATGAGGCAATGATGTTTCTAAGTCCAGTGGAAAATGTTGAAGATACCTGTGCCGTTTGCCGTGAACCTGTATATCGTTGGCGGTGGTGCGGCCGGTGGATAGAACAGATGTTTCCCCCTTCGCCGTATTCGCCCTACCATCCGGGCTGTGAGCATATCACACACCTGATTTGCGCCAGGCAGTGGCTAAGCAGCGGCTCGGGAGCAAGCCAGCAATGCATGATATGCCGACGGCCGATCACCAATCTGGTGACATTGGATCAGGCATACAAGACGTGGAGTGTGTCAGCTTCCAACACCGTCGTCAAGGTCATGACTGCTGTGCTTTTCTTTTTTGGGGTCATGGGAGGCGGGATGCTAGCAAAGCTACTTTTTGGAGGTCATCCTCTCGCCATAGTTGCTGGGATGGTTGGAGGCTTTGCCCTTGTAATGAAGTCCGGTGTCGTGCCTAAAATAGCTAATTCTATTAACTCCGCCATTGATACTTCCTACTCTTGGTACTATGATCTTAATTAATGAGGCCCAGCGCTTGCCTTGCTTCCTCCATGATGAAGAACGTCCCGCAGATCACTAAGAGTTCGTCGTGTGTCTCGGCTTGTTCCAGTGCCATTTCGACAGCGGAACAGATATCATCATGAGCTGTCACGTTCGTAGCAAGGGATGATACACGCTCATAAAGCGCTGTTACTGACATCCCTCTGCCGTTTGCAGCTTCGACCAAATGGAAAGCGCGGCCATGGCGGCAGAGCACATCAAGGCAGCCGCC
>Ga0207122_1088_pt1 | contig 14857 bp, 12 predicted proteins | sample Alteio_BWMinHeat_38_FD_153504 | JGI IMG/M metagenome (GOLD analysis project Ga0207122, IMG submission 153504) | Enriched cells from forest soil in Barre Woods Harvard Forest LTER site, Petersham, Massachusetts, United States -... | ecosystem: Environmental > Terrestrial > Soil > Temperate forest >... | reverse complement strand
TCCGCGCATCCGGCAAGGACGGCCTGGCGCAACTGAGGCGCCTGGCGGGAGTTGGGAAATCGAACCCTGTGGCGAAGATTGCCGCTGCGGCCACGAATCTCCGAAAAACGAAAAGCTTGCCGGGCTTTGTGCGCGACCTCGCAAAAATAGACGGGAAGTCCGGCACTTTGGGGAAGGTGGCGGCGCTGGCATCCAACTTCCGGAAGACGCGGAGTCTGCCCGATCTGTTCCGTGGCATGGCCAAACTGGACGGACCCGCGGGTATGGTGGGGAAGGTGGCGGCGCTGGCATCCAACTTCCGGAAGACGCGGAGTCTGCCCGATCTGTTCCGCGGCATGGCCAAGCTGGAGGGAACCGCGGGTACGGCGGGGAAGATTGCGACTCTCGCGGCAAATTTCGCGAAAACCCGGAGTTTGAAAAAATCTGGTCCGCGGCGTCGACGAAATTGGGTTGTTAGCAAAAGCGGGCGCTCTGGGCAAGCTGGCAAAACTTGCCGGGAATTTCGGAAAATCGCGAACGTTGGGCGAATTTGTCTCCAGTGCTTCTCCCCTCCTGAAAGCGACAGCCAAAATGGCGGCGCCAATGGTCGCAAATTCCATTGCCGGGCCGTTTGCGGGGATCGCCGCCGGCCTGCTCAACAAGATGCTGCGGGAAGCTGAAGCTGAAGCCGAAGCCGAAGCCGAGATGTATGCCCCGGAGGGCGAGCTCGAACAGGAGATAGGGTCCACCGAACCGCTGGGCGAGGCGGAGGCGGAGATCCTTGGCCACGAGATGACGTATCACGAATTGCTCGCAGAGGCGATGGCCGAAGCTGCCGAACAGGAACAGAACGAAACAGAAGCCGAAGCGATAGCGGGCGCGGCAGCTCTGACGGTGATCTCACCAGCGGACCGAAGGGCATTGCGGCGCGTACTGCCGCACCTGGTCCGGGGCACGGAAATCCTCACGCGCGTCCTGCGAGCACGCTCAACGACGCGTCCGGCGGTGCGGGCGGTGCCGACGATTATGCGGCGGACCGTGCGCGCCTTGAAGCAGGAAGCGGCGGAAGGAGTTCCGATCACGCGACGAGAAACCGCGCGGGTCGCGGCGCGTGAAATCCGGCGGGTGCTGGGAAGTCCGGTCGCGTGCGCGGCAGCCATGGCCAACAACGTTCGGGCGACGCGCGCGTTGCGCGAAGCGGCGTAAAGTACTGCCAGCTACCGGCTTTCAGCTGATGCTACGAGACTAAAGAAGATCCCAGAAAAGTAAAACGGCAGCCTGACTGTGGCTGCCGTTTGAGTATTCCAAGGTTTGAGCTGACAGCTGAGGGCTGAAAGCTCTCGGCGATTCCTACTTCATCGCAGTAACGCGCTTGCCCAGCCGCGACTTGTACCGCGCTGCGGTATTGCCGTGCAGGGTACCCTTCTGGATTGCTTTATCGAGTGCGGATACAGTCTCGCGGTAAGTGTTCTCGGCGGCTGGTTTGTCGCCCTTTTCGATGGTCTCGCGCAGAGTTCGGAGCGCGGTGCGTAAGCGGGAGGCGTTAGCGCGATTGGTGGCGGTGCGCTTGGTAGTCTGACGGGCGCGCTTGAGCGCCGAAAAATGATTTGCCATGTCTGGTTCGTTACCTTTGTGTGTCTAACGAGATATTCCGGTGAGTACCGAATACATGATTTTACGGGAATAAGTCTGTGCCGGTCAAACGCGCGGCCCGGCCGTTAGCGGGCGTGGCCACCGATGGGCCCTCGGCAAATGTGCTCCTCCGGTTAATTCGTCGTTTGTTCGCCATCTCGTCACGGGATTATAATTGCTTGTCTGGCCGGAGGTTCAAAATGGAGAATAAAGGCCTCGTATACACTCTTCTGATTGCTGCGATCGTGTCGGGACTTTTCTGCTTGCGGAGCATAGACTCCGGCACCCCAACGCCAAAGGAATCGCTCCTGTTGGCCTTCATCCTTACAATCTGCACCACTATTGCTTCCCTACTTATTACGCAGTATTACGCCGAGAAATCCTCAAGAAGAGAGCTGCGTACGTTTGCTAAGAAGGCGGCGGAGAAGGTGACTAATCTTTCCAAGCAAATGGACGTGCTCTCGGCCTCACTACAGCAGGAGCTGGACGACAGCGATTACGAATCGCCGAAGGAAGCGCTGCTTGCACGGGACCTGACAGTCGAGTCGACTATAAGGATGCTGGGAACTCTGAAATCGGTCAATGACGGTTCACTCAGCGATTGGCAAGGTGTGATCGGGCAAGAAATAACCGCCCAGCGGCAAGAGCGTGAAAAACAGGAAGGGGATCTCAGGGAAATCGTGGAGCGGCTGGGCGCGCTGGGAGCCGATACCAGTAAGACAGGTGGCCGAGGCCACGAAGAGGACGACGACGACGGCGCGGGACTGCGAAATGAGGTGGAGGGGATTAAGCGCGACGTTCGGGTTCTTGCTGCACAGGTCGGTGGGGTCCCGGTGCGCCGGGCGAAGCCCAAATCGACCAAGGAACAGATTCAGCGCGGCTGCCCAAATTGCGGTGGCCAAGTGTTCTACAGGCAGCGCCCGAGGCCAAACAGCTTCAAGGTGGTCCAGTGTCCGCACTGCGATAAGAACCTCTATTCTCGATTCGGAGACAGCGGCTTCGTACTCATGGAGAATGAAGAGGAAACGCTGGAAGTCCAGTGCCCCGGATGCCAAGAGAAGCTGCCGGCCCTGCTTCGGGTGGCGCCGGGGAGCAGCAAAGCCGTCCAATGTCCTGGATGCTCGCGTACATTCCAAGTCACTCGACAATCCGACGGTGTGAACGTCTCGTTCGGAGGCCTCGCGCGCGACGGCGTCGGCGGCTCCATCTCCGAGGGTCTGCTCGCTCGAGTTAGCGGGGCCATGCCTGCGCAGCCGTGGCCCGACGGAACGGCCGCCGCCGTTGCGAAAAAGGTCGGAGTCTCCAGAGGAATCATGGCGTCGGCTGTCAATGAGCTGATCAGAAGAGGCGTCTTCAAGGTCCAAGTGGACGGTCGACTCTACGATCCGATTAGCGTGCCGCAAAATGGGGAGGAGACGACGTAGTGCCGCCATTGACTCCCGTCGCGCCACGGGGTACGCTTTACGCAATGGTAGTAACTTGCCTCCTGGGCATGAGCACTCCGGTCGGTCCCGTCTCTGAGCATAATCCTGTTTTGTCTACGAAGCGGTTAGTGTATGTGTTTTGGTGTGTCCCAGAAACCAAACAAAGAGACTGAATGAAGAAAAGTATCGGGATAACTCCCAACATCGAGACTTTATTTGGCACACGAGACGAGAATGTGCGCGTGCTGGAAGACGGCCTGAACGTCACCATTGACCTGCGATCGAATGCTATCGACCTGGAGGGTGCAGCGCGCGACGTGGCTCGCGCCGAACAGGTTTTTGCGGACTACGAGAACCTGCAACGCTCCGGCTATGCCTTCAATAACGGAGATTTGAACAGCATGTTGCGCGTGCTGGTCGCCGATCCGACCGCCACATTGCGGGGACTGGCCGATGCCGGCCGCCAGCGTTCCCTCGGCCGCCGCATGGTGCAACCCAAGAGCGTGAATCAGCGGCGCTACGTCGAGGCCATCGAAAAACACGACATGGTTTTCGGGATTGGCCCCGCAGGCACCGGCAAGACGTATCTTGCCGTGGCCATGGCGATTTCCGCGTTGCTGGCCAAGCGGGTGAACCGCATCATACTGGCGCGCCCTGCGGTGGAAGCAGGAGAACGCCTGGGTTTTTTACCGGGCACGCTGCAGGACAAAATCGACCCTTATTTGCGTCCTTTGTACGACGCTTTGTACGACATGCTCGACCCCGAGAAAGTCGACCGCTATCTGGAGAAAAATGTCATCGAGATTGCGCCCATCGCTTTCATGCGCGGTCGTACGCTCAACGATTCTTTCGTGATTCTCGATGAAGCCCAGAATACGACTTCGGAGCAGATGAAGATGTTCGTCACACGCCTCGGATTCAACTCCAAAGCGGTGATTACCGGGGACATCACGCAGATCGATTTGCCGAATGCACGCCGCAGCGGTCTGCTGGAAGCGATCGATATTTTGCAGCGCGTCGAAGGTCTGACGTTCGTTCACTTCGACGAAGCCGATGTGGTCCGGCATCACCTGGTGCAGCGTATTATTCGCGCCTACGACGAGCACAAAACACATATTGCGGAGCAGCAGATGCTGCTGTTATCCGGCGGAAAAAGCGGCGACACCTCTGGCGGAGGATTGCGAAGCGTCGAGGCCAAAAATTCGAGCCCCCGGATTTGACTGGAAGACCCGCGAAGCGTCGCGAGAATAAAAATCCGCATAGGGAAGACTTGGTTATCCTTCGAAAAAGAGTTGCCGGCCTGAGCCCGTCGACGCTCGAACGCTTTCTATTGCGGGCGCGACGGGCAGTGCGTGTCGGTGGCATCGTGAATGTGTTGGTCACTAACAGCCGCGACCTTCGCTCCCTGAACCTGCGGTTCCGGGACAAGGACAAAGCGACAGACGTGTTGTCGTTTCCAGCACCGCCGCCGAGCCGCCTTCAAACGGAACGCCTCGCCGGCGACCTCGCGATTTCTGTGGACATCGCGCGGGAGAATGCTGACCGTTTGGGGCACTCCGTAGCCGAAGAGATAAAAATTCTCGTGCTCCACGGTCTTCTCCACCTTGCTGGCTTTGATCACGAGCGGGACGATGGCGAGATGGCTCGCGAAGAAGTTCGATTGAGGAGGCAGTTGAAGTTGGAAGCTGGTCTGATCGAAAGAACAAGATCAAAGGCGCACGCGGTTCGGCCTTTGCATGGCAAAGGACCAACCGTCCGTGCGCTGGCCAAGCGGAGGAGTGCATGAATTGGTCTGTCGCGCTCGCGTTGGTCCCGCTCCTGGCACTGCTGGCGCTAGCCTCCTATGTGGACCGCGTCTACCAGGAAATCGGGAAATTTCTTTCGCGCGAATTTCAGGACAATATTGACGTCTTCGAGCAGAAGGTCGAGCCCATCCTGAAAGTGAGCCGCTCGCGAGCGGCGCTCTCCATGTCTGTACTCAAGCAGTTGACCACTGCAACCATTTCTTTGCTCGTGGGCTTCGCGCTCTTCAGCGATCAACGCTGGAGCATCTATGAGATCTCGCAGGCCGCCATCAGCCTGATTGTGATTATCATCGTATTCAATCAGTTTCTACCCTTTGTGTTCTTCTCACGCACCAACGGTGCCTGGCTTATCCGGTGGGCGTGGCTGGTGAGAATCCTGATCTATCTGGTCCTGCCGATCACGATTGTGCTCGGCTTCCTGCAATCCGTGGCATCGCTCACTCGGGAAAATACCCGTGAGGAACCGGAAAGCGCGGCCGAGGCCGTGGATGCTTTGATTGAAGCCGGTCAGGAAGAAGGCATCATTCAGGAGGGCGACCGCGACCTGATTCAGTCCGTGGTTGAATTCAGCGGTAAGACTGTGCGCGAGGCCATGAAGCCGCGTCCCGAGATGTTCGCTGTACCCGTTGAAACCACGGTGGAACGGTTTATCGAAATGATGCGCACCAAGCATTACTCCCGCGTGCCGGTTTACGCGGAGAGCATTCATAGCATCAAAGGCATTGTCTATGCTCAAGATGTCCTGCAGGTGCCGGACAGCGAAGCTTCGCAGCGTACTCTCGAAACCTTAATGCGGCGCGACGTATATTTCGTACCGGAGAGTAAACTCGGCAGCGATCTTCTGCGCGAAATGCAGAAAAATAATATTCGCATGGCAATCGTGGTCGATGAATACGGTGGCGTCGCCGGTTTGGTCACCATCGAGGATCTCGTCGAAGAAATCGTGGGAGAGATCCGCGACGAGCACGAGAAACCGGAAATCGTCCGGGAGAACGATCAGTCGTACATCGTCTCCGGTGGCATGGACGTGGATGGTTTAGCCGAACTTTTCGGAACGAAGCTCGAGGGAAGGGAATCCGCCACGGTGGCGGGGCTGGTCAGCGAATTGGCGGGGCACATTCCGCGTAGGGGCGAAACCGTGGATGACGGTGGCCTGCGATTCGAAGTTCTCGAAGCAACCGACCGCAAGGTGGAGCGCGTCAGAATTACGGCAGCGCAGCCGCGGCAGCTGAAATTGATTTAACGGCGCCTTCTAGCCTTCCCCGCCACACCGCTGAGAGAACTCGTCTACTGCTGATTCGTGGGATACTGGAAGTGAACACCGATCTGCCTGCTAAAAGCTGGCATCCAGTAGCCACAAATTTTCTTATGCCCTTCCACTCCGGTTTCGTCTGCATCCTCGGCCGCCCTAACGCTGGTAAGTCAACGTTGCTCAATGCACTCGTAGGCGAGAAGCTCGCCATCATTTCGCCCAAGCCGCAAACTACTCGCAACCGGATTCAAGGTATCGTCAACCTGCCGAAGAGCAAGGGGCAAGGCGGCGCGCAGATTGTGTTGATCGACACCCCGGGCGTTCACAAGCCGGACAGCTCGCTGGGCCGCAAAATGATGGTCGAAGTGCGCGAGGCGCTGGAAGGCTGTGACGTGGTTCTGCTGATCATGGATGCAACCCGCAAACTCGATCAGCGGGACGAGTTTGCCATCCAGATGCTGAAGCATTCGTCCACGAAAGTTTGCCTCATCCTTAATAAAGTTGATTTGTTGCGTGGCGGTAAAGCCAAACTGCTGCCCTTGATTGAGCAATACAAAAAGCTGCATTCCTTTCATCAGATCATCCCTATCTCCGCGTTGAAGCGGGATGGCCTCGAGATATTGCTGAAGGAAGTTACCGCGGCCCTCCCCGCCGGACCTCCGCTATTTCCCGAAGACCACATCACGGACCAACCCGCTCGATTCATGGCTGGAGAGATTGTTCGCGAGCGCGTGCTGCTTGAAACCGAGGAGGAACTTCCCTACGCGACCACCGTTATTGTCGAGACATTCGAGGAAGGCGCTAAGCTGACTCGCATCTCCGCCACCATCTACTGCGAGCGCGAAGGCCAGAAAGGAATCCTGATCGGCAAGAAGGGACAGATGCTGAAACGAATTGGCACCTCAGCTCGTCTGCAACTCGAGAAAATGCTGGGGATGAAAATTTTTCTGGAACTTTACGTTAAAGTGCAGCCTAATTGGCGCGAGTCGCGAGGCTTTGTCGAAGAACTCGACTGGCGAAGACAGTTGGAGCAACTGACCGATGGGCGCGTCGATCTCCGGAAAGGGCTCCCGAAAGCTGTGGCAGCAAGGAGATCCTAAACAACCGTCAGGCCGAGAAGGAAACACTAACTCTCGCTCATTGTCTGTTGCTTAGCCCTGACCTAACGTGCGTTCGGCAAAGATTGTAGGATTTGGGGTCTGACAGATAGAATCAAGGACGCCGCCCTGCACTACGAAAACAACGGGCCCTACTATATACATGCCATCGTCACATTTTCCTGAGCAGTCTCTCCCCGAGAAAGATTTCGATCCCGATCAATTGACGTTGATTTTGCGGGTAACCCTGGCCGCGGATCGCAAGGCCGTCGATCCCGTCGTGCAGGAAATAATGGCAGTGGTTCGACAGATGACCGACGTCGACGGGAAAGAAGATGCAATCGAATTATCTCTGCAGGAAGCTTTGGCCAACGCGGTCATTCACGGCGCCAAAGAAGACCCCACGAAGACAGTGGAGTGCGTGGTCAGCAGCGACGACGAACGCGGCATCCTGATTGTTGTGCGTGATCCCGGTACCGGATTCAGCCCCGAAGCCATTCCCGGCTGCACGGTCGGTGAGAACGTATATTCCAACCATGGCCGGGGGATATTTCTAATCAACCAACTCATGGACAAAGTAGAGTTCAGAAAAAATGGTACCGAGATTCACATGGTAAAGCGCTAGACCTCAGTCGCTACTCCTTCGCCACGATCCCCAAGGTCTTCATTTTCCGGTAGAGATGGCTGCGCTCCAGGCCAAGCACCTCTGCTGCACGCGTGACGTTGCCGTGGTTCTCATCGAGTTTCTTGAGAATGAAATCCTTCTCGTAAGCATCCCGCGCCTGATGCAAAGTGGAAAACTCGCTTCGCGCCGCCCGCCGGTGTCCGTCCCGGTACACCAGCGGAGGCAAATGTTTGCGGTCGAGTCGCGTGGTCATGGGATTCATGATCACGATTCTCTCGATCACATTTCGCAATTCGCGCACATTGCCCGGCCAGGAATAGCGCATCAGGCTCTCGATGGCATCATCCGTAATCTCGCGCGGTCGCCGCCCGTAGGTTGCAGCCAGGTCTTTCAGAAAGTGGCGTGCCAACAGCGGAATATCTTCCTTGCGGTCGCGCAGTGGAGGCACGAAGAAAGGAATCACATTAAGCCGATAAAACAAGTCTTCGCGGAAATTTCCGATGGAAATTTCTTCTTCGAGGTCCTTGTTGGTGGATGCGATAATGCGCGCATCCACCGTGATAGTTTCTTCGCTTCCTAAGGGTGCAACGCGCTGTTCATCGAGCGTGCGCAGCACTTTTGACTGCGTTTTCAAGCTCATATCGCCCACTTCATCGAGAAAGAGCGTGCCGCCATTTGCCTTTTGAAACTTGCCATCCTTGTCGACCGCGGCGCCGGGAAACGATCCCTTGTAGTGGCCGAATAACTCGCTCTCGATCAGATCTTCAGGAATCGCGGCGCAGTTGACCTCGACAAAAGTCTCGTCCTTCCGCAGGCTTTGAGCATGGATCGCGTGTGCGACCAACTCCTTCCCTGTGCCGGACTCGCCATAGATGAGAACGCGGCCATTGGTAGGCGCCATCAGCCCGATCTGCTGGCGCAACGCTTTCATGGGAATGCTGTCGCCGACGATCACGCTCTTGGCGTGCAGCTGTTTCTTGAGATCCACATTCTCGTGCCGCAGTTTCTTGGACTCAATCGCATTCTTGACGAGGATCAGAGTCTTGTCGATCGAAAGCGGTTTCTCCAGGAAGTCAAAAGCCCCGAGCTTAGTGGCGCGTACGGCAGTCTCAATTGTGCCGTGTCCGGAAATCATGATGACCTCGGGCGGGTTATCCAGTTCGCGGATTCTCTCCAGCGTTTCCAGGCCATCGATGCCGGGCAGCCAGATATCCAGCAAGACCACTTCGAAGGCATGCTCGCGGCGCAGCAGTTTAAGGCATTCTTCGCCGCTATCGACCGCACCAGTCTCATAGCCCTCGTCGGCCAATACCCCTTGCAGCGATTCACGAATGCCGGTTTCGTCGTCGACAATAAGAATTTTATGCATGCTGAGCCGTGGCGGTGGCAAGGGCTCCTTCCGGAACCACCGGCAGTTCTACGATAAAGCGTGCTCCCACCGGCTGATTTTCCTCAACGCGAATTGAGCCGTGATGTTCTTCGATAACACGGCTCACGATCGCAAGCCCAAGACCTGTGCCGCGTTTTCTGGTGGAGAAATAGGGAAGAAAAAGTTTCTCTTTCAGCTCGCGAGTCACGCCGTGACCTGTGTCCGCGACCGTGATTTCAACTGCATCCCGGCTGGCTACCAGTGAAGTTGAAATCTGAATTTCGCGGACCAGCGAATTCTGCATGGCCTCCGCTGCATTGTCCACCAGGTTCGCCACTGCGCGTTTGATCGCCTCCGCATCCGCCATCACCTTCGGCAGATCCGGAGCGAGCGCCTTGTGCAGGCCGATGCCGTCCATTCTTCCGTTAAACAGGGAGAGTGCGCTCTCGATGACTTCATTGATATCAGCGGGGTGCGGATTCGATGCAGGAAAGCGAGCCAGGGAAGAGAACTCGTCCACCAGCCGCCGCACCGTTTCTACGGCGCCGGCAATCGTTTCCGCACAGGATCGGACAATCTCCAGCGAAGCTTTGTCGGGAGGCGTGGCGCGCTCCAGGTGACGCTGAATGCGCTCCGCAGAGAGCGCAATAGGAGTAAGCGGATTCTTGATCTCATGTGCCACTCTGCGCGCGACCTCGCGCCAGGCCGCCTGCTTCTGTGCCTTCAACAGATCCGAGAGATCTTCGAAGACGATTACGTATCCGGAGCGCTCGTGCTGATGACGCAGGGTTGCAACCGTAACCGCCACGTTAAGGGGGGTGCGCTGCAATGTCGTTTCCATTTGGCTGGTGGTCATTTCCATGCGATCGGCCCGGCGCAGCAGAGGTTCGAGATCCTGCAGCACTTCAGAGGGGAATACGTCCGCCAGCCGCGCTCCGCGCAGCATCGGATTTCCGTCCGCGTAGCCTTCCGGATAAAACATCCGTTGCAGGGCCTGATTGGCATGGGTGACCCGGCGGTCGGCATCGAGCGATAGAACGCCAGTCGGTATGCTTTCAAGAATCGTCTCCATCTGGCGGCGGCGCTGATCAAGTTCGGTATTCGCAGCGGTGGCGTTGCGGCTGGAAGTTTCGATCTGCCTCCGGCTGGTTTCCAGTTCTTCCGCCATGCGATTGAAGGAGCGAACCAGGTCTCCGATTTCATCGGCAGCACTTACATCGATGCGGTAATCCAGGCGCCCGCGAGAGATTTCCTGCGTTGCCTCAGCTAGAGCCGCCAGGGGACGAGTCACCAGCTTGGAGAGAAATAGCGCCAGCCACGTGGTGACAAACAGTACCATCATCGTAAGAAGCAGAAGCAAGCCCATGTAAGTGCGGCGCACCAGTCTGCGCTCATGGGCTAATTCGATATAGCGCTGCTGGCTGTCTTCCACATGCTGCACTGTCTGGGAAAATTCCCGAGGCAGCGGGATTCCCACCAGGATCAGACCATCGCTTCCAACCCGTGCACTGCCCAGGGTGTACTCGGTTTGATCCCATGTGAAATGTGCAGGCTGGCTGGCCGCCGCATCTGCCACAGGGAGTCTTGTCTTCAGGAGAGGCCACGCCGCGGGCGCGTTAAAACTGGCTTCGGCATTGCCGCCCTGAAGCGCAAGGGCAAATCCGCCCCGCAAGGTGATCTCATGACTCTGGAATTCCGCCAGCACCGGAGAGAATCCGTGTCCTGAGAAACCTCGCTGGGTCTCGCTCGAAGCCGCGATAGCGGAGGCCTCAGCCCGGGCATTCTGCGCGGCGTATTCGCCCAGCAACGACGCCATGGCGTGGGTGTCGGCTCGGACCTCCTCCACTGGCGTAGAAAACCATTTATCAATGGACCGGTTCATGAGCCCGTAAGCGAACCAGTACATCACCATCACCGGGACGAAAGACAGCAACAGTGCGCCTGCCACCATGCGGGTGCGAAACTTCGAGCCTAATACTCCCAGGCGACGTTCCGCGAATAGTTTGAGCAGGTTGCGCGCCAGGACAAAAGTCAGCGCAACAAAAAGCAGAGAGATCAACAGCGATAGGGCGTAGAACACCACAATCTGCTGATTGTTCCCTGGACGTAAAAGAGTGAGATCAAACGCAGTCTGTGAAACCAGAATAGCAAGCAGGAAAAATACAGCTACCGCCAACAGGATAATGACCTGCTTGCGGTTGGAGGTTTTCCGAGATCGAGTTGAAGGGTTCTCTAGCACGCTGGCTCAGAGGTCCAAATTTCACAGTCCGGTCACCGCAACCCAGCCGCAAACGGCAGCGGGCGATTCGACCGGAACTCATTATAGATGCTGGCTGGGATGCGAGAGAGGCCTCAATATCACCTTTGCGCCAATAGCGCCAAGTCTATCAACGACGGGTAGGCCGCCCTGCCTCGAACTCCTCCAACACCGCGTGGTATGCGGCCTTTGGCTGGTAGGCTTGATCGAAGGGCAGCGCCTGTCCGCGAGCCCCGCGGGAATGGGAACCAATCCACGAGTACTTATCGGTAAACCCCCAGGTCTGGATTGCGGTGCAACCGGTGCTATTGAGGCAGCCCCGTACAATGCCCCGATACATAGCGGCTTGACGGATCAGATCTTCGGCTCGAACTTGCCCACTGGAATCCAGCGGAAGTGAAACGTCAAGCTCCGTGATGTGAACTTGCACGCCCAGCTCAGTGAGCCGCTGGATGTTTCCGGTGATTGCGGGGATATCTGTACCCCGCAGAGAAACGTGTAATTGCAATCCCACCCCATCGATTGGAACTCCGTGGCGTTTGAAATTCTTGACCATGGCGTAGATCGAGTCCGACTTGCGGTTCAGGCCTTCACCCTCCGCTTCGTTGTAGAAAAGCAATGCGTGAGGGTCTGCCTCATGTGCCCATCGGAAAACTTGCTCAATGTATTTCGTTCCGTGCCGCGAAAATCCTATTCCAGGATGGTTGTACCAGAGGGAATCACGCACATTTCCGTTTTCATCGAGAGCCTCGTTGACTACATCCCACGCGAACACCTGGCCCGCATAGTGCTTCATCACGCGGGTGATGTGTTCGTGAAGAAGTCGCGATAGTTGTCGCGTTGTGAAGTTACCGTGCGCGAGCCACTTTGGATTATCGCGTTCCCAGACCAGGCAATGGCCGCGGACTTTCATCTGGTGCTCCTGCGCAAAACGGACCAACTCATCGCCTTGACGAAAATCGAAGGTCGCCTCATCGGGCCGCAGTATCCACCACTTCATCGCGTCTTCCGCCTCCACCATGTTGAACTCGCGGGCCAGAGTGGAAGCATAGGCAGGCTCCGAGAGTTGTGGCGGACGAACCGCCGAACTTACAAGCATGCCATCCCTGTCGGCTGCCTGACGTAGAGTTTGGGCCAAACTTGAAAGAACGAAGGCGGATGACATCGCGAAAATTACCGCAAAAACTCTCATGACTTTACCTTTGATCAGAGATAAGAGATTCACTTCAGATCAGGCAGAAAGATTTGTAAAGGACATCCGTCACATTGAGCCTGTGATTTCTTGCAATAGTTCTTACCCACACCCACAATCAATCCGTGCATCTCGTTGTAAATCTGCGTGAGGACGGTGCGCTTCGCGGCGCTCATCTGTGATGGTGCATGCGGCGGATTTGCGAAGCCCGTTGCCAGCCGCTGCGTCGACAAGTCCTCCGAGTCCGTGGTGGACTCTGCCAGCGGCGCCAGTGACTTCTCAAACAATTCCCGGACATCCTCGTAAGTGGCTTCGTCGGTCACGATTGCGTGGCGCGCGAGAACCCGGCGTGTATAGGCGTCGACCACGAATACCGGATGATTGCCCGCGTAGAGCAGGATAGAATCGGCGGTTTCGGGCCCAACTCCGTCCAAACTGAGCAACTCTTCCCGCAGCTTTTTCGTAGGACGCGCAAACATTTTTGACAGAGAGCCTCCGTACTCTCTCTCCAGAAAGGCGACGAAGGTTTTCAAGCGCTGTGCTTTCTGACGGAAATAACCAGAAGGTTGGATCAGGCGCTCCAGTTCTGCCAATGGCGTTTGACGGATTCCCGCCACATTGAGCAGCTTCGCCGAGCGTAGATTCGCTATGGCTTTTTCCACATTCGTCCACGCTGTGTTCTGGGTGAGGTAAGCCCCCACAATCACTTCGAAGCGCGACCGCGCGGGCCACCAGTTCTGCGTCCCCCAGGTCCGAAATAACGTGCGGTAGTAGCTTCCGATCTGGTCTCTGATTTCATCGGCGGACAAAATTAGGATCCCTTCATTGCTTAGTGTACGCCGACTCTTCGCGGGCTTGGACTGTTCGCGAACCGGGCTGATCGTCCTTACCGAAGTCCATGTACTCCAGCCTGAGATTCAGGGAAGCACAGAGGAAAAGTTCATCTGGCGCGGGTTTTCCAGCGTCGCTCGCGGACCGGCGGGCGTGCCGACAAGTCCAAGTACTACGGTAACTGGTACGGTAATCGACTTGCGTTGACAATTTGTGTCAACACGAAGACGCTGCTCTTCTTTCATCAACAAACGCAGCGCTTTGTGTAAATGCCGCGCACACATTGCCAGGCATCGTTCCACTCAGTGGATAGGAGATCGACGTATGTCTCAACGGCTGGGCGACCTTCTCGTCAAAGAGAAGATCATCACCCCAGAGCAGTTGGAACAAGCCACCAAGGCTCAGAAGGAGCAGAACTGCCGCCTGGGCTCCGCCTTGGTGAAGCTCGGCTTCCTCACGGATGAGGACGTTACCAATTTTCTCTCCCGCCAGTACGGCGTTCCCGCGATCAACCTTTCGTATTTTGAAATCGATCCGGCTGTTGTCAAACTGATTCCATTTGAAACTGCGAAGCGATATCAGATTCTTCCGCTAAGCCGCGTGGGCGCGTCCCTTACCATCGCGATGGTCGATCCCACAAATGTCTTCGCCATGGACGACATCAAGTTCATGACCGGCTTCAATATCGAGCCGGTGGTTGCGTCTGAGAGTTCGATTCTCGCGGGCATCGACAAATCTTACGGGGGCGCGAAGGAAAAGGAAGAAGACCTTGAAACCGTAATGCAGTCGATGTCGGAAATGAACGAGAGCGACGTCGAATTGCAGGCCGAAGAAACGCAGATGGAGCTGTCGCAGTTGGAGAAGGCTGCCGACGAGGCTCCGGTAGTCAAGCTGGTAAATCTGGTGCTCACCGACGCGGTCAAGCGGGGGGCCAGCGATATTCACATCGAGCCCTACGAAAAAGAATTCCGCGTCCGCTTCCGTATCGACGGCGTGCTGCAGGCGATCATGTCGCCGCCCATCAAGCTCAAGGACGCAATCACCTCCCGCCTGAAAATTATGGCGAAGCTGGATATCAGCGAAAAGCGATTGCCGCAAGACGGCCGCATCATGTTGAAGATGAATATCGGCGGCCGCAAGAAACAACTCGACTTCCGTGTCAGCACGCTGCCCACATTGTGGGGCGAAAAAATCGTGCTGCGCTTGCTCGACAAAGAAAATCTGCGTCTCGACATGACCAAACTCGGCTTTGAGCCCGAGTCTCTGGTCAAATTCGAGAAAGCCATTCTCAAGCCCTATGGCATGGTGCTGGTCACCGGACCCACAGGATCAGGGAAAACCAACACTCTGTATTCATCCATCTCGCGCCTCAATCAGCCCGATACCAACATTAT
>Ga0207122_1087_pt1 | contig 14865 bp, 11 predicted proteins | sample Alteio_BWMinHeat_38_FD_153504 | JGI IMG/M metagenome (GOLD analysis project Ga0207122, IMG submission 153504) | Enriched cells from forest soil in Barre Woods Harvard Forest LTER site, Petersham, Massachusetts, United States -... | ecosystem: Environmental > Terrestrial > Soil > Temperate forest >... | reverse complement strand
TTTCGGCTTTTGAAGAGGCAGACCGCAATCCCAAACTTATCGATGAAGGCATTCTCAATTTTGTTATTGTAGGTGCAGGTCCTACAGGAACAGAGCTTGCGGGTGCTCTTGCCGATATGCTTGACGAGGCTATGCCGAAAGAATTTTCAGATCTTGTGCAAAATGTAGGAGCCATCCATCTTGTTGATGGACATACCGTTCTAAGGGCTTTTTCTGAAGAATCACAAAATTATGCAAAAGAGGTTCTACAAAAAAGAGGTGTAAAGCTTCATCTTGGTCTTCTTGTAAAGGAGGTCGCTTCCGACTATGTGCTCCTCTCTGACGGAAACAAAATTCTTACTAAAACTGTTGTTTGGGCAGGAGGCCTGGAACCAGAGCCACTTTCGAGTAAGTGCGGCCTTTTCCAAGGCCATGGGGGACGAATCGACGTTTTAAGTGACCTTACGGTACAAGGATATGAGAATATCTATGTTCTTGGAGATTTTGCTAATATCAAAGATCAAGATGGAAAATTCTTGCCTCAACTTGCCTCAGTTGCTCAGCAAAGTGGGCAAGCTTGCGCCAAAAATATTTTAGCATCTATTCAAGGAAGGCCAAGATCGCCTTTTGAGTATAATGACAAAGGAATAATGGCTATGATCGGAATGAATGCTGCCGTTGCAGAAATTGGCACAAAGAGGAGAAAGCTCTCAGGTCATTTTGCATTTTTACTGTGGCTTTTAGTGCATGCGGCTCTGCTCCCTACTTTAAGACAAAAAATATCAGCGCTTTGGGATTGGATGTGGGATTATTTTGGCAGTCCCGGAACCCTTCAGATCATTGATCGCAATGAGGAGATAAAATGAATACACATTATGATGTTATCATTATCGGTAGCGGCGCCGGCGGGGCAACGCTCGCTCACCACTTGGCACCATCAGGAAAACGCATCTTGATATTAGAAAGAGGCGGATGGCTGAAGAGAGAGGCCAAAAACTGGGATGCAACATCTGTTTTTGTAGATAACAGATACATCTCTCCTGATACATGGTATGACAAGTCAGGAAAAGCGTTTCAGCCTCAGGTGCACTATTATGTAGGCGGGTCAACGAAAATGTATGGAGCGGCTCTCTATAGACTTCGAAAGGAGGATTTCGGTGAGCTGAAACACTATGATGGCATCTCTCCTCAATGGCCAATTTCCTATGAAGAAATGGAGCCCTACTATGGCAAGGCAGAAAAGCTCTACCATGTGCATGGTGACCGCAGTGGCGATCCTACAGAGCCTCCATATAGCACTCCCTATCCCTTCCCTCCCGTATCTCACGAGCCGCGTATTAAAGAGCTTTTTGATAATTTAAAAGCGGCGGGCTATCATCCTTTTCATGCTCCTTGCGCTATTATGCTGAATGAAAAAAAGCCTGAATTTTCAACATGTATCCGCTGCCAGACATGTGATGGTTTTCCCTGTTTAGTTCAGGCTAAAGCTGATGCAGAAATGTGCGGCGTGCGCCCGGCAATTGAGTCTTCAAATGTTACCTTGAGCATAAATTCCAAAGTGCTCAAACTGAATACGAACACTCAAGGCACAAGCGTTAAAGAGGTTATTGCAGAAATTAACGGGGAGCGAGTAGTGCTTTCAGCTGATATTGTCGTTGTCTCTTGTGGAGCTGCAAATTCTGCAAAACTTCTCTTAGAGTCGGCAAATGATAAACATCCAAACGGCCTTGCAAATGGTTCAGATCAGGTTGGCAGAAACTATATGTTCCATAATAGCCAAGCGGTCCTCGCTGTTTCAAAAGAGCCAAATCCTACCTTTTTTCAAAAGACACTCGCTATAAATGATTTTTACTTTGGCACAAAAGAATTTGCCTTCCCCATGGGCAATATCCAGATGGTTGGAAAATCGCTTGCGCCCATGTATAAGGGTGAAAAGCCGCTTGAGACAGCGCTCGTTCCCTTTAAAGTTTTAGAGGAATTGGCCAAACATGCAGTTGACTTTTGGCTGACAACAGAAGATTTGCCAATGCCTGATAATCGAGTAACGGTTGATAAAGAGGGCAAGCTCACCTTAAGCTATACGCCAAATAATCAGGTGCCTATGCAAAAACTGTATGAAAAACTGAAAAGTATGCTGAACCATCTTGGCATGCATCCTGACCATCTGATACCAAGAAACCTCTATTTGAAATCGGATATCCCAATTGCAGGATGTGGGCATCAGTCAGGCACATGTCGTTTTGGGAAAGATCCAAAAACTTCAGTTCTTGATGTGAACTGTAAAGCGCATGAGCTTGATAATCTCTATGTTGTAGATACAAGCTTTTTCCCAAGTATTGGCGCTGTCAATCCATCACTTACAGCAACTGCCAATGCCCTTCGAGTAGGTGATCATCTTTTACAAAGCCGTCTCCGCTAAGGAATGGGAAATTCAAGGCCTCTTCGCTCTGTGATTTCTAACTAATAAAATATTTATTCACAAAATCAAGATAGTCGTACAATTGTGTTTCTGCTTTTAATAATAATAGCTTATGTATGACAATTATTAGCTGCCTAAGAAAACACAACTTAAGAAAACACAACTTGAATATAAACCTCGAAGACCAGAAAAATCGGCTCTTTTTCAAGTAATTAAAAAACACTATAAAACGTGGTATAAGCGATCTGACAGGCAATTTGTAATCAGCTTTCCTATGAGGATACGTCATTTTCTTAAGGCAAAAATTGTGGTGCTTTTTGCTTAAGCCATCGCAAAATCTCTTTTTTTAGAGCTTTGACTTCTTGAATAAGTTCAATTGCCTCTTTTTCCGTTAGAGTGCCAGCCTCGACGTACTCTGCAGTATTCCGTTTAACTCTGCAGTCATCAAAATATTTTGAAAAATCGGAAAATTCATCTCCAAGTAAAAATGGAAGAGCAGAAAAGGTTATCCAATGATGTCCTACTTTTGATGTAGCACGAAACCCAAGTACTCGAATCGGAATTGTAGCTAGTTGTAAAGCTGCATTGTAGGCAATTGCAAACTTCCAATCTGCTTCGCCTGCTAGTTTCTCAGCTGTCCTAAGATCGCGATCAGAAAGCTCGATCAGTCTGACGATCTCTTTCTTGTATGGCTCATGAGGCTTGAGATAGCCATTTTTTAGATACGTTTTCAAATTCATTTTTATTTCCAAACAGCCAAATCTTTGGCCCTTTTAAAACGCCCTTAATAAAGGAGTTTTGTTCTTTAATTTCTGCCTTTATCTGTTTTTCAGAGAAAATTATGGGATTAACTTCACGCATCAGTTCGCGCCCAAGATCAAAGAAAAAAGAACCCAAATGATTAAAGCTCGAGTTTCCAACCAAAAAAACGTCGATATCGCTCATTTCGGTGTTGGTTCCATGAGCAACTGATCCGTAGATAAAGCCGTACTCAAATTTCTTTGTGAGCTTAAGTAATTCATTTTCGCGGTCGGAACTTAGTATTTTAGCTTTCAAAGCAAGGTGCTGAAGATCTTCATAGGCTATATGGGAGGGATTTGCCTGATAATAAGTCTTTCCTGTTTTAGAGCCTTTAAGAACAAGTCCTATATCTATCAAACGCTTTAAAGTCCTTTGTACCTGAATAAGCGCCTTGTTAGTTGCCTGTACGATGTGTGCAAGCTGTACTTTTTCCACAGGATGAAAGAAAAAAAATACAAGAACGTCAATCATTGTTTGATTAGGAAAAACATGTGCAAGTTGTAAACGAGTTTGCATGGTAAAGATTGGGTTTATTACTACAATTTGTAGTCTAAAATATTTTTGTGTTTTTGTAAAGAGTAATAAGTATTTATAAGGTATTGCTATTTAGCTAGCCTCCAATTCTTCCCAAGAACCAATTTTTATCGTTCGTGCTCTTGATCGAAATGATTTCTGTTACATTAATATGAATGGTTTGAAGAGCTTGCAAAGTAGAAAGCGGGTCATATACAGCAAGATTTGCCCAACTGCACCCCATTTTTATTTTAAATTGCCAGATTGCAAGCCTGACCCCCATTTGACCCCCATTTCCATCTGAAGTACCTGAATTTGATCCTGCGTATGACATAACAGAGCGAGATATTTGTCAGCTCATACCATGAACAAAAGAAGGCTTTTGGGAAGATGTTTCTATGCAGCATTGTGTAGGGCCAGATCCACCTCATTGGCAAGACAATTGTGACCCTCCGCATTGGGAAGATTGATAAAATTTAAGAAAAAGGCAGGGCCGCACAAAATTAAGAGCAGAATCCCTTCTTGCTTCATTTGTCTTAATTAAATCATTTTTTATATAGATTTTGCGTGCAAATAAATGAAGCCCCACGTTTTTTGTAAATTCGAAGCTTTGCGCACGGAAAATCAACGCCTTTTGTGCTCTTTTCATTGCGAGAAAAGAGCACAAAAGGCGTTGTTTTTCCTATCCTTTAGCGCGGACTTTAGTCTGCGCTACAGTGTGTGGGAAGGGCTATTCTTTGCAGATATCGACTGTTATTACGCCCCGTGCGCGTAAGAATTTTGCTTTTTCATCTGCATTTTCGATGAGAGGTGATTGAATGTGAACACGTTCGAGTGATTTTGGAAGGGCCTTTAGAGTTTCCCATTCGAATTGAAGACATCTGCTCTTTATCTCTAAAACACGAAGGTTACAAAGACGACCAAGTTTTTGAAGATTTTCATCTGCAATGAGTGTGGGTTCAGTTTCACGACTGTGCATGAGACGCTCTAGTCCTAAAGGAAGAGCGCCAAAAAAGGCTCCTTTCTCAGGACCTCCTACCTTAAATGTTTTCAATCCCTCAAAAAAGGCAATTACCTTTTTTTGCCTCTTCTCGCCTTCGACATCTCTCTCTTTCCCTACAGTCGCAATAAAATCCACTTTTTTTGCAAATTCAATTACCCCATTTTCTGGACTCTCTTTTAGCAGTCTAATGGCTACATCACTAAAATAACTTTCACAATCTATGAGTTCTCTCAAATTTTTAAAATAGGGCAGAACTCTAACCATTTGATCTAGTTCAAAGCATTCAACTTGCCCATACCTATCTCTAAATCGCACAGCACTTAAAACTGTTACCCTTGCTGCTATACGCAAAACATCTCTATCTGCATCCGCTAAATGTGGTATGATAGGTGCACCTAGTAGAGGAAGTTCTATGTCCAATTGATCCAAGGTTGGAATTGTAGCAAGAGCTTTCAGCTGATCGTCAGTGATGCAATCATATCGAAGTCTTTTAACCGAAGCAGGAAGTCGAGACAAATATTGACTAGGCTCAGCTCCTGTTCCAACATCTGCCAGGCCTAAAGTTTGTAAGCTTGTAAAACTGGGAAGAGCTTCAGCAAAAGCACGTTCTGTTTCCGCTCTTTTTTTAAAGTAGGGCGAAAGAAAAACCACCTGCGCTGCAAACCGTTTTAAATATTCTGCATTTTCTTTATTTTTACTAAATTCACGAAGGAATTTTCCTGCAACTGCCTCGTCAAGATAAATGTTTTGGGTAAAAGATACTTGTCTTAAACAAGCTTCTACTAGCTGAAAGCGTGCAAGGCTTTTTGCATCAAGAAAACTTGCAATATGCGCCTTTAGCTGGAGAGGAAGCCTTCTATCCCAATGGCTTCTGCTTGCCTCTTTTTGTGCTTTTATGCTCTTGTTTTTCTCACTTATATCCAAAGTTTGCATCCCAGCAGTAATTTCTGCTACAGACGGATCGATTTGCGCAGCTATTGGAACTAACGACATAAACTAAGCCTCAATATTTAATTATTATTAAAATAAAGATTATACAGATTTTTTTGATTTATGTCAATTTTTTACTTTAAAACACTTCTATGCTGCTTCTTTGGACTCCTCCTCATGGGGATTGGTAAGAAGCTCCTCTGCAGCACTTGGCAGTAAAATTATATAATCCTTCATATTGGGGTCAGGCTTAAATTGGGGTCAGGCTTGAGATTTGGCAATTTGCAGGATTTATCAAAAGTCAAATCTCAAGCCTGACCCCATTTTTGACCCCATTTCTGTTCCTATCGTTTACAAAAACAACTGATTTTCAAGGGGCATTCAAAATCGCCTTGGAAAAAGCATAGTTGGTACAAAAAATCGCCTTGGTAAAAATACGTCTGACATAAAAGATCGCCTTGGAAAAAATGTAGTTCAATGCTATATTAGGATTTATGAGAAGAGATATAGAACAAGATCTAATCAACTGGAAAAATAATCCTCGGCGAATGCCTTTACTCCTGCGTGGGGCTAGGCAAGTAGGAAAAACTCATATAATCGATAAGTTTGGAAAGGAGCAGTTCGAAAGCTTCGTTATTCTTGATTTTGAAGAATTTCCCGAGTACAAAAGCTGCTTTACTACAATACAGCCTTCCAAAATTATAAATTCAATCGAACTAACCACAGGCCAATCGATTCAGCCCGGCAAAACTCTTCTCTTTTTCGATGAAATACAAGAATGTCCTCGAGCTATAATGGCCCTTCGCTATTTCAAAGAAAAGATGCCTGATTTACATGTTATAGGAGCAGGCTCCTTACTTGAATTTGTCCTCAACGATGAGAATTTTCGAATGCCAGTTGGTAGGATAGAGTTTCTCTATTTGAGGCCGCTATCCTTTGGAGAATATCTCGATGCGACGGGCAATACAAAATTAAGAAGCTATCTTAAATCAATTCAAATAACAGATGTTATTGAACAAGTTGTGCATGATCGTCTCCTTTCACTTGTTCGAGAATATTTTGCTTTAGGTGGAATGCCTGCTGTAGTTTCCGAGTTTTTGGTTTCTAAAAATCTCTTGCGTTGTCAAGCCATTCTAAATTCATTACTCGCTACCTATAGATCGGATTTTGGGAAATATGCTGGAAGAACTCCTTATGAGCATCTACAAACAATTTTCACCAAAGCTCCAGGTCTAGTTGGCCAATGGTTAAAATATTCAACTTTGAATCCAAATGTTGCGCCTGCAACTTTGAAAAATGCACTTCGAAAATTATGTGACGCAGGATTGATTATTTTAATTTATGCGACCTCTGGTGCAGGTCTGCCATTTATTTCCCATGCAAATGAAAAAAAATGCAAATTTCTTTTTCTTGATATTGGACTTGTACAGCGCGCCTGCAATCTAGGTGTTGAAATTCTCTTTAAAGAAGACCTCATGCTCATTAACGATGGCGCCTTAGCAGAGCAGTTTGTAGGACAAGAACTTCTGGCATGTATGGGAAAAGATGAAGCCAATGGTTTATATACATGGAAACGAGAAGAAAAAAATAGTAGTGCAGAGATAGATTTCTTGACTCATGTTGATTCACAGATAGTCCCAATCGAAGTAAAAGCAGGAGCTACTGGCAAGCTGCAATCCCTTAAGATATTTCTTTCAGAAAGAAAAATTAAGCTTGGGTGTAGAATCTCAGAATTACCACTCGCTTTGAATCAACAAATACTTTCCGTTCCTTTTTATCTCATCGAAGAGCTTCCACGACTAGTAAAGTCTGCTAATTTGTAGCGTTGCTTCATACATTACGCCGACAAAGAATTTTACAATGATAAGAAATTGAGGCCAGCAATCAAAAATGGGGTCAAAATGGGGTCAGGCTTGAGATTTGACTTTTGATAAATCCTGCAAATTGCCAAATCTCAAGCCCGACCCCAAGATTGACCCCAAGATGACCCCAAGATTTGAGGCTTTTTGGCTAAAAGTGCCGAAGTATAACCTGCTCAAAGCAGGAAAGGAGATCAAAATCCTGAAAAGCTTTCTTGATTCGATTTTTTTGGTCAGCATTGTCTAAAGTAAACTGAATAGAGTTCAGTCCAACCACTTTAAATAGTTCTCCAGTTGGCTTGGCATCTTTTCTTCCAAAAGCTTGGACTAAAAAGAAATATTCAAAGGCACTGAGCAGAAATTCGTTGCCATCATCGCAATCGAATAGAAAAAGAAAAGGAATGATGAATTTCTTGACTACATCAGCTACTTGATTATTTACATCAATGTGAACTGCGAGGAAACAATAAAGAAGTTTTCTTGTGACCTCATAGCGATCAGGATACTTTATACAGCTTTTAATCAGAGCAAGAATTTGATCATCGCTCATCTTGAACATTTTGTAGAGTGTGCAGGCTTCTGCCAGGTAATCCTCTTGCGAAGAAAAGTGACTTGACTCACTTTCTTGCTCCCTTTTTGCAACTTGAAGAAAGGCATCTAAAAAGGGGACAAAATCTTGATCCCACTGAAATCCATTTATGGGCGGTGTTGGGTGTCTTTCCATTTTAATTACAAGGATATGCTGCAAAAAGCTTTTTAAGCGCCCAAGATTATGTTCAATAGCAAAGAAGTAGAGGTCGGCAAAATTACGCGGAGTAATTTTTGCTCTGAAAATTTCAACTCTATCTCCTCCTAGAAGGCCAATAATTGCCTCTTCTGCCTCTTTTGTTTTCAACTTTGTGAGATCAAGAACTCTTTCAGGCCAGCTGAGAAGGTTTTCTCGGGGTCCAGTAAAAACTAGAAAATTTTCCCGTTTTGTAAAAAATTTCCTCTCTTTCATGCGGATCTCAACCGGTTGTATGCAGGCTGGAACCGATGGAAAGTAATGCCTGGAGGCTCTTTCCAGTCTTTCTACAGCTGCAGTCAAACGATTTTTATTTGCGTTTGATGGATCAAAGCTAAGCTCACAACTTAATATTGTTGCAATTGCAGTACTAAACCTTGTAAGCGTATCGTGATTTTGTTGTGAATAGGTAACATTTAATTCAAATAAGCTTTGAATAGATGACAAATGATAATGCTGCTGATCTCTAGTAAGAGTATTATAGCCTTGAGCCAAGAGATCTGCAGTTCTTATTAAGTCGTCAAATGAGAATCTTGTCTTCAGATATTTTCTCGTCTCAGGAAGTGGTCTTCGTGTGACTAACTCAATCCTTTGCACTAAATTTGAAATGGGGATTGTATTTTCGAGGGTGCTGTCTATGCTCATCTCTTGGTGAATAAGGTGTGCTACATGACCATCAAATAAAGACCAATCGCTTTCGAAAACCTGAGAGTTTTGACTGAGTATCTGAATGGCGCTGGTTAAAATATTAGTAAAATTCTGCTTTTGAGCTGTTCTATCGACAAAAGGATAACTATTATTAATTCCAGCAGTAGAAACAATCACTTGCTGAAAAGCTGAATGCTGTATTTGAACTGCTACGAGTGCTTGAGACGCCATAGGTTAAGCTTTCCTTATTTATTATAAATAAAAAGTATACTCAAATATTCATTGAAAGTCTATTAATTTAATGGTCATTTGTTCTATAATTGTTTTTATTTAAAAATTAAGATTTAAATTGTATGTCAGTACTTCAGCTCTCCAATAACAAACTTAATCAAGCAAATGAGACGCTTTCTGAAAAGCGCTCCACGCGCGTCAAATCTCACCCAAAGAAGAATCTAAGCTCGCTTTTTGAAGCTGCAAAGCCAAAGGATGAACCTAAAAAGAAAAAAAGTACTGTAAAAGAGATTGTTGCCAAAAATTTAACGCCAAAAAAGAAACATCAAGTTCAAACCGATGAAAATGGCAAGATTTCACTTCCTCTTTCGCCTAACACGAAAAAAGAGTCACGTGTGATCTATATGTTTCGAAAGAAATCGGACGGAAAAGTGCTGATCGGTAAAACCGAGCAAGCTTGTGGAAAACGTGCCTCTTCTTATGTAGCAGCCTTTAACCATGCTGAAAAGGACTATGGAAAACTGCCGCTACCAAGAGCTGTCCGAGAAAACCCAAATGATTTTGAATTTGGAGTTCTTTGTAAAGCGCCAGAGGGTGTTGATCTTTCAGAGCTTGAAGATGCCTATATCGAGATGAAAAAAAGAGTTTCTGAGGTTTTTAATCAGAGAAAAGGCGGAGGTGGTGGCAAAGTTACAGCTGCCTCTCCAAAGACGAAGAAAAAGAGCGAAAAAGTTGCCAAGAACATTTTAAAAGATCTCATTTCGCCTGAAAAAAAACCAATAGTTGCTTCTGGAGCTGGTTTTAAAGCGCTCCTCTCTCCAAACACAAAAAAGAGCGAGAAGGTGATCTATGTCTTTAAAAACAATGTAACCGGCAAGCGCTATGTTGGCAGGACCTTTAGACAACTCTCAAAGCGAGTTTCAGAGCATCTACACTTTGTCAAAAACAAAAAGCGAGATGCCTCAAAAGCACCTCTTTATCAAGATATCAGAAAAGATCCATCGGCCTTTTCTGTAGGCGTTCTCTATAAAGCGCCTGAAGGCTCAAGCGATGTCGACTTAGGCACAATCGAAAAGGCCTTTATTGAGCACTACAATTCCCATAAGAGCGGTTATAATAGAAATCTGTGAGGGCTTTCGGGCACGGGCACGTTCCGAAAATTATGGGTGGAGTACGCGTTGCGCAACATCCATAATGTTCTTACGTTTGGTAAAGGCTTTAGCTCCATGTTTTCCGGCAGAGACCTCATGCAAGTTTTCAATAGCAACAAAAGCTTTTGAATCAATTGAGTAGATGAGATCCTTAAGATCTGCAAGCTGCAAACGCTCAGCAATAATATAGAGAATTTCAACAGGCTGGCCAGAGAAGCCTCCACGCCCATACATGATAGTTACGCCAAGGCCAAGATCATGAAGGACTGCGCTTGAGATCTCTTTACTCATGGAAGAGATGACCCAAACTGATTTTGTCTCATCAAGACCGACGATGACAACGTCCATGATCTTGACAACGACAATATAGGTAATAAGGGAAAGAAGCGGTGGATGCCAGTCCTGGAAGGCAAAACCTGCTAAAATAAAGATAAAAATATTGCAAACAAGCACAACCTGTCCAACAGTAAATCCCAGATCACGGTTAGCAATAATTCCTAAAATCTCAGTGCCATCAAGGCAGCCTCCTGCGCGGATAATAAGGCCAATGCCGACGCCTAAAATTGCACCGCCGATTACAACAACTTCCAAGCTTTCGCCAAAAAAGGGCGTTGTAAAGATATAGGGCATGACAGCTAGAAATATAGCGAAGGAGAATACAGCAATAAGCAGATGGACCACAAAAGATTTTCCCACTTGCCTGTAGGCAAGAAGGATAAAGGGAAGATTCAATATTAACAAAAAGAGGGGAATGAGTTTAGAGCCAAAAAGACGGCCTCCAATCATCGCAAGACCAACTGTGCCGCCGTCAATTAAGTTATTTGGGATAAAGAAGACATCGATTGCAAAAGCTGCAATAAATGCCCCTAAAAACATCCAGAAACAGGAAAATATATGCGGCCAAAGTGATCGTGATGAATGCTCGGACATGGGCATAAGAGTTCTCATTCTTTTCAAAATTAGGACAATTGTATTCTAACTAAATTAAGAAATGGTGGAAACGAGTTTTTGCATCAGAGGTTTTTGCGCATTAAAAAATGCGCGGGAGACGGGGCTCGAACCCGCAACTTCCGCCGTGACAGGGCGGTGCTCTAACCAATTGAACTACTCCCGCAAAAAAAATTGTCTCGCATTTGGACCTAATGGGCGCAAAAGGACTCGAACCTATGACCGCCTGTGTGTAAGACAGGTGCTCTACCAACTGAGCTATACGCCCCCATTAGGATGCCGTATAATTTACTCATAAGAGCACTTTTTGCACAAGAAAAATTAGCGTTATTTTGTATGATGTACATGCAATAACGGGGCTTTATGCGTATATTATTATTTTTACTTCTTTTTTCACTCTCTTCTTGCAGTCAAAAGTCGCCTGCATATTTCCAAAGTGAGGCAAAAGAGCTCAAGCTTCAGCTTATTGAAACCTTGCAGAAGATCGAAACTTGCGACGACATGGTGTTGAAAAGTTCTGAGCTTCAAGCGCTTTTCAAAGATCTTGCAAAACTTGCAATTGAAGCTCGTCGCTATCAGATAAAGGCAAAAGTAGAGTGGCAACTCACACCAGACGATCGCAAGCTAAACCAAGAATTGAGATTTGAATTAAATCGACTCTACAGCATGGAGGGAGTGGCTGAATTGATGGAGCGCTGCCAGATGCCAGCTCTCACTGAACTCGACGCCTTCGAGAAAAAAGTAAAAATGTAGCGTAGCCCAAAGTCCAATGTCATCAAAATATAAAAAATGGTGCCTGTTTTTAAGAACAATTCTATTGAGAAGGGCGTCACTATAATCCCGGCAGGGATTTTGGTGTCCAGCCCAGGGTAGCTTTGCTACCCTGGGAACATATGCACGAGCAATATCTGCCCCTGAAGGGGCAGAGCAATTAACGAATCTTCCAAACACAATAAATTATATCAAGAATCAAGAAGCACATTTAAAAAAATGAACCATGATGAAGAGTTTCTTCTTTTTCTCAAATGTAATGAAATTAAATATAATCCACGCTTTGCTTTAGGTTCGCTCTGCCCCTTCCGGGGCAGCATATTTCAATTATCACGTTTCCCAGGGTAGCAAAGCTACCCTGGGCTGGACACCAAAATCCCTACCGGGATTATATGCAAAAGCGTTTTCCTCGCACCAATTCCTCATTTTACCATGTAGGCTAGAGCACGCCTATCCTTTGTGCTCTTCTTTTGCTTGGGCAAAACCGTTCAATTTTATTATGAATTAATAGATGCATGTTTTGGTGTTGAAGATAGTGATGAGAAAATAAGACCAACGCCAGCTACATGCTGCGGCTGAATTTTTGAGCCTGGAGGATTTTCGAGTCTGAAGTGCAGCTTTTCCATTTTTTTGACCCATGATTGAAGATAGCTTTTAGAATAGACTCTCACTTCACAAGGTACTGCGCATTTGGTGTCTTTTTCAAAAGTTTCAAGAGTATCCATGATCATCTGGTGGGATACAATGAGAGCATTCTGCTCTTCAAGTAGTGGCAAGAGTGTACTTTTCACAAAGTGGAGCACTCTTTTTTCAACAGAGGTGATAGTTTCGCCTTTCCATTTTGTAGGGACGCGATTGTCCATATCATTTGCCAAATCCCAATTAAAGGGCTCGCCTTCGTGAGGTCCTGCCTGTATTTCAATCACAGATGGTTCTATGCGGACATCAAGGGTTCTAACGCCTTTGTCTTTAAAAACTTCAAAAGTTTGAACTGTGCGTTTAAGAGGGGAGACGACAGCATGCAAAGGCTGAACACTTAAGGTATTCAAAAGAGCTGCCGCCTTTTCGGCTTGTTCTATGCCTTTTTTTGTTAATACTGCTTGTTTTGGGCCATCTAGAGAGCCATTAAAGAAGCCAGGAGATGAGTCGTCAGAAATATGGGTACCATGCCCATGTCTTATAAAAAGAGCATAGCCAGAAGGGTTTAAAGGTTTATCAGGACATGCATCTACACTCGATCTCCATCTATGAAAAGGATTTTGAACTAAACTGAGAGATGTCGATAAACTCATAAATTAATAACCTCTTTTTATCCATTAATCTTATCAAATCGGTTATTAAATGTAAATAAATTATTTTAATAAATTATTTAGATTATATTTTTAAATTATTTATATTAAGCGAAAAACTTATCAAAGTTATCTTTTCTGGCATTTAAGTAGCGCCAGTCGGTAAGTTCGTCGACATGGACAGGCACGCAGGTGATATAGCCTCGATCAAGCCAAAAGACATCGCTATCCTCACTTTCATGAAACTGCGGTGGTGGAAGTTCAAAGTCAAGAACATAGCAATCTTCAGAATGCTGCTTTGGGAACGAGTGCCAATACTGCCTGCCTTGCCTTGTAAGTTTGATGCCTTGTGGGCCTGTGCCTTTTAAGACTTCGTTACTTGGAAAATTCACATTCAGCAAGGTGCCAGAGGGGAGGGGATTTTTCAAAACATAGTCCATAATTTGAGGCACATAGGGCTCTAAGAGATGATAACTTGGCTCTTCTACATCGTAGCAGGAAAAGGCGATTCCTGGGACACCTTGAAAAATGCCCTCAATCACGCCTCCGCAGGTTCCGCTATAAAGAATCGTCCTTCCATGATTCGATCCGCAGTTTATCCCAGAGAGAATAAGGTCTGGAGGGCTCTTCATCATGATCTTAAGGCCCATTTTAACGCAGTCTGCAGGGGTCCCAGTAACGCTGAAGGCTTGGGCTTCTGGAAATAGGTCCATTTTTTGGGCTTTAAGCTTTCCTCTGAGAGAGATGCTAAGCCCTACGCCTGATTGATCATGTGCTGGTGCAACTACAGTAAGCTCAGCCTTAGTTTTAAGGGCATTTATGAGGTATTTAATGCCTTCAGCATGGATACCATCATCATTTGTAATCAAGATTTTAGGAGTCATAAATGCCTTAAATTTAAGCGACTATCATACATGAGGGCTCAATTGTGTTAAATTAAAAAAATTATTTAACAAATTCTATCTGCTTTGATATAATGGTAATGTGAGGAAGGGAGTCTTTTTAAAAATTTTGAGGGGTTTCAATGGGTGCTCTTCGAGAAGAAGAACCAACGCCTGAAGATAACGAAGCAGGGGAAAAAAAGAAGCACGATTTACTTTTTACAGAGCTGAGCCGCCTTTTTAATGATATTGCAGAGGTTGTAACCGAACAGGCAAAAGCTCAAGAAGGAAGTAAAAGCCGCTTATCTTTAAAGGACACCCATGAAATTGCACGTTATAATAGAAAAGAAGAGCTCTTAAAAAATGCTGAAAATATAGCTAACAATCTAAAACTATTTAAAGCAGAACTTGCCAAGGATTTTGGCATTGCTTCTTATGCGTTTGTCGCAAAATTCATCGATCCTATGATTGAGCACGCACTTGAGCTTATAAAAGAGCTTTCTTCAAAAAATGTGTCTCACGGCAAGCTTCCAAAACTCTATGAACAGGCCGTACAATCGGTTGAGCTCTATTCTCAATTTAGAGATGAAAAAAAGCTCAAACGCAAAATCATCTTAGACGCCATCGAGTCCACAAAACAGGCAATAGAAAAAGATTG
>Ga0207122_1086_pt1 | contig 14966 bp, 12 predicted proteins | sample Alteio_BWMinHeat_38_FD_153504 | JGI IMG/M metagenome (GOLD analysis project Ga0207122, IMG submission 153504) | Enriched cells from forest soil in Barre Woods Harvard Forest LTER site, Petersham, Massachusetts, United States -... | ecosystem: Environmental > Terrestrial > Soil > Temperate forest >... | reverse complement strand
ACCACGGCTCGATGCTGGTGCGTCCTTGGGTGATGACGCCTTCTTTTTTGACCAAATCGTATTCCAGCGATTCCCCAACGAAGACGTAGTCGCCAACCTCTACGATCAGGTTGCCGCTGGCCTGAATCATCGAGTCGATTCGGTTGTATGTGATCGTCGTGGCTTGGATGCGGATGTTAGGTCCTTGGATGACCCCTCCCTGCGTCGTTGAGAGTGTTCCCTCGCAGTAGAGCGGCTCGCGCAAGTCTACCGTGATATTTTCGGACAACAGCACATCTTTAAGATCTTCAGCGGACAGCGGGTTACACAATAACAGGAGGAGATAACAAAAGAACCTAAGAAGACAATTTATTATCATCATTGTGTTGCCAAAATCAGCAGCCCTGCCAAGGCGTATTTGTTTTTTGCATTGCCATTCTGGATGGCCTCCACTAGGGCTTCGATGCCGCGCTCATCTTGCTGCGCGCCAAAGGCTTCGAAAGCCTCGACAAGGAGCCTAGACTCCTCTTTTGGCGTCAGCTGGTAGTTGTTCATGTTTGACCTCATCTCCCACGGCACCAGAGGCCTGAAGCTGATCATATCGAGGTCGCTTTTTCCTTTTACCCACTGGCGCAGGTTCTCCGCATAGGGTCCGGGCACCTTGAGCCGATATAACGCCAAGTTGCAATAATGGCGGATGAGCGGGGCGCCGAGTTTTTGCTGATGTTTCTTGAGAAGGGCGATAGCACCGGGTGATTTGAGATCTTCCAGAAGCCGGACTAACGTAGGGATGAGATCGCTCTGTTCCCTCACAAAGAGCAGGTCTGCCAAGGCCAGAAAACTCTGTTCAGGCAGCTCGCGCGTTTTGATCAAGGCGCTTTCCCGCAGAGCTGTGGACAGTTCGAACACAATGGGGGTGTCCTGCAGAGTCTGGCTCGCTGACGATAGGACTTTGACAGAAGAGAAAGCCTTTCCCGGCGACTGGCTCTCGGCAAAGGCTAGGTCGCGGGCATCGCGAACGAAAAACTCGACTAATCCCCGTAGGCAGGCGGGATGATTCCGATCCAGCAGTGCCAGCGCGGCATTGATCCTGACAGCCATAGCGGGGTTTTGCATCAGCTTCAGCAGCGTCTCCTCGCTTCCGGGCATCTCTCCGAGGACCCCGATGGCAAATAGATCTTCGTCTTCCAATGCCATCGTCTCCACCTGGCGCCGCGTGTCGACTCTGCCGAGGCGGTACAGAGCCTGCAGCGCCGCCAACGAGACAGTAGCGTGTGAGGATAGGCTGAGCTGCTCCAGTTTGCTTGCCGAAGCTTCATCTTTCATCGCACCTAATGCATAGGCGCACGCTTCCTGTTGCGGCACGTTGAAATGGCTGGCCAGAAGGCGGATCTGAGGCAGCATGTCATCTCTGCCGTATTTGGCGCTGCTGACGATGGCGGCGATGCGCACGGCATCCGAGGAACTTGAGAGCATCTTGCGCAGCAGCTTCATCGACTGCTCATTACCCACCATCGCAAAGATCTGCGGAAAGAGTGGCTGGACCGCTTTGGGCAGTTTGTACATGAGCGATTCAGCCTGGATGACGGCGAGAGGGTGTTTTCGGAGGGCAAGGCCAAGCACCGCTTCGAGCCGGATCGGAAGGAAAGGGGAGGAGACGGCATGGAGCAACACCTCTTCGGCGGCGTCGCTTTGATTTTTGGATAGCAAACTCAAGGCTGCCAGCTGAATCTGGGGATTTGTATTCTTGACACCCTCTTCAAGGATATATGAGACCTGTTCGTTGAGGGAGATGGCCGCGCCAAAAAGAGTCAATATCTGCACTTCGGGATCTTTGGAGCCGTGCCCCTGCTCGAGGATACCTATGCCGATTTTTTGAAGAAGCTCAAAATTATGCCTCTTGTTCTGGGCATACTCTTCTTGATAGAGCGCGATGGCCTCTTTGTGGGAGCCTGCGCGGATCAAGTAGAAGATGCGCCCCTCGGTGTCGGCTGACAGGGGGGCAGCGGCGAGGGCTAGTGCGAGGATGATTTTAGAAATTTCCATAAGTCGATGCCCACATACCCTAATAGTGTTCGTAACGTGTTTATCGGAAGGCCCATCACATTATAATAACAGCCTTCCACACGGTTGACAATCAAGCTGCCGGGCAGTTGGATCGCGTAGCCCGCTGCTTTGTCAGCCCAATGCACATTCTCTTGATAGGTCCATATCTGCTCATCTGTCAGGTCATTGAGGTAAACGCGAGTCTCCTCAACGGCTTGAAAGATCTTGTGTTGATGACGCACTGTCATGGCAGTATAAACGGAGTGGCATTGACCTGCAAGCTCCCGAAGAAAAGCAAAGGATTCCTCACGGTCCCTAGGCTTTCCATACGTCTTCCCATTCCGATAGACGACGGTGTCGGCGGTGACGATGATAGCCTGTGGAAACAACGGAAACAGCGTGTCGGATTTGCCATTGGCGATGGCTTGTGCATAGGCTGCCGGGTCACCCTGGAATGGCACCGACTCCTCGATGAAATCGGAGCCCACCTGCTCGAAAGGCAGGTCGAAGTGGGAAAGGATCTCTTTGCGGCGAGGTGACTGGGATCCGAGGATAAACCGCATAGGAGCCTACGAAATAAAGACTTGTGGGATGACGATCATAGCCAGCTTATTGACATCCAGCTTGGGGCAATACTCGACGAGATGGCTGCGCACTTCCGATTCAATCTCATTTAATTCGTTGATTGAGAGACATTTGTTATCGCAGAAGCGGCCGATGTAGTCGTGCTGTTGAAAATGGGCTTGGACAAGAGGTGACGCCTTCCCGCTGACTTGTGTTTTGGCCTGTAGCCAGCTCTCGCTCTCATTGAGATGCATCCGCACCTCGCCATTGATGTGGCATCCGACAAAGAGCTTGGCGTTGATAGCATTTTCCACAGCGAGACCCTCCTTAAGAATCAGCCATGGTACTAACAGCGCTATTTAAATACAACCCTATGAAGACACAAAGAAGCAGCAATTAAAATTAAACACGAAGGCACAAAGATACACAAAGATCACAAAGGAATCGCACAAAACCTCAAAGGTACTAAGAAGCTCCTTTGAGATTTTGTGTGATTCCTTTGTGATCTTTGTGTACCTTTGTGCCTTCGTGTTTAATTTTAACTGCCGCTTCTTTGTGTCTTCTTAGCCAGCGAGTCGTTGGCGGAGGGCGACCAGGAAGCCATCGGGGAGTGTGGCTCCAGCGGCTGCGTGGTCCGACACGATGCGCGCTTCACGATCAAACTCGTCTTTAGGAACCGGGATGAATCGTACCACGCCGTTTTTTTCCATCCGATAATACCGAATAAACATCTCTTGGAATAGCTCCGCCAGCCATACCGCCTCTTTCTGATGCTGCGGGTCTGCTGCCTGCAGCAGCGCTAGCGATATCTTGCGTATCAGGCTGTCCTCCGTCCAGAAAAACAGGAGCAGCTCCTGCGGATGGATACACTTGAAATCGGGAGGAGAGAACAGATCGATCTCCTTGGATTCGATCAGCTTATATTTAAATAACATATAATAGATCGTGTAGATGAACAGCTTCATCCCCACAAAGATATAGGGCACATGGAAGTTTCTGTTCCCTTTGAAAATAGGGTCGGGATTATCTCCTCCGTGCACGATCTGTTTGTGGAGGTCGTAGAAGCCGTCTACCCATTTCCAGAAGATCTCCAAAGGGTGGCTGTACTTCAAGTGAAGCATTGGGCGCATCTTATGCTTGAAGTCGGCCGAAGGCTGTAGCGTGCTGATATCCAATAAGGACTCGAAGCTGGAGGCCAGGAAGATGATGTCTTCGGCCTCAAAGAGCGTCTGTGGAAAGTCCAGCCCCAGCCCCACCAGGTTGACAAATCGTTCGAAGAAACAGTCGACGAAATACCGGATCGCCCGGATAAGCCTTTTGAAGCTGTCGACCATCGGATGCGATTGGTTGACATAGATCTCATTCAAGGCAATGCCTAAACCGTGGCAGATCTCTTGGTCGATCAGGTGGATGCACACGCCCGGTTCCAACGTGATCGATTCGACATTAACTTGGGATGAGAGAAAGGATTCCGATGCGGGGATCACCTTGAGAAATGCGCTGAAATGAGGGACCTCGGCATTATAATAGAGATTGCGGAAAGTGCAGGCGAAATAAAGCAGATAGATGGAGTCGATGAGGATGGCTTCTCGATCCTCGATGGGGATCTCATCGCTGATCGACACGCATGTGATAGGCTGTGAGGCTAACTTGATGTTTGACAGATAGGTTTGGAAAGGGGTATTTAGATGCAGCGGGAGGTGCTGAGCGTGTTTGGATGAAGGCCAAAACAGGACCGGGCCTATCTGTATTGTTGCTTCTTTGGCGATCTCTACAAAAGGAAGACAGGCATAGAGGTTGAGGTTTCCACGCATTACCTTTTTAGCTCCTTCACCATTGTCTTATGAATGCGCCCATTAGATGCTAATAAATTGGATTCAGAAAACACGTCGTGGGGCTTGCCATCATAGTGAGTAACCATTCCGCCGGCCTCTTCGACGAGCAGCTTGCCTGCAGCCATATCCCAAGGCTGTAGGCTGTCGATCCAGTACGCGCTGACACGGCCTGCGGCCAGATAGGCCAGATTGAGCGCTGCCGATCCGAAATCTCGGATGGCGCATCCTTCCTTAGCGATGCGTGCGAAGCTGGCCAGATACGGATTGGTATGCTGATGGATGTCGGATGGCATCCCGGTGCATAAGACGGCGTGTTCGAGGTTGTCTACTGTCGTGACGGACAGCCGCTTGCCATTGAGATAGGCGCCTTTCCCTTTTTCCGCGGTGAACAACTCATTCATGATGGGGAGATAGATGACTCCGGCGACGATCTCTTTTTTATGGGCGGCAGCGATGCTGATGGCGAAGAGGGGGATGTTGTTCGCGAAGTTGAGCGTTCCATCGAGCGGATCGATGACCCACAGATAGGGGGAAGCGGATTTCGCCGAAGAGCCGCTCTCTTCCGCCAAAAAAGCATGGGTGGGGAACCGTTGTTTGATGGTGTTGATGATGATCGACTCGGCTGAGCTGTCGTAGACTGTGACGAGGTTATGCGGACCGGGTTTGCAGCAGATCTCAAAGGCGGATCCATAGCCCGATTTTAAGAGGTTTCCCGCTTGCATCGCAGCTTGTATCGCAGCCAAGAGGAGATCGCCTGTGTCGATAGAGTGTGTCATAATAATCCGAAGGCTATTCAAAATGGCAAATCAATTCAACTTAAAAAAAGTAGCCAGTAGCCGCAAGTTCGCATTTCTAACAAGCAATTGCACGCAAAGGACGCAAAGGAGCAAGCGCAAAGAACGCAAAGAAGGACATTAAGGTCCTTAATGTCCTTCTTTGCGTTCTTTGCGCTTGCTCCTTTGCGTCCTTTGCGTGCAATTGCTTGTTAGAAATGCGAACTTGCGGCTACAGGCTGTTAATTCTTTTGGCATTGAAGAGCACCATCAGGCTGCTGGCGACCATGGCCGAGGCTGCAAAGATAGGGGAGAGTATCCCCATCATTGCGAGGCCTATCCCGACAACATTATAGAAGAATGCCCAAAATAGATTCTGCTTCACGATCTTGGCTCCCTTGCGTGCCAGAAGGCGCATTTTTGGGATGACATCGAGTCGTTCCGTTGTCAACAGGATGTCCGACACCTGCACGGAGATATCCGTTGCCGCGGCGACGGCGATGCCGATGTCTGCCGCCGTCAACGACGGGGCGTCGTTAATGCCATCGCCAAGCATCGCGACGACCCCGCCTTGCTTCCTGAGCTGGTCGATGACCTCACGCTTGGCCAGAGGATGGCATCCTGCTTTCCAGCTGTCGAAGCCGCATCGTTTCGCGACCGCCTCGACGCATGGCGCCGCATCGCCCGATAGAAGCAGCGTTCGTGTGGGATGCATGGAGCCGATGACTTCAGCAGCGTGTTCACGGAGTCTGTCGCCTAGGTCTAATCGGGTGAGGAGTGTGCGATTTCTCGCAAAATAGACCGATGTCACCATCTCACAATGGGTTGCGGGAGCGGGCAGGACCACCGAAAGCAGCCTCATGAATTCGGCCGACCCAAGGAAGTAGGCTGTGCCGTTGAGGGTGCCTCGAAGGCCTTTGCCTGCAACCTCTTCAGCGGAATCGAGTTTTGCGGGGACGATATCAAGGCTGGCGTTGAGTGCTGCTGCGATAGGATGGGTGGACTGCATCACAAGGCCTTTGAGGATCCGCCTGTCGTTATCTGTAAGCGGGAAAAATCCATCTAGCACTGTGAAACGCCCTTCTGTCACTGTTCCGGTCTTATCAAAGACAAAAACCGTCTCTTTGCCGAGCAGCGGGAGGCATCCTCGGTTGCGGACGATCACTCCCAACGAGGCTAGTCCATTGAGGAGATGCGACTCGGCCAGCGGCGCGGCGATGCCAATGGCGCATGGGCAAGAGATCAGGAGGACTGAAACAGCGTTGAGGATGGCGTGATGAGGCGCTGCCCCGGCCAGCCAATAGCCCGCTGCGGTGGCGGCGGCGAGGAGGAAGACCAGCGGCACGAACCAGCGGACGATGGTGTCTGCAGCGGGGACGTAGGCCGCTTTGTGGCCGATGTCCCTTTCCACCATGTCGATGATCCGATGCAGCGCCGTCTCCTCGATCCGTGCTGTGACCCGTATCGTCAAGGCACCCTGCTGCAACAGAGAGCCTCCTAGGACCGCGCTGCCGCCTCTTTTCACGATAGGCATAGCCTCGCCCGTCATCAACGCTTCGTCGCAGGCGCCTTCGCCGTCGACGACGACGCCATCCAGGACGATTTTTTCCCCGGTGAGGGCAACGATGAGGTCGCCCGGCTCGATATCTTTCAGAGGAACGAATCTGCGTGTGCCGTCGGCATGCTGCTTCCTCCCGCGCTTAGGGAGGGCGCGCGTGAGGCGTATCAACGAGTCTTTGGCAGAGAACTTGGCTTTGGATTCGATGATCTTGCCCAGAAGCACGAAGACGATGATGACAGACATCGAGTCGAAGTAGACCTTTGTTCCGCCTGTAAAGAGCTCCGCAGCCGAGATCGCCGTCGCTGCCGACACGCCCAATGCCACCAGGGCCTCCATGCCGCATAGGCCGATGCGCAGACCATGGATGAAGCGGCGCCAGATAGGCCAGGCGCAATAGGTCAACACAGGCAGCGAACTGAAGAAGGAGAGCCAGGCCAGCAGCGGGCCGTAGCCGACGGTGTCGATGTCGAAGTAGGTGGCATACAGAGGATATGAAAACATCATGATGTTCAATGAACAGAAGGCAGCCACAATAAATCGGAGATAGAGGGATCTTTGGACTGCCTGCTTACACGGATCCTGCAGCGTCGTCGGATGGTATCCCCACGACTCGATTCTTTTGAAGATGTCCGCTTTGGAGAGATGCCTCGGCGCATATTCGATCGACGCCAGGTCTGTGGCATAATCCACGACGCATTTTCGGATCCCTTTTTCCTGCAGCAGCATCAGCTGGATGAAGACGGAGCACGAAGGACACCATAGATCGGTGATCTCGAGGTGGATCTTCTCCCATTCCTGCTCGGGGAGGGTGGTGGAGTGTTTGCGGATTTCATCCAGGAGGGCCGGATTGGAGATCAGCCCCGAGCGGAGCGCCTGCAGAAAGAGAGGGTTCTCACGGTAGTTGTCAAGGCAGTTTTTGCTCGAGAGGATATGGAAGACGGCGTGGCATCCCGTGCAGCAGAAGGTCCGCTCCTCATCGATGATAGGAAAAGCTGCTGTGGGAGTCTCGCACAAGGCGCAAAGGTTTGCCATAGGACATCAGCCTAACAAACCCAAGTTAGCCACGCAACAGCAATTAAACACGAAGGCACAAAGGAGCAGTAATTAAACACGAATTAAACACGAAGGCACAAAGGAGCACAAAGATCACAAAGGCATCGCACTAGACCACAATCGCTCTGAAAAGCACGATTGAGTCCTTATGCGATGTCTTTGTGATCTTTGTGCTCCTTTGTGCCTTCGTGTTTAATTCGTGTTTAATTGCTGCTTTTACACCCTGTTCCAGCTATGCAGGTGCTGGGAGATAGTCGACAGCTTATCCTGAATCACGGGATTTTCGTCAGACTTGTACAGAGTCAGTAACTCAGTCATTTGTTTCTTGTATTTATCGATGAACTCTTTTTTGATTGGATGAAACAACGCGAACTGGTTTTTGATATGCTCTTTAACAGCATCAAAATCGAAATGATGTGCTTTATCCAGGGTTGCACCCAACCACAAGACATGCAATAACGCGTTTTTATCCCCTTCACATGCTTCCAAATAGTCTTTAAAATTTTCGTTGATTGAAAATTGTAAAATCGATTGTACGCTAAGATAGGGCAATCCCGAATCTTTCGGAGCAATAAAAGGTTTCAACAAGGCATGATCAGCTCCTAACTTCTTCGTCAGCACTTGTTTGAAGTGTTTCAGATCATTAGATTCTTTGACACTCGCTTCAAAATAGGTTGAAAAGTGGATAAACTTTGGGTCTTTTGGTTCCGAGCTCAGGATTGTCCTTAACTTTTTCAATAAGTTATCGTTGCCGAAGCTATTTTGACCTAGTTGAATTGCTTCTTCAGTTAAATCTGTATGATCATCATAATGATCAGCATAGGTGATCCACGAATGGATCAAGATATCGGAATACTCCTTCTCGAATAGCTCTGCAACCACTTTGGAATATTGTTCATCATTGATATGCTTAGGGATGAGCATCTGGCGAATCCCAAAATGACCCATTAATGTGTTTGGGTGAGCAAGCTTGATCAATTTCACGAGTTGTTTTTGTGTTGGAGTATGGTGTTTCAAAATCAGTTCTAGATTGTCATTGTTAACATACCAATGGCGGTTATGTTCAAATCTTTTGACTGGCGCTTCAAGCAACTTGAGGACGTACATCTCTGCGATATCTTCTTTTGCATCTTGCAGTCCATCGCAGGATAACAGAACAAATAAATCCTGGTGGGTAAACTCTGAGAGGGGAAGGGTGGTGGAGTCTTTTTCAAATTGTTTGATGTATTCATAAAATTTGATCGCTAGCTTGCGGAGAATCGCGATTTCATTCTTTGGCGGCGTTGGATTGCAACCCATACAATTGAGTACGATATCAAGATATTCGTTGTCTGTTAGTGTTGCGCAGTTTTTTCTCAGAGAGCCTAAAATATGGCAGAATTTTCTCTCAGAGAGGGATTTAAAAAATTCAGCATTATTTAACTCTGTACTTAGAAATTTTTTAAATGAAGTGACCGAATAATCAGTCTGAACGTTTTGTTGACTATTACCGATTGGATTATCATTACTAACAAACATATTAACTCCTAGGTTATAAAAAAGATTCATTGTATCCAATTTTGTTATTGTTGTCAAGATAAGCATGAAAAATTCCTCTTTACATTAAAGATATAAGATCATATACTCTCTTTTTTTAACGTACTAAAAATATAGAGGTTATATGACAGACAGCATTTCATCATTCTTTGTAAAAACACATTATTATTCGGACTTTACTCCAATAAGTCCTATTTCAGGCTTGGCTGCATTGATTACAAAACTAGCGCTGAAAGCCTTGAGTTATTGTAATCCAGAAATAGAAAACTCCAATCAACTATGCCGTTACATCCGAGATATGAGCTATACCAGCATTGTCGTTTCGTTGGTTCCTATCGTTGGGTTCGTTGCCAACGCAGTTCAGGGATATCTTAACTATAAAAATGCGGCCGAGCTGTATAAATATGCTTGTAAAATCGATCATGAAAGCCTTAATGAACAAGATCAAACGAAGGCAAACAAGGGTATTGCGGAGGCCTTTAACTTGTATAAAGAAGCTGCTGAGCTAGGACATGTAGAAGCGATGGAGAAAGTAGGGGAGTTTTCTCGATTTGGTTTCGGAACAAAAGCTAATCCTGGTGAAGCATTCAGATGGTATCAAAGAAGCTCCGATTGGGGAAACACTGTAGCTCTTTTTTGCTTGGGCGAGTGCTACAATGAAGGAATTGGCACTAACATAGACCCTAAGGCAGCGTTTAATTGCTTCCAGGTAGCTGCTGAAAGAGGGGATTCAAGAGCGATGAAAGCCCTTGCCGATTGCTATGCCAAAGGTACCGGCGTCGATAAACAAGATCGCAATGAAGCATTTAAATGGTATAAGCAATCAGTTGAAAAAGGGGTGACATCCGGAATGTATGAGTATGCCCTTTGCTTAAGAAATGGCTTCGGCACTGACGAAGATGAAGTTAAAGCCGAAGAATACCTTATCAAAGCAGCTAACAATGGAGATTGTCGAGCAGCTTTGGACTTGACTGAGTGGTATGAGAAGAGAAATCAACAAGATTTAGCGGCAAAGTTTTACGAGAAGGCAGCTAGTTTAGGCAACGGTAAGGCAGCGTACAAAATAGCTTGCCGCTACTTCAATGGGAACGGTGTCGCGAAAAGCACACCCAAAACTGAAGAGTGGTTAAAGGAAGCGATTAAATTGAAATATCATAAAGCGATATTCGAACTGGCTTTGTTATATCGATACGGCCATGTGAAAGGTAAGGATATTAAAGATTCTGTCCAATTGTATTTGAAAGCATGCGAGCTTAAAATCCCAGAGGGTCATTACCAGTTAGGCGAAATCTATGAAAATGAGCATTCAAACGTTCAAGCGTTTGCTCATTATGAGAAAGCCGCCAAACTGGGTCATGCGCCTTCGATTGAGAAAGTCGGCGACTGTTATTACGCAGGGATCGGCGTCGAGATAAACTATTCCAAAGCCATGAGCTCTTGGTGGGACGCTGCTAAGAATAACGTTGTTACTGCGATGCAGAAAGCAGGAAAAGGGTACGAAGACACCTGCAATCATGCTGTCACAAGGGATCCCGATGAAGCAGCCAAATGGTATTGCAAAGCGGGCGAATTCTATGAATCAAAACAAAACCAGAAAGATGCCGAAGTATGGTTCAAAAAAGCTGCTGGTTTGACCGGCGTTTGGGCCCTCTCAGCTAAGGAAAGTTTACGAAAGATCGAAGAGAAAAAGAAAAAAGACCTCGAAGATGAAATATTGAGAATTGAGCGTGAGAATAAGTTGAAAGTTGATAGTGTAAAGAAGTGATGAGTGATGAGTGAAAAGTTAAAAGTTGAAAGTGATGAGTGGAAACCTCTCGGAATGGCTGTGAAAAATGTGGCAACCTCTCGAATATGAGCATACTGTTTTGCCTCCGAAGGTGAGTCCCGGAGGGACGAAAAGATGTAAAGCCCACAGTGTAGCACCGGAGGTGCAAACTGTGGGTATGGCGAGGAAAAAATGACCCAGCCCCAACGGGGCGGCAAGAAATCAAGAGTACATTATTACATTTGTAAAATAAATATCTCTTTAATATAATTAAAGATGCCATAATCTTTAATATTATTAATGTTGAGGTGTTTATGGAACAAACTAATGTAAATTCAAATCTTCCTATACAGGATAAACAACTTCCGCCGCCGCCGCCCATACAACTGCAAAAAACAACGTCGCATGGAATCATGTATACCTTTGGTATCAAGCTTTCTGACGCCCTAATGAGAATTGACACTTTCGTGAAGAGACTTTTTTTTGCCTCAAAGGGAAAATTGGAAAATATGAATAAACAGATGCCTAAAGCTACATATGATACGCCTGAAAACATGAGAGAAGCGGAAAGTAGAATGAGTCAAAGCAATTTGAGCCCGGTATCGATTAGCATCCCTGAAAAAGTAAAAGGTTTTTTGAGCAAAATTAAAGAGAAAGGAGTAAAAGAAAAACTGACCAAATTGGTAACAAAATTGATGGTCGATTTCAATAATAATATAAATGAATATGATAAAACAGAGAATTTAACCCCTTCTGAAAAAAAGACACTAGGGGACACAATAACACGACAACATCGCGAGTTGGAAGAGATTAGTCAGTCTATCGAAGGTTATCCGGAATTAGAAATGCTTCAGAAAAACGTCGCGATTACAACTGGAAAATGGCAATAACTTTTATCTCACACGCTCGGCGCCGATGGGGATCGGAATAATCGTCTTGGCATTCCAGGCGGCCGCGACAGCGTCATTATTCAACCTGCCTAAGCCTCGCAGGCCTACTCCCAAAACCGTCGTCTGGGAGATCAGATAAAATCCAAACTTCACCATCCAGGGTTGAATCGCTAGTGTCGATAACGCTGCGAAAGTCCCCGGATAAAACACGAGAGTGATCGCAGCGATGATGGTGATGGTGATCGCAGTGATGACAAGCGGATTGCGGATATTACGCAATCCGATGTCGGCAGTCCCAAAGATAGGCTTGCACATCGCTTCGCCGATCTTTTCCAGGGTATTTTTCGAGTAGGAAAAAGAGTTGCCGCTATCGCTGGAAACAAACTCCCTGCAGGAAATAAACCCGAAATAGTCACGTGTTGATGAAAATGCAATACCCATATTATTTATTCGTTGCCGTATTTTGTTGGGGTTGATAAAACTTATCCATCAAAGCCTGATTGCTGAAGCGTCCATAGGCTCTCAATGCCTTGGCAATGGTGGTTTCGACAAGCGCGATGTAGACTGCCAACTTAACAGCCCAGAAAGGGGTGTTGGTGACGACGAAGACAACGACGTCGTATGTCGCTAAATACGTCGTGACAGGATAAAACGCGAGCGTGATTGAAAAGAGGGTCATCGCCGTCAACGCAATGGTGACGACGCGGGGCTCTGTTGCCATCTGCCACACTTTGCGCGGGATATTTTCCAGCATCCATAAGCCGACATCGCCGATCCTTTCAATCAAATTCGGTTGAACATCGCCCTTATAGTATTCGCTGAGGTCGGATTGTGTTCCGAGTTTATAATGGCTAATGAATCGAAAAACAATATTATCATTATTACTATATTCTATCATAAATTCTCCATGTTATTTTGTTTAAAAACACAAATAATATTAAAACAAACGCTTAATGTCAATGAGGAAGTTGAAAGTGGAAAGTTTCAAATAGGAAATATTGCATGAAAAGAGGATTGATGTTACAGGTGGGTTCTAAAAGGAGACTCCATGAATCCATACAAACTAGCGTGGGCGATTTTAATTGCTCTTTTTGCTTCTGTTATCTTCATGGCGCTGAAGAAAGACGACGTCAAACCTCCTCCAAAAATCGATAAAGAGGTCCAATCGATCGGAACCGACATCTACATCTATGGTTATCCTTTGATTACTATGGACATCACACGTCAAGTGATGACTAATACGGAATCTGTGGATGAAACGAAAGCTCCGATGAACCAGTTTGTCCATCTCAGAACCTTTCCAAGCACGACTTTCCGCGATGTGACGGCACCCAATGCCGATACTCTTTATTCTATCGCTTGGGTGGATGTTGCCAAAGAGCCTTATATCCTTCATGTTCCTGAGGAGTCTGGAAGGTATTACCTGATGCCGATGCTGTCGATTTGGACTGAAGTCTTCGCCGACCCGGGAACCCGTACTACGGGTACCAACGCCGGGGATTTTGCTATCACAGGACCGGGTTGGAAAGGGGGTCTTCCTGCAGGAATCAAAGAACTCAAGTCGCCTACTAATACCGTCTGGATTCTCGGCCGTACCTATTGCTCAGGAACTCCTGATGATTATAATGCTGTCCATGCACTCCAAGACCAGTATACCCTCATGCCCCTATCCTCTTTTGGGAAACCTTATACGCCCCCTCAAGGTATAGTCGACCCCTCAATCGATATGACCACTCCCGTACGCAATCAAGTCAATGGCATGGATATCGCCTCCTTTTTTGATAGGCTGGCTAAGCTCATGATCTCCTTCCCTCCAACCCAGGAAGATTCCGCCATCGTGGCTAAAATGGCTAAGATCGGTCTCGTCCCGGGCAAAGAGTTTGACCTGACAAAACTCACCGATGAGCAGATTAGTTCTTTGTTGGATGTCCCGGCTTTGGGTATTGAGAAAATCATGGGCCATGCTAAAGAGGCCGGCACCCTCATCAATGGATGGTCCTATACGCTGAAAACAGGCCAATATGGGACGGATTATCTGCAGCGGGCCTATATCGCCGCAGTCGGCTTAGGCGCTAACATTCCGGAAGATGCTATCTATCCCATGGCTAGTGTAGACAGCGAGGGAGAACCCCTCAGCGGATCGATGCGTTATACCATCCATTTTGATAAAACACCCCCAGTGAAAGGATTTTGGTCGTTGACAATGTACAACGACCAATATTTCTTTACCGAAAATAAGCTAAATCGCTATTCCATCGGCTCTAGAGACGCGTTGAAATACAACGATGACGGCTCGCTCGACCTCTATATCCAAAATAGCTCTCCAGGCAAAGAAAAGGAATCTAACTGGCTTCCTGCACCCAAGGGAAAGTTCATCCTCATGCTCCGCCTCTATTGGCCAGAACAGGCTCTCCTCAATGAAACGTGGAAGCCCCCGGCAGTGAAGAAGGAAGTGTAGATGTATACTCATGGTGTGGAGTCTAACGAAACCTTCGTGAACGTGCCCGAGCCCGTGCCCGTGCCCGAAATTACGAGCGATTTTCGGGCACGGGCACGGGCTTGGGCACGTTCACGAAGGTTTCGTTAGACTCCACACCATGGGCACTTTCCACTGCCTAAGGATTTTGGGGTGGTGGATTCTGCTGCGAATTAGGTGGGATGTATTGGACCGGTTCTTGAGGAGCTACATAGACTGCACCGCCACTGCCTTGATTCGCATTTGAGCCGTATTCAGCTCCGCGGGCAAAACCGCGCGCTGCAGCAGCATCTCGATTTTCTTCAGGATGTTGTTCACCACCGCGTCTATTCATCTCGGTCCTATTTCGCCCTTCCTCTTCATGACGCATGCCGCCTCCTCTAGCTAGCAAGGAAGAATCTGATCCTACAAGGTTGATAAAGGACAGCAACGGTATGACAGCGAGAATGATAGCAGATCTTTTTAATAATGATTTAATATTCATTTCA
>Ga0207122_1085_pt1 | contig 15013 bp, 8 predicted proteins | sample Alteio_BWMinHeat_38_FD_153504 | JGI IMG/M metagenome (GOLD analysis project Ga0207122, IMG submission 153504) | Enriched cells from forest soil in Barre Woods Harvard Forest LTER site, Petersham, Massachusetts, United States -... | ecosystem: Environmental > Terrestrial > Soil > Temperate forest >... | reverse complement strand
CTTTCCTTTTAGTTTCGGGTGAGTCTCTAAGATCTTAAAGCAATCGCAAGCAATTTTGACAATATTTTTTGTCTGTTCTTTAGACAAACGCTTTATCATTGTCGTATCAAATTTATTCAGCATTTTCGGAGTCACTTCATTGAAATAGCAAGTTCCCTTTCCGCCTGATGCTAAGACCATCTTCCAGAAGGCTAGGCCGATGCCTCCGGCGAGTTCCAGGACAACAAAGTCCTTTTTCCTTTGAGTAAGGTCTTTGATTTCTCGTAAACAAAGAACCTCTAATGCAGCTTGAGTATGAAATGTCCTTCCAAAAAATTGGTCATCATTTTCAACCAACATAGTATAGTCAAGAGATTCAGGATTTTCAGGGACTTCTGAAGCAATATCTCTTTGAATTTTATCGATTTGTTTGTGATATTCTTTCGGCAGCCAAGATTTAATCGTATCAATTTGACAAAAGGGAGAGTTTTTAGGATCAAAATTCGTAGACATAATTATTCCTTATTTGCCATTTCGGCTAGTAAAAGTAACTGATCCTGGTATTCGTTATATCCCTTCTTATTGTTATCAAAACATCCTGCTAAATTGCATACATGCAAACATGAGAAGCCTGAACCAAGGGAATTTTTCAACTTTAAGGTGTCACTTAGTTTGTCTAAATATTTCAAATGACTTAAATAGCGATCAAAAATCCTCAATAGAAGCGTGTTCCGCTCCTTCATATCTTTAATGGATAGGAGAGTTTGTTGAATAAGGGCAACGAAGTATACGGGAATATTTTCACTCTCGTTAAGGATACGATTAATAATTTGTTCAAGACACTGTTCGATAATTTTGGGTTTGCTACATAGCTTGGGACCTAATTCCATGAACTGTTTAATAGTATCGTCAAGGTCATTGGCATTTTTCGTCAGTTCTAACAGACCTTTTGATAGGATGTCATGTGACAAGTATTGTAAATCGAAAAGCCGCCTCACTTTGTCTTTAGGTATAGTGTCCAAACAGAAGCTCACAAGTGAATGGGAGATTGTTTTCTGCCCCAGCTTCTCTTTATTTAGGAGGAGGAATTCGAGGATGAGGTTGCCAAGCTCCTCGTTCCTTTCTGATTCAAGCTCGCTCGAGATGAGCTTCTCCAATAACGAGATCCAAGCGATGATCTTCTCGTTGTTGAGAACGGTTGTTTCTAGGTTTAAGAAGCCGACGATCTGATCCCTATTCGGCTTCCTGGCTTGGCTAAGGAGCTCAAGCGAGGCAACGGAGAGGGGCACTTTGTTGTCGAGTTGTTTTTTGAACCACAGATCAAGTTTGGAATGAAATCTGTGTTTTTTTAGTATCTCCGCTTTTTGGTTGATTAGGCCTTCCAAGAGTTTGTCTGCGACGGTGATATCCTTGAGAGCGAGCTCTCCTGCAAGTTCCTGGAGCTCTTCTAGTGACTCGTCTATCAAGTTCTCTGTTTTAAGCTTCAAAAACAGCTGCCCCGCCTCTTCCCATTTCTCTTGCTTACTCAATCTATGTAAATGAGAGATCCACAGCTCCTTACAGGCAGCATCTCGTCTTTCATTTGGCGGAAAGGTATTGATATAATCAATTGCCATTTGGCTGTAATTTTCATCGCCTGTTGCCAGGAGTTTCTTGACCCAGAACAGCATAGAGGGGGTATTTTCGGATGATAGTTTTTCTTTCAACTCTTGGATGAGGGGAAGACCGTGATCTTTCGTTTCTTGGAGAGCCGTTTCCAACAGTCCGACAAGGGACATATGAGAATCATCCACTTTCCCGGCTATAGCTTTATTCTCGAACTTAAGGATGTGCGGAAGACGCTTGATGATGCGATGGCAGATCCATTGTTTCATTGTAGGGTCTTTAACGAACGATATCAGTGATAAGAGGGTAACCATTAGCTCGTCTGAGGGGACGTTTTTGTCCCAAACGTTACGTATGTTGGAACAGTCAACATCGGATAGCAGTAGCGGAAAAATCATGTCGTGTATCCCTCTTTTGACTATCTTCTCAATAATTGACGTAGATTTCTTATCGGAGAAAGTTTTGTAGAGAAGGAATCCATTTCTGAAATACCTTTCATCACCGCTATCCAACAGTTGATGAATCCACGCCTCAAGATTGAGGTTCTCTTTTTTCTCCAGTAGGCCTTTTAAACTCTGTTCCAGAGACTTAAGAGTTGGATCCTTCTGATGTTGAGCCGCAAGAGCCTTTTCAAAACAGAACAAAACATGGGAGAGTATGGCATGATCCATGCTTCCCTCCCGACGAAAGTCGGATTTCACAAAGAGGGGTGATATGTGCATTAAAAGAAGATCTATCATCTCATTAAACTTGATATCGGGGCATCCGAGCAGCATGACAATGCCCAGATGTTTTAGCTCTATTTTATCGCTCTCAAGCCAGCTCAAGGCCAAATCCTTTCCCTTTTTTGGAAAATGGGGCAATGGGATATGAAACGATAAACCACCCCTCTTGAGAAACAGATGGTAGAGATCGAGATCCAAGATCCATTCGGTTTGCTTGTCATCGAATGGCAAGTAGACATAATACTTTTCTCCATCGCTTTCGATTGGAAACGTAAAGGCATATCCCCCATTGTGATTTTGCAGAGTTCGTGGAAAGAAGAGATAAAGAAGGGGTTGCAGGCTAGCTGAGAAACGAGAAAAAGGGATCTTCTGATCTATCAATGCCCTCTTCATCCAGGCAACTAAATCGTTCTTTGAGACATCAACCCGAAAGATTTCCTCTTTAGCAATATGTTCAATAAGTGCGGCTATCTCTTCATCCTTCACATTGAAATGGGAATGGAGACATTGGCAGTAGTTCACAAAGAATACAAGTGCCTTTTGAGGATTATCTTTAGCCTGTTTTTTGAGGTTCAACGTTTGTTTGCTCTCCCAAGTGGCTTTCAGAAGATCCTCCATCGCACCTGGTTTAAGCACACGGTATCCATTCAAAGTCATTTCAGATAGAACCTCGAATAGGGTGATCTGACTTTTTCCCTTGGGAATGACTGCATTGTGGGTAAGATGATTAACGATAGATTGCTCAATGGAAAATGGGCTTGACGTGAGGATGAGGGTATTGTTTTTTAAGACGACTTCAATTTCAGAAAATTGAGAGGATAGGGGAGGAGCGTCATCAGTATAAAAGAGAAATTTGATCTTTCCTTGTGTCGTATCTAATTCAATCGGGGATCTTTGGGCATCATTACTCTCTTTCTTTACCTTGATGCCGATGATGGTCTCTTGCGTTGAACTTGCCGCAGTCCTAAGAATGGGTTTAAGTTCATCTTTGGTAAGACAGAAAAATTTAAAAGCCAATTCAGAAAGGATCTCAGGGTCATTTATAGCGTCGCTTTTGAGGATAGACCACTTCTCGAACGGCTTTTCATCCAATAAGAGGTAAAGGTAATCAATAATGGAATGTTCCTTTTCCGATGTCACACCTTCTGAAATGATAGCCCATTGTGAAAGGAGATGAGCCTTTAAGAAATTGAAGAGTTTCTCAAATTCCTCCCCGGCTATACCCCATGTTCCGGTATTGTAAGAAGACTTAACAATCCCCGTCTCTGAACAAATTCCCTTCTTTCTCAATAGCTCAAAGACTTGATCGGCGCCGGAGAAACATAACAAGGGTGTTTTTTCTTCCAAAACACCAGTGGTTTCATTTGGGATGTTACCTTTATTGTGAAATCCGCTAAGGATAGGTTTTGCTACTATTGGTTGTTTATTATCAATATTATTCATTTTAAAAATTCCTGTATTTTATTATTAATAGAATAATCAATGATGAATAAAAGTACAATATTTTTCTCGGCCTCGTTGGGGCTGGATATCATAATCCCATTGACATACCCACAGTTTGCACCTCCGGTGATACACTGTGGGCTGGTCTTTGTAATGGTCTCTTGAACGGCCTCATTAGTGATTCTTCTAAGAGGATAAAAAAAGCGACTAAGCCGGAAAATATGTTACTGAATCAAGAGTCTGATTAATAAACTCATTGACCTCACACACTATCTTTTCGATGCTAACCTTCAATCTTATCGGATTTTCGCCAAAGATAATACTATGATGCAATCGCTTCTACTCCAGTGGAAACTTTATTTAGACCAGATGAAAGAACAGATCGAAGCGTCGCTTAAAGATCGCCTAGGAAAAGACATTCACTAGGCTAAAGAGGAGAAGCATCTCTATCTCTCAAAAATAATGGAGACGCTTTTGAAAGAGGACGAAAATCCGGCAGTCCGCATTGACCTTGAAGAAGCTAATCAGCAGCTAAACCGCTTTTTCACAGCCTGTAAAATAGCGAACAAACATGTGGATCCCATTCATAATGCCTGGCATCAACGTAATCTCATTGCGCCATGGACTATTGAGAAGCTTTTAGAATGGGAAATCAAAAGGAAAGGTTTGGATGAAGGCTATCTGGGCCATGATTTCAAAGATAAGCTTGATATCCTTTTTGGAGAAAATTCTCTTGAAACAGCAGAGGGATTCAAAATATTGAAAAATTTAAATATAAGGACCGGATTCCATTATCCAAGCAAAGTTAAAATGTCACCTTTTTAGGATTTTTAGGGGGGGCGTTTGAGGGGGAGGACCCCCTCAAACTCCCCCTAAACTCAACAAGGTGACATTTCTACTTTGGAGAAATAGGTGACATTTCTATTTTGGTTTGACAGATGGCATATTTTTTGAGCCTTTATGATAACATATCATATCCTATTGGATCATTTTCTCGATAAATGACTCATTAGTGAGTTAAAAATGAGTTATTTCCGATTAATTGACATATAAATTGACTAAATAACCCACTCTTGTGTAGCATTAGGTTAGAAATTTAGAAGGAGAGCCTATGAAATACCCAGAACCCGAATCCTCATTTCTTGAGTTCAAGCGAGAGATTCCCAAGAATGATCAAGTGATTAAGACGATTATCGGTTTTTGCAACAGGTATGGGGGCAAAATTATCATTGGTGTTGACGATGACAGAACGATTGTGGGGATATCCGACGATGCTATTGAGGGCTTGATGGAATCCCTCGATCGAACGATTTATGAAGCGACGGCGCCTCCGATTCTTCCATTGGTTTATACGCGAACGATGGGCGATAAGACTGTTCTTTATATAGAGGTGTCTAAGGGGATGAACAAACCTTATTATCGATGTTCAGAGGGACTGGAAAACGGTGTTTACATTCGCCTGGGACGCCATACATTACGAGCAAATGCTGATCTAAGCGAAGAACTCAAGTGGCAGTCTCGTGGAATTACTTTTGATGCACTTCCGGTTTATCAGGCGAATATAGAAACGGATCTCGATAAAAAGAAGATACAAGACTTTTTTCAAAAGCGAAAAGGGCGTCCAAAAGTGAAAATCACTCAAGAGCTATTAGAAGCCTATGAGATCCATGTAAGAGAGCACGGAAAAGTCTATCCTACTACAGCCGGGATCCTGCTATTTGGAACAAACCCTCAACAATTCTTTTCTGAGGGGATGGTCATTTGTACACACTATACAGGCATAGACGGACGAGAGGCTTTAGCTACGAAAGATTGTACAGGAACTCTCTTTGAGCAGTATCAAGAAGTGACAGCTTTTATTCTCAGTCGCCTCTATCGATCATTCTCCATTAAAGGGTTTAAGCGTCAAGAGATTTTGGAAGTCCCTGAGATAGCACTGAGGGAGGCATTATTGAATATGTTGGTGCATCGCAATTACCACATTAAGTCTCCTTCAAAAATCTCCATTTATGATAATCGGATCGAGTTCTTTAGTCCTGGGGATTTCCCCGGCCCCCTGGATGCCCATAACCTGCTAGAGGGTATGAGTTTTCTTCGAAATCCAGCTGTTTGTAGAGCCTTTAGAGAAGCTCATCTCATCGAAAAATTAGGCACGGGCTTGATAGCTCTTTTTAACAGTTATGTGCAGATGGACCTTCCGCGTCCGCAAATTATTGAGGGGACAAGTTTCGTGAAATGTGTCCTTCCAAGAAACACCCCCGAAACAATTCGTTTACAGCCTAAAAAAAACTTGTCTGATGCTCTCAAATCTGTGTACGATCTTTTTGGGGTTGTAGATGAAATCACTGTTTCTCGTGTCATGGAAGCTCTTGATCTCCCACGGTCCACTGCAGGAAGACGACTGGCAACTCTTGTGCAGGGTAAGCTCATCATTAAAAAAGGTTCGGGGAGAGCTGCACGATACATGCGAGCCCCTCCTGTTGCCTATCAATGATGTGCTTAGGCAGCTCAAAGGCGCACGATTGTCCCAAATAGTTCTTCATGTCGTTGTTGATGAGATCAAGAAGAAAGTCATTGCATGTAGTCCTGAGGTGAATAATGCTCAATGCGGAGCCATTAGCTTTATCCAGCGTTTTGGTACTACTCTTAATCTTCACCCCCATTTTCATCTTGTTGTTGCGGATGGTGTGTTTGAACCAGAAGATGTCGCATTTAAGTTTCATGAGGCACTCCTCACACCCGACGACATTGCGGATACCCAAGACAGCATTCGGAAACGGGTCTTAAAGCTAAAGGTAAAAAGAAGAACTCCTGACGGAGTTTAATTTGGTCACATTTGCATTCCCGTAGCTGCGGCTGTCTTCGCTTAGCTCGCAAGCCTTGGCTACGAGCTACAAAATGAGAACCCACTGCGTGGGTTTAGCTGCAAAAATGTGTATAAAACCATGCTCTTCGGGAGTGCCGGAATGAACTGCTAGGACTTTTGCAATTGTCTCATATGGACATGATGGACGATACGCAATGAGATCCGTCAGCGAGGCTTCGGAGAAGGCGCTAAAGATCGTCAGCGCATTGGCTTTCGCGCTAGCCCAAATCCAATTTTTGAGTTACGTTTGGTATACCCCAGAAAGAGAGAGTTATTTTACAAAATTTCGATTTATAGTATAATTGCTTGTATAAGTATATAAAAATTGCATATATAGTCCCTGAGTGTTTTATCCTGAAAACTTTAGCCTAAACAGGTGTGACTGTTCGAGATTGAGGTAAACAATGTTTATTATTACGAAGTTAAAGAACAAGTTGAAGGACGCGATGTTGAGATAGCAGTAGTACCGATGTGGAAGTGGCTTGTATTCAATACCTGATAAATGATTCGCATAATAAATAAAATATATTTTATAATATAAATGTAGTTTTAATATTATAAATATATGGTTTTATTATGAATAATAACGATTTTCAATTAGAACATTTATCAAAATTCATCTATGACTTCAACCAGGTTGCTCAAGGCAAGCCCCAAAAATATCAAGATGAATTGATCCAAGACATTGCCGACTTAGCACTCGATTTTAAAAAAGATTTAGATGTCACCATAAGCCCAGAGTATGAGATCAAACTGAAACGAGCATTAGTCATTTGTGAAAAGATAAAACAACTGGGTAACATTACCAAAGAACAACTCTCCTCTATCGAGCAGATCGAAAAAGGGTGTGGTATCCATTTATCAAAAAGTCAAAAAACAGAATTACCTCCTTTCAATTTTCTCTTTGGATGCGATCTCGATGCAAGAGATGACAATGGAGCTATTGCCAGTGAAGTAAGTAAGGCGATTGAAAATGACATATCCGTTGTCGTCACTGCCTCGATTGCGAAAAAAATAAAAGAGGATTACTTTTTATCTGAGTGTGTCGAAAAAATACAAGAACATAGCCACGTCTTTCGGGAAAAAAATGGCAATTATTTACTTATTCTTCCCAAGAAGGACCCCAAAGAAGAGGTGGATTTATATAAATTTGGATTTATTGCCAGTAAATTTGAAAAAGTCGAGGGTGACAAGATATTTCAAGAACTGATCAAAACTAAAGAAACGGCAATCGAAGACTTCTTAGCTCTCTTCGAAAAAAACACATGTTCAAGAAGAATACTCTTGGCTGGGCATGGAGCCCCAGGCGTAATCGGAGGGCTATCGCTAAATAAATACAGAAAATTCTTAAACACAATAAATATGCTTGAATTTAAGTGTGAATATCTCGATATCACCAGTTGTCATGGTGGAGGTGAAAACCTCCTAGAACATTACGTCGAAGGGGCAATAATAGAGGATACCATCTCCCCTTCATTTCCCATCATCGTGCGATCCATTGCGGATGTTCCAATCACAGTAGATGATGACCACATTAAAGATGTCTTTACGCATTTTGAGGAGTTGAAGAAAGAAACTCTCGACACAGTAACAACGATGGGAAAATACGCAAAACCTCCTAAAGATTACAAACCTGAATCATACCCTCAAATGCTCTTTCCCACAAAGCGGTCTACTTCTCAGTTTCGACCCATCCCCATGAAGCAGAATTATCTCTCCTACTTAACCTTTACCAAGATGCGCGCTTTGCAAATAGAAAACAAAAAGGAGATTATTTTCGATACTGGTATTATCGGCTTCTATCCATTGGTCATTTCTCTGCCGATCAACATGACAGATAAAAATCCAATTTTGCTTTCAATGATCCCTGGAAATGCCCATCATTTCCTTGCCGAAATAGAATTACAAAACAGTACATTAAGCTCATTATTTGAAAGCACATCCGAATTTAATAAAAAAACTGGTTCACATAAAGCATTTTTTATTAAGAAATTAAAAGATAATAAACAAGAATATAATAATGTCGTGATCTGTTTGACAAAAAAACAACGCTTTTATCTCTCCTCTCGTAATGAAAGTGGGACCACTGTGTACGAGAAAATAACCGACTCCAAAACTGAACGCATAACAGAGTCAGAGTATAACCTAGAAATGTCCACAATTTACCATCTTACCACACCAACAGAAAAGGCTTTACGATTCAGCTCAGGGGGGCAAGAGGGCGAGAAGGATTTCCTACAAAATGTAAAAGACACATTTCCCTCGCTTCTTTCCGATTATAGAATTAACCGAGATGTTGCTTTAAAAGCTGTTCAGTATGACCGTGAGATTTTTAAAAATCTTCCAGAAAATCTAAAAAAAGATCCTGATATCATCCTCCAAGCCATAGAAACCGACGGTCATGTCCTTGATGATCTCTTACCAGAGAGTTGGAAAATCCCCGAACTCGTTTTAAAGATCATTCAAATCAATGCACTTGGGATGCAATATGCTGCAAAAGAGCTCAGGGAAGATCCCGAATTCGGCCTGAAAGCAGTAAAACGGAACGGCCTAGCATTCCAAGTTGCCCCCGACTCATTGAAAAATGATAAGAATGTCTTATTGGCTGCTATGGAAAGTACCCCCACGATGTATTTGCGGGCTTCAGAGGCTCTGAGGAAAGACAAAGAGGTGATCCTTTTCGGTCTCAAAAAAGAACCTCAAATTCTTCGTAAGCTCTCACCCGAAAGCTGGAAAGATTCAGACATTAAAGCTGGGGCATTAAAAGCTATCGAGCAAAATAAGGTATGCTTCACCTATGTTCCTGATTACGTGAAGGATAAAGACTTTGTTGAGAAAGCCTTAAAAATAAACCCAAGCGTGAAGGACTATATCCAGTAACGCAATAATGCCTGCAATCCCTATTCGCCAATGGGTCATCAGCTTTCCCAAACGAATTCGTCACTACCTTCAAACAAATGCTATCCTTAAAGAAGTTCTTCATGTAGTTGTTGATGAGATCAAGAAGAAGGTCTCGGAGGAATGGGCTATACATCTTTTCGTCCTTTCAGGACTCAGCACCTCCGGTGCAAGAACATCCGAATTTACACCCCAGAAAGAGAGAGTTGTTTTACAAAATTTCGATTTATTATATAATTGCTTGTATAAGTATATAAAAATTGCATATATCAACTAGAGAGTATATGTCAACTATAGATTTTTTAAAATCAGTCGTCGAACAGCGGTTCAAAGAATTGTATGACAAACCGCTGATCAAGCAAAAGGATTTGGATGCAGCCTTGGAATTGTTCAAAAATTTTGTAATTGGCGAGATACCAGAAAGGTATTTAGAAAACAGTGAGTACAGTCAGAACCGGGCGCAGACCCTGGCGTGTGACGTGACTCGACTTCACGCTGACAAATTTAAGCAAATTTGTTTGACTGGTTTTCCTTTTTCTATCTGTAAAATCCCGAATATGCAAACCGTATTGAAAGCTGCGCTCTTGCACGACGATTCCATTTTGGCCTATTGTCTCTTAGCAGCAGAGAGCGATGAGGAGGTACTTCCTCTTGTTAAACAGTTGTCGTTCAAAGAAATTGTGAGGGCGTGTCATGATCTGAAACACGAGTATCTGCAGTACAACAACAACAAGGCTGGCTATTATTTATTATGGTTGATTAAAAATGTTGCCGGCTGCTCATTTGACCTTCCAAAACAAGGGGATGTCAACGACTCAACTGTTGGGAAAGTATTGTCGCCATTCCTTTGCAGCGACAAAAGAAACATTGCCAGTGATGTCAAATTTTTAGAAATGGTGGTTGAGAAAGCCACTCCACAGCCCCCCTTTTTCTTACAATTTTTGGATTTCCCGTCGATCAACGCTCTTTTCAGCCTTGCCATGAAATGTTTTCAGGAGATCTCCCTTGATCAATGGCCCAACAAAGTCATGCTCATAGAGAGTTTTCTTTCCTGGCAAATGGATACAGGAATGGGAAAACCGCTGTTGCAGCTAAGTGAAGAAAGGCAAGCTGCTCTTATACGCTTTGCACTGGAACAGTTCGAGCAAATACCTGCGGACAAATGGCCGAATAAAGTAACCATCATCAAGCATCTTCTCCTCAAATTACCGGAGAAAGCTGCACAAACTATGGCAACAGCTCTGGCGAATAGCAAGGATAGAACATTAGTTGAACTAAGTAAATTAGTTGGAATAAGAACAACATTAGACGGTTTAAATCCACAGGATACCTACAGTACCTACAGTATGATGCGGATAGTAAATCCGTTGGAAGAACAATTTCCGTTTTTTAACGCAATAGACTTGGTGAATATCCGTTTCGGTTATGCATTTCCGAAATTATGCATTGAACCAGCTTCCACCAAATTTGCTAAAAAGGTGGTTTTTCATACCAAGAGCGGAGTCTTTGTCCATCAGTCCCGCATGATTGGTGTCTATCACTTTCCTTCAAGGCAGTCACCCGACTCCCTCCTTGCTTATGATATGTATACGGAAAGGCTGGTTTGGTCAGTTCCGTTATCGCTCCTGGGGTTGACTGCCGAGCAATTTTCCTCTCTCAAGATCCACCAGGTAGGCGACCGCATCGCCTTCCAATTAACTGGAGAAAAGTTGGTTCATTTTGTGCACTCGGAGACAGGAGAGCACACCTCTTTCTTCATGCCAGAAAGCTATAGTCGTAAGGAAGGCGGCCTTTCTATTCATCTAGCTTCACAGGGGTATACCTACCAGGAAGTTTGGGAAGAGGATAAAGAGGTCTTTGTAGGCGGCAAGATTGAGAATGATAAATGGACTCAGTCTTTTAAAACTGCTGTTGGTTTAGGAGACCTGCTTCCTCTCTCGACCCATTGTGGATTTTATGACGTTAATTTAAATCAGCTCGTGGTGTTTGGGCCTACCGGCCATCATGTAAAGCTCGACTATTGCAGCAACGCGTACGCAAAGGACAGTAAGCTCTTTACCATCACGACCGTCAAGCGCGATCCACTTAATACAAAGCTTTTTCTTTTAACTGTGCAAACATTAAAGCTTGATGAAAAGGTGGTCTCCGAAGTTGAAAAGTATATCCCACTGGAGCAATGCGCCACTATCGGCAAGCTCTGCAAAAATGATCAATTGGTCCTTTTTGCACAAAATGGCTCCCCCATTTTTGTCGACGTCAAGACCGGCAAAATGACCTATAGTACGTTTGCCGCGAGCCCACATTCTAGCAACTTCATCGATGAGGAAACCGGAGCAGTGTGGAACGCAAATCTTTTGACACAAGAGGTGTGGAAGGTGACGCCAGAAAAGACAAAACTCATGGGCAGTGCGTCGATATGTAGTGAACATGGACAATTTCTCTATGTCAATAAAGATGGGCCGACCTATTTTAAATCGGAAGTCAATAACAGTATTTCATAATTTCTACTTTTATTGCGTAAAAATGGCAGATTTTGTATTATAATATTTTTGAAGACAAACATTTCGATATTAGAGGAAAATATGACAAGCGAATTAGCAAAATCAGGGGGTCATGACTATCTAAGATCTCCTGATAACTTCTCTTTTCTTAATGATCCTGCAGAGATACAGAGGATGCGACAAAGAGACGGAATCGTTAATGAAGTATTTTCAAATAAAGCCTCAGAAAATAGACCCGCTGCAGACACACGTGGAGTCTTGAAAACGAGAAAAATCACTGTTAACAGTGATGCTAAAGCCAGATCTTTACAAAAGATAAAGAACCCAAGCACATGGGTGATTGATGCCGATATCATCCAGACATTGAAAGAGTATCCTGGGGATCCAGATATTTTCAATGCGGTCTTGAATTTGGGTGATAGGACGGCATGGTTTCTGAATAGTTGCTGTAAAAAGACGGAATGTTCAGATTTTCTCAAAAGTATTATTACGGACAAAGATAGGGCTTTGGCTGTCATTAAGAGTTCGGGAAAAGATCGATTTCCAGTTTATAAAGACCTAATACCTGAAAACATCAAAGAAAATCCTGAATTTTTTTTGGAAGCCCTAAAAGAATTAGGGAACATACTATCGTTACATATTCCTAAAGCTCTCCAAAAGAATCGTGATTTTATGGTCAAGCTTGCTGGTCAAGTCTGGTCAATAGTGTCTGATTACAAATGGAAAGACGATAAAGACTTTGTATTAGATGCATTTAAGCACTATGTAAACGTTGGTAATCCGACAAGATTTAGCGTGTTGGACGCTGTTACGTGGAATGGGTTGTGTCTTGAATTTGTTCCTGACGAATTTAAGTCTGATCCTGAGATTGCCCTCGCAGCTGTGTTGAACAATTGGAAGGCAATACAGTTCCTTTCAGATCAGCTTAGAGATGGGATTGTCATTAAATCCTTCACACCACCCTATACCTCGAGTGTCTTGCGCAGGGTAATTAGTCATTTCGGGGGTGCACTGAACAAAAAAGACTTCGTTCTTAAAGCTATTAAAATGAACCCCATCTCCTATTTTTTGACGACAGAGGATCTCCAGAAAGATCCTGATGTATTACTGGAGGCTATTAAGGCCGGAATTGGTCGGCAGATGCCTGTAGAAGAAATCAAAATTGACGATAAAGAAGATAGCATATCCTATGAAATAGATCAGGAATGGCAGCGATGGGCATCGCTTTGTAAAGATAAGGGAAGCATTGCAAATGCCATTTTAAGCACGCTCTCTAAAAATCTCAAGGAAGATAAAAATTTTGCCCTTCAATTGGTCAAGGTATATGGACCTGCTTTGCAAGAGCTGCCTCTTTTCAAAGAGGATTTGGAGGTTGTTGAAGCAGCTGTAAAGCAGTCACCATTGGCACTTAAGTATGCGGGGGAGAAAGTAAAACAGAATGAGAATTTTATCCGAACCGTGGTGCCTCAAAAAAATCTCATGTATGTGACTCGGGGGATGATGGTTATTTTTTGCTTGTTGTCGATAACAATATAAGTTGGTTGCATGCTTCTAAGATACTTCTCAACGACAAAAAGATAGCCCTGGAAGCCTTAAAACTTACAAAGAATATTTATTTACACTTATCCGATGATCTCAAAAATGATGAGCACATTTTGCTATCGTATCGTCGCGAGTGCTGTTTGTCTGATCTCCGCAAAGGAAAAATAGTTTTACCCGAGGATTTTAAGAACGACAAAGACTTTATCCTTGTTGCTGCGGTCGTTGAGCCAAAAATTCTAGAAGATATTGATGAGACGTTATGGAAGGATAGGGAATTCAAGCTCAGTTTGCTTAAAGCCAATGTGAATGCTTTACCATATTTTCCAGGAAATTTTGATCAATTGAAAGAGTTGTTCGGAGGGCTGGGCGACGACCCGCAGGTTGTGTTGGACATTTTAGGCATACTTTCCAAATATGTTGATGCTGATTCTAACAAAGATGGGCGTCGCTTGGTTGGTATCGACTTTTTGTTTAACTTCTTACCCCCATCGTTGAAGAGCGATAGAAAATTCCTGGTTAAAGCTGTCACAATGAAATGGATGTCTTGTGTTCTCAAATATGCGGACTTCTCATTATGGACAGGGGATAAAGAAACCAGCGAAGCCTTCAAGTCAAGCCTTCTTAAAGCTAGCCAGGACGCTCAGGCCTATTTCCCAACTCGTCGCGATTTCTGTTTGTATGATATTCACCAAGGAACAATAGTCTTACCCGAGGATTTTAAGAAAGACAAAGACTTTATCCTTAAGGCTGCTTTCATAGAGCCAAAAATTCTAAAAGATATTGATCAGACGTTATGGGAGGATAGGGAATTCAAGCTCAGTTTGCTGATATATAATGCGAAGGCTTTACACTATTTTCCAAGAAAATTTGATGAATTGAAAGAGTTGTTTGGAGGGCTGGGCAACGACCCGGAGGTTGTGTTGGACATTTTAGGCGTACTTTCCGAATATGTCGATGCTGATTCTAACACAGATGGGCGTCTCTTGGTTGGTATCGACTATTTGTTTAACTTCTTACCCCCATCGTTGAAGAACGATAGAAAATTTCTGGTTGAAGCTGTCAAGATGAGATGGATGTCTTGTGTTCTCAAATATGCGGACCCTTCAGTATGGAAAGGGGATAAAGAAACCATCGAAACCTTCAAGTCAAGCCTTCTCAAAGCCAGTCAGGATGCTCCGGCCTATTTCCCAAAAGAACAGATGAAAACAGATCTTGAATAGTCAAGCCGTTCTCAACTTTAAAGATCTTTTCGTCCTTTCAGGACTCAGCACCTTCGGTGCACTATAGTTTATAGGTTTCTCTTAGTAGGTTTGAGTTGGGCGAAGCGGGGGTTTAAGGGCAATGGCATTCGGTTAACATAAGACCCTTGTTCTCAGGCCGAAGGCCTGGATTATAAAAGCCTAGGGCAACGCCCTAGGTAGGCTGAGGCATAGATGTGCAGGCTGAAAGCCTGC